>LLBZ010036255.1_pt2 | contig 15839 bp, 17 predicted proteins | sample 1489421 | NCBI WGS metagenome assembly LLBZ01 (sample SAMN04092657, study PRJNA295927) | soil metagenome | biome: Soil prokaryotic community; feature: Bulk soil; isolation source: soil from tomato rhizosphere | host: tomato cultivar Moneymaker | place: South Korea | collected 2011-11-01 | reverse complement strand
GATAATGCTCAATGTGACAATTTACTTCTAAATAAACTTTTTAGACAGTCTCTTTCAAAAGACATATCTTAAATGTCTCTGTAAAGTTCCAGTCTTTCCCAATTAGAGTTAACCTCTGTTTGGGCCTGTTCTAAAAGATTCGCTCCAAGTTCTGCATTTTCTTTAGCGACTCTAGTAAAACGGGTTTCGTTATACATGAAGTCTTTAAGCGGAATTGAAGGCGCTTTAGAGTCTAATTTAAACTTCTGACCTTTTGGTTTAGAAGGGTCAAACCTAAATAGTGGCCAATAACCGCTGTCTACAGCTTTTGTTTGTTGTGAGGCACCGTTAGCAAGATCATAACCATGTTCGCCACAATGTGAGTAGGCGATTATTATTGAAGGTCCTGGATAGGCCTCGGCTTCTTCTATTGCTTTAAGCGTTTGAAGGTCTTTAGCACCTATGGCTATTTGTGCAACATATACGTTTCCATAAGAAACAGCTTGTAATGCTAAGCTTTTCTTGTGGGTTCGTTTGCCAGACACAGAGAATTTTGCACTAGCACCTAAAGGAGTTGCCTTAGATGTCTGTCCGCCAGTATTCGAGTAAACTTCAGTATCCATTACCAAAATATTTACGTCTTCTCCTGAAGCTAAAACATGATCTACACCACCGTAACCGATGTCGTATGCCCAACCATCACCACCTAAAATCCACACAGATTTTTTACGAAGGTATTCTGTAAGTTGCATAAGCTTTTTAGCATTTCCGCTATCTAAACCAACAAGTTTTTCTTTTAATTTGTCAAGGTTTTTGAAGTTTTCTGCTTTTTCTGTTTCAGTAGTTTCTGGATTATTTAGTATGGCATCCACCAAGTCTGTGCCAACTTCATCTTCAATGGATTTAAGTAGGTTGACCGCAATTTCTTGTTTTTTACTTAAGGCTAATTTCATACCTAAACCAAATTCAGCATTATCTTCAAATAATGAATTTGCCCAAGCAGGACCTCTACCAAACTTATTGGTTTTATAAGGTGTTGTTGGTAGATTGCCACCATAAATTGAAGAGCATCCCGTTGCATTTGCTATTAAAATGCTATCGCCATATAACTGGGTCAATAGCTTAACGTATGGAGTTTCTCCACAACCAGAACAAGCACCGGAAAATTCAAATAAAGGTTCTAAAAATTGGGAGCCTTTTACATTTGTAATTTGTAATTCCGTTCTATTGTAATCCGGTAGATTAATAAAGTATTCCCAATTAATATCTTCTTCAGCTTCAACAGTAAGTTTTTTGTGCATGTTAATAGCTTTAAAGTTTTCATCTTCTTTACTAACGGCTGGACAAACAGCTACACATAAATCGCAACCTGTACAATCTTGGGGAGACACTTGTAGTACATAAGATTCTTCATTTTTATTAAATGGCCTACCTATAGCGCCTGCAGATTTTAATGTTTTGGGTGCGTTCGCTAATTCGGTATTGTTTACAACTTTTGCTCTAATGGCAGCATGCGGACAAATGGCGACACATTTATTGCATTGTGTACACAGGCTGGCATCGTCCCAAATAGGTACCATATCGGCAATACCACTTTTTTCGTATTGTGAGGTGCCTGTAGGGAAGGTGCCATCAACAGGAAATGCACTAACTGGAAGCTCATCGCCAAATCCCCCTAGGATTTTTTCCAACACATCGGTTACAAATCCTTCAGGTGCATTCGTCATAGCTGTTTGCAAGTTTTTTTCGCTCGTTACAGCTTTTGGATATGTTACTTTTTGAAGATTGGCTAAGGCATTATCTACGGCTGTGAAATTCATTTGTACAATCCTATCTCCTTTATGGGAATACGATTTTACAATAGCATCTTTAATACGTTGAATTGCTTCTTCTTTTGGTAAAACACCAGAGATGGCGAAGAAACATGTTTGTAATACAGTGTTTGTACGCTTACCTAAATTGGAGTCTGCGGCTACTTTTGTGGCATCAACTACATAGAAATTGATTTCCTTTTCAACAATTTCTTTTTGTAGTTTTTTTGGTAATTGATTCCAGATGTCTTCCTTGGAATAAGGGGCGTTTAATAGGAAGGTTCCACCATGTTTTAAATCGGCAACCATATTGTATTTCTCAATAAAATTAAATTGATGGCTCGCAACAAAATCTGCTTTATCAATTAAGTATGTAGAATATATTGGTTTGGGACCAAAACGTAAGTGGGAAATGGTTTGTGCGCCTGCTTTTTTAGAATCATAAACGAAATAACCTTGCACATAATTATCAGTAGTTTTTCCAATAATTTTGATGGAGTTTTTATTTGCTCCAACAGTACCATCTGATCCTAAACCGTAGAACATACAATTAATGGTGCTGCTTTCTATTTCAAAGTTTCTGTCAATTGGTAAGCTCGTAAAGGTCACGTCATCATTAATGCCAACTGTAAAATGGTTTTTAGGTTTGTCGTCTAATAGTTCGTCATAAACACCTTTAACCATTTGAGGCGTAAATTCTTTTGATGATAAACCATAACGTCCACCTACTACAACAGGCATTTCCCTATCGCTTTCATTTAATGCTGTAATAACATCTTGGTAAAGTGGTTCGCCAACACTGCCTGGTTCTTTCGTTCTGTCAAGAACTGCAATTTTCTTAACGGTTTTTGGTAATTCATCAACAAAATGTTTAATAGAGAAAGGTCTAAACAAACGAACAAATAGTACGCCTACTTTTTCACCATGATGCACCATAGTTTCCACAGCTTCTCTTGCAGCACCTTCTCCAGAGCCCATTAATATGATAATGCGTTCTGCTTCTGGATGGCCTTCGTAATAGAATAAACTATATTGTCTGCCGGTGTGTTCGTAGAATTCATTCATGGTTTCTTCAACAATACCGGGTACTCTTTCGTAAAACGAATTAGCAGCTTCTCTGGCTTGGAAAAAAACATCTGGGTTTTGTGAGGTTCCTCGTATTACTGGATGATCTGGATCAAGAGAGCGTTTTTTGTGCTCTAAAATTTTGTCCTCTGGCATCATGGCTATAATAATATCGTCTGGAATAGCATCAATTTTTGAAATCTCATGTGAGGTTCTAAATCCGTCGAAAATATTAAGAAAAGGGACTCTGGATTTTAAGGTTGCCACCTGAGCAATTAAGGCCATGTCTTGTGCTTCTTGAACCGAGCCACCAAACAACATAGCAAATCCTGTTTGTCTGGCTGCCATAACATCTGAGTGATCACCAAAAATAGATAGTGCATGGGTTGCAATGGTTCTTGCAGCCACATGTATCACAGAAGGTAATAGTTCACCTGCTATTTTGTACATGTTAGGAATCATGAGGAGTAGCCCTTGTGATGCTGTAAAGGTTGTGGTTAAGGCGCCAGCCTGTAGGGATCCATGAACAGCTCCGGCAGCACCACCTTCACTCTGCATTTCCACAATGCGAGGGATGTTTTCCCAAATGTTTTTCTGTCCTTTCGAACTGTATACATCTACGTGCTCGCCCATGGGGGATGCAGGAGTAATTGGATAGATTGCGCACACTTCGTTGGTTTTGTGTGCAACTCTTGCAACGGCCTCATTAGCATCGCAAATTAGTTTTGAAAATTGTTTTTTCATAATGTTCTTATTGTTTAGACCAAGTAAGATTTTATGAACCAATTAAAACCCGACAGGTCAATTAAATAATTTTCTTAAAATTAGAATTTGAATAGCATCTAGACTATGACAATTGTCATGTGGTGCCGTGTTTTTTGCCCTGATTATGCAATAACACTTCGTAATAAGGGCTGAAAGACTAATAAAATAAGTGATTTCATCGACTGAATCATAGCATTGTTATGCTGAAGAAGGAAAATTAAGTGTAAAATATTGTTTTTCAAGTATTTAACTTATTATTTTCATTGTTTTTTATTGATATTCGTGAATCTCACTTCGTTCTATTTCAGGTCGTAATAAATTTTCTGTTGTATAATTTGGGTTTCATGACTCAATAAAAAAATGAGGGAATCCCTCCGTTTGAAACCCTCATTTTATAGTGCATAATTTCATGGGTTGTTAAACGATAGAAATTATTGCGAAAAAGAAAAATAAATTCTTAAATGGTATTAGGTTGTGCTATTCTGCGTGTAACCACGCTTTCTTTTCTAGTAAAGCATCTTCTGATTCAATATGGTTTTCATCTGGAACGCAACAATCGACAGGGCATACCGAAGCGCATTGTGGTTCGTCGTGAAACCCTTTACATTCGGTACACTTACCTGGTACAATGAAATAAAACTCATCAGATATGGGTTCATTCATTTTATCGGCATCTATTTGTTCTCCAGTAGGTGAAGTTTCAGTCCCGCTTAAAGCTGTTTCGTCTGCATAAGCCCATTCTTGACCAGGCTCATAAATTGCATTATTTGGACACTCCACGATACAAGCATCACAATTAATACATTCATCTGTTATAATAATTGCCATAATTAATTTGTGTTTAGAGTTATAAAAGTAGTTTTCAATTTTCAGTTTAAATATGACTTTTGTCACCTTTAAACTAAAAAAGGTAAGTTATATTTACGTGTAAAGCCTTTTTTAAGGTGTTGGTTTTAAGTCAACTAACTCTTGTAAAGCCCGCGGGGCATTTATAGGAAGAACATTAAAAATTTGGGGCAAGCCTCGGAGCATTCAAATCTCGATTATAAAGTAAATTAATTTCTTATGATAGCTAATATTATTACAGACAATAAAAATCTTCAGTACGAAGCACTGGATGCCGTAGTAATAAGATTTGTTGGCGATTCTGGTGACGGGATGCAGTTAACGGGCACGCAATTTTCAGATACATCTGCTATGTTTGGTAATGATATAGCAACATTTCCTAATTATCCATCTGAAATAAGGGCGCCACAAGGAAGTTTGTATGGCGTTTCTGGGTTTCAAGTGCATATAGGTAGTGTGGAGATTAGTACGCCGGGAGATGATGTGGATTTATTGGTAGCCATGAATCCTGCTGGGTTAAAAACTAATTTATATTTAGTGAAACCTGGACATACTATTATTGTCGATACCGATGCATTCACAAAAAAGAATTTAGAAAAAGCACAATACCTAACGAATCCGCTTAAAGATGGTAGCCTGGAAAACTATAGAGTCATAGAAGTCTCTATGTCTTCATTAACAAAAGAGGCTTTAAAAGATGTAGGGGATTTAGATAATAAAATCATGACTCGAAGTAAAAATATGTTTGCTTTAGGTATGGTATATTGGATGTACCATCGTTCACCAGAGCATACTATCGATTTTATTAATAAAAAATTCGCATCAAAACCCCATTTAATCGAGTCTAACACGAAAGTGCTAAATGCAGGCTATTATTATGCAGAAACATTAGAGTTAATTCCAAATGCATATGCCATTTCGCCAGCAAAAATGGCGACTGGTACTTATCGGATAATTGGAGGTAATACGGCAACAGCTTGGGGCTTTTTAGCAGCAGCAGAAAAGTCGGGGCTAGAATTATTCTTAGGTTCCTATCCCATTACACCAGCCACAGATATTTTACATGAACTTGTTAAGCACAAGCATTTTGGTGTAAAAGCGTTTCAAGCTGAAGATGAAATAGCCGGCATAACATCTGCCATAGGGGCTGCATTTGCAGGTGATTTAGCAATTACAACAACCTCGGGTCCTGGTTTAGCGTTAAAGGTGAGGCATTAGGATTAGCGATGATGGTAGAATTGCCTTTAGTTGTAGTCAATGTGCAACGTGGCGGTCCTTCTACCGGTTTGCCAACCAAAACAGAACAATCAGATTTAATGCAGGCTATGTATGGTAGAAATGGGGAAAGCCCTGTCATTGTTCTGGCGGCTAGCACCCCTTCTAATTGTTTTAATTATGCATTCCAAGCTGCAAAACTCGCTTTAGAACATATGACGCCTGTTATTTTATTAACCGATGGTTATATAGCGAATGGTTCTGAGCCTTGGAAAATAAAAAGTGTGTCCGAAATGCCAGAAATTAAAAACAATAAAGTGACCAAAGTGACAGAGAATAGGCATCCTTATGACAGAGATGAAGTGACGCTAGCTCGTAACTGGGCAGTGCCAGGTACTTTTGGTTTAGAGCATCGAATTGGCGGTTTAGAAAAAGATAAAATTACAGGAGATGTGTCGCATGATCCAGAAAATCATGAATTTATGACCAAAATACGCGCAGAGAAAATTAAGCGTGTGCAAAGTTATATACCAGAGTTAACTATCGAATTTGCCCAAGAAGGCGATTTGTTAGTTGTTGGTTGGGGCGGTACTTATGGTAGTTTACATTCTGCCGTTAAAGAATTAAATAAAGAAGGTTATACTAAAATTGGGTATGCTCATTTTAATTATATAAATCCGTTGCCAAAAAACACCGAATCTGTTTTACGTAAGTTTAAAAAAATTGTGGTATGTGAGTTAAACAATGGTCAGTTTATAAATATTCTAAAAATGAATTTTGATATATGCGGATTGTTACAATACAACAAAATTCAAGGCTTACCATTTGGAAATAGTGAACTCATCACGGAATTCAAAAAAATAATAGACTAATTATGGAAACAATAGCCGTTGAAAAATACACGTTTAAGGATTTTGTAAGCAATCAAGAAGTGCGTTGGTGCCTCGGTTGCGACGATTATGTTATTTTACGTTCTATGCAAAAGGCACTTCCGGAAATGGGTGTAAAGAAAGAAGATGTCGTCTTTATTTCTGGTATAGGGTGTTCCTCAAGATTTCCGTATTATATGGATACATACGGCATGCATGGAATTCACGGTAGAGCACCAGCCATAGCATCGGGAGTTAAGTTGGCAAATCCAAATTTAAGTGTTTGGGTCATTACTGGCGATGGTGATTCTATGGCGATAGGAGGGAATCATTTTATTCATGTTTTACGTAGAAATATAGACTTAAATATTATTCTGTTCAATAATGAAATTTACGGTTTAACCAAAGGACAGTTTTCACCAACCTCTCTTGTTGGTCAAAAAACAAAATCATCACCTTACGGAAATACGCAACCTCCTTTCCAACCAGGGGAATTAGCCATAGGCGCCCAAGCTCGGTTTTTTGCAAGGATAGGAGGGAATACTCCAAAAGAAATGACCGATATTTTTATTCAAGCTGAAAAATTTAACGGCACATCACTAATTGAAGTATTACAAAATTGTGTGATTTTTAATGATGGTTGCTATACCCAGTTTACCGATAAAGACATTCGGGAGGATAAACAGTTGTTTGTTGAACACGGAAAGCCTATGGTTTTTGGTAAAAATAGAGATAAAGGTCTGGTGTTAAATGGATTAAAATTGGAAGTTGTAACTATAGGGGAAAATGGTATTGAAGAAGCCGATATCTTAGTCCATAATGCAAAAGAACAAGACCCAACCATGCATCAAATGTTAGTACGATTAAAATTTCCGTTAGTAACAGGTATCATAAGAAGTTTTGATGATGTTACTTTAGAAGAAAGAGAAGACGCTTTAACTAAAGCAGTCAAATCCAATTCAAAATTCAAAAAAACCGATGACCTTTTCTTTTCAGGTGAAATTTATGAGGTGAAATAAGTAATATCATTTAAATTACCTGAGTTATAAATTTTCAATGATCAATATTCAAAGTTTAAAGTTCAGAGTTTATGCCGATGAAGTTTGTGATATACGATTCAACGATTACACGGTTAAACCGTTAAAAGTTACAAAGTAAGTTTATCACCTTGAACTAAGATGTTGTAATGATATCGTTTTTTATTTAACTATTTAAACACTTAGATGTCAGATTACATGACATCGAAATCACGTCAAGTAATACTATTTAAACCAAAGCAGTAAATCCTAAAAACGCTAGTGATAAAAGTCCTGCAACTAATAAATTAATGGGGACGCCTTTCATGCCTTTGGGAATGTTGGCAAGTTCTAATTGCTCCCGTATGCTAGCAAAAACTATTAAAGCCAAACCAAAACCCAGTGAGTTTGATATGGCAAAAAACACCGCCTTTATTAAACTGCTATTTTCTAAACCCAGTGCTAAAATGGCAACACCTAAAACGGCACAGTTAGTGGTTATTAAAGGAAGAAAAACCCCTAAAGCTTGATATAATGCCGGACTTACTTTTTTCAAAATAATTTCAACCATTTGAACCAAAGCAGCAATGACTAAAATAAATGTGATGGTTCTTAGGTAGTCCAATCCGCTAGGGATTAAAACATATTGATGTAATAAGTAAGTTACTGTTGTGGCAATCGTCATTACAAATAAAACGGCTCCAGACATTCCAATAGATGTGGAAACTTTATTTGAAACACCCAAAAACGGACAGATCCCTAAAAATTGAGATAGCACGATATTGTTTACAAATACGGCAGCTATGAGTATAATTACATAATCCATATCTAAATTGTTTTAGTTGTTAAACGATTAAAAAGTACCGTTAAATAAGACAGAGCAATAAATGCCCCCGGTGGTAAAATGAACAGAATGAAGGTATTTGCATTTTCAGGAACAAATGATAAACCAAATAAGCTACCACTTCCCAGTATTTCGCGAACAGCACCTAAAACGGTTAAAGCCAATACAAAGCCCAAACCCATTCCTAAAGCGTCAAAGATTGAAGCGGTCAGGTTGTTTTTTGAAGCAAACGCTTCAGCTCGACCAAGTATTAAACAGTTTACTACAATCAAGGGAATAAAAATGCCCAGTTGTTCGTATAAAAACGGAATAAAAGCTTCTAAAATCATTTCTACAATAGTTACAAATGACGCTATTATGATGATGAAGGCAGGAATACGAACCTTACTTGGTATTTGGGATTTAACTAGAGATACCACGATGTTGGACATTAATAATACAAACAAGGTGGCAATTCCCATACCTAAGCCATTATATGCGGATGAGGTAACCCCTAATGTTGGGCACATACCTAGGAGCATTACAAAAATGGGGTTTTCTTTAACGATTCCCTTTAAGAAATTTTGCTTTTGATTGAGTTCTTTGGCCATGGTTCTTAATGTTTAGATTCTTTAGTTGATTCGAGGTTTTTAACATAAACACTGTATGCCATTTGAGCAGCTTCAGTAAATGCTCTGGAGCTAATGGTTGCTCCTGTTAGGGCGTCAACATCGCCATTGTCTTTTTTAACTTTTAGTTTGAATGCTGAAGGATCTATATTTTCAAATTGTTTTAAAAATGATTTATCTTTCATTTTAGTACCTAAACCAGGTGTTTCCTTTTGTTCTAAAACGGCTATATTTTGAATTGATCCATCGGGTTTAAAACCGACCATAATCTTTACCAAGCCACTAAATCCTTTTTCGGAATAGCTAATAACGGCCGCTCCAACAAATTCATTGCTTTTAAAAGCAGGATACACTTCAATACTATCGGTAGCTAAGTCTGTTTTAAATTTTTTTAAATCTTCAACAGGATTATTGTCGAATTCAGGAAGCACTTGCTTTAATGCGTTTATTTTTTTGTTTAGCTGGGCTTTTGCCTTTGGCTCTATGGTTAAATCGTTTACAAAGCCTAAAGCCAAACCAGATAGGAGTGTTATCAATAAAAGCGGCATTGCCATGTTTAAAAATGTGGATTCTTTTTTGCTCATGATTACACGATTTTAACTTTTATCTTAGAACCAAATCTTCGAGGTTTAAAATATTTGTTCATTAATGGTACAAAGGCGTTCATAATTAAAATAGCAAAGGAAATACCCTCAGGATATGCTCCGAAAAGCCGAATTAAAACGGTTAGCACTCCAATACCAATAGCAAAAATTACCATGCCTTTTTTGGTCATAGGGCTCGTCACTAAATCGGTTGCCATAAAAAAGGCACCCAAAATAGCTCCACCAGATAAAATATGAATGACAGGGTTGGCATAGTGTTCTGGGTTTATTACCCAAAAAACACCTGTAAAAACCACCATGGTAAGTATCAGGGTTATAGGTATGTGCCAAGAAATAACTTTTCTTATTATTAAATAAACACCTCCGAGTAATAATACCAGGGCGGACATTTCGCCAAGAGAACCTCCTGTAAAACCAAATAACATATCTATGGCAGAAGGAATTCTTGTGCTGATTTCGGTCATGGTATCACCAGCCAATAGGCCTTCTTTTATAGTGCCTAAAGAGGTCGCTCCAGTAACGGCATCAACTAATGTTGTGTTGTTTTCAATCGCAGTTGGCCACATCGTCATTTGTACAGGGAATGATACCAATAAAAACACACGACCTACCAAAGCAGGGTTGAATATATTAAAGCCTAAGCCACCAAAGGATAATTTTGCAATACCAATGGCAACTAATGCACCAACAACAACCATCCAAATGGGTAGGTTTGAAGGTAAATTAAATGCTAATAAAATACCGGTGAGTAAGGCCGATCCATCGGTTATGGTTACATCCGATTTCAATAGGTATTTTTGAATTAAGTATTCAAATAATACACAGGATGTAATAGCTACCGAAGTAACAATTAAAGCACTCATTCCAAAAACATATATAGAAACCAAAAAAGCAGGTATTAATGCGATTATCACATCATACATAAGTTTTTTTGATGTTCTGTCTGAATGAACATGTGGAGACGCCGATACGATTATAGGTTGATTGCTCATAGCTAATTTTTAGAAGTGTTTAATTTTTTGACACTATTTTTCCCAAATCTTATATAGTCTAGCAACGGACGATGCGATGGGCAAACATAACTACAAGAACCACACTCAATACAGGTCATGATATCTTCTGCTGAAGCATTTTCAAACATGCCTTTTTCAGATAAATTCATAAGAAGATGAGGTTCTAATCCCATTGGGCAAACATTAATGCACTCACTGCAACGAATGCAGTTTTTTGGTTCGCCTCTGCTAGCTTCATCTTCAGAAATAATTAAAATTCCAGAAGTTCCTTTTGTTACGGGAACATCTAGGTTTTTAATGGCTTTCCCCATCATCGGACCACCATTAACTATTTTACGGGTGCCTTCGGGTAAACCACCAACTTCGTCAACTAAATCCTTAATGGGAGTGCCTATTTTAACCCAGTAATTTGAAGCATTTTTAACTTTTTTACCAGTCACTGTTACGACACGTTCGGTTAATGGTTTATTATGCTGAATAGCTTGATAAATGGCAAAAATGGTTCCTACATTATGCACGATAACACCAACATCCAGTGGTAATCCGTTTTTAGGAACTTCCCTGTTTAATATGGCTCTTACAAGTTGTTTTTCTCCACCTTGTGGGTATTTCACCTGTAACGCTGCTACTTTAATGGTGTTATCATCTTTAGTGAGTGTTTTAAAGAGATCGATAGCATCTTTTTTATTATTCTCAATCCCAATAATAGCTTTGTCAATATGTAATGCAAAGAGCAATATTTTTATACCGACTATTATTTCTTCCGCTTTTTCAAGCATTAAACGATGGTCGGCGGTTAAATAAGGTTCGCATTCTACACCATTAATAATAAGATGATCTATGATAGTTCCTTCTTTAATATTTAATTTTACATGGGATGGAAATGTGGCGCCACCTAATCCAACAATGCCAAAATCATTTATTTTTTGTAAAATAGCTTTGGGTTCTATTTCAATATCGGTTTTTAAAGGATATTCTATATCTTCAAAATTCGATGTGTCTTTAGGATCTGTTCTAATAACAATACATTGTTTTTTATAACCACTTGTATCTATTATTTTATCAAGTTTTGTTACTGTTCCTGCAACTGGTGAATGTACATTGGAAGATACATAGCCGCCAGATTTTGCTATAACTTGTCCAATTTTCACCTTGTCTTTGGTGTCAACGATTATTTCCGCCGGAATCCCTATATGTTGCGATATGGGGACATATACAACTTTAGGTACCGTCATTTTTTTGATACCTTCTGAAGATGTTATTTTATTTTCTGGAGGATGAATTCCGCCTTTTGGAAATGTCTTAATCATCGGTTTCTGGTTTTTCAGATTCAGCAATAGCTTCCACTGTAGGTTCAACCTTCTTTACTTTTTTTGGTGGAAAATTGGTTTCTATAATAGAGTGTGTTGGACATATATCGACACATTTTCTACAGAGTGTGCAGGCAATAGCATCTATATAAGCCAAATTGTTTTCCATGGTTATGGCATCTTTGGGGCAAATATCTTGGCATTTAGAGCATCCAATACATGCCACATCGCAAGCTTTTTTAGCAATGCCAGCTTTATCTTCGTTTAGGCAACCAACAAATATTTTTAAATCCCTTTTGTGCTTAGGACGCATTTCAATAATATCTCTGGGGCAAGCTTCGGCACAAGCGCCACAGGACGTACATTTATCTGTAATAACAACAGGCAACCCTGTGTTTTCATCCATGTACATGGCATCAAACTTACACACTGCAACACAATCGCCATCGCCTAAACAGCCATACTGGCAATCGGTTTCTCCACTATATATCATTGCTGAAATAGTACAGGAACGCGGTCCTTGGTACTCGGTGGTTTTTGGTCGAACATCACAGCCACCCTGGCAAAGGACCACAGCGAGTGTCGGGTCTTTTTCTGCAACTTCTTTACCTAAAATTTCGGCAACCTGCTTCATGACAGTGTTGCCTCCGACAGGGCAAAATAATTCAGATATATCTTCTGTTTTAACTAGTTTTTCGGCAAAAGCTTTGCAGCCAGGAGATCCACATCCTCCACAATTGGCAGCCGGTAATAATTCGTCAGCCTTTGCAATTAATGGATCCTCATAAACATAGAATTTTTTAGAAACCACATACAACACAATGGCGGCAATGACTCCTAAAGAAGCTAATAATAAAACACTATATAGGACGGAGTTTGACATACTTCATTATGTTTTTAGTATTGAAATTTTAAAAACACTTTTAAGAGCGTTTTTAAAATAATAGAGTACCAGATAATAGGGTAGTAACACAAGGATGGAAAGGATTCCTGCTATCCACTCTTCTAAAAAGTAAGATGAAATGATAAGGGTGCAAAACATTAAAATAAATGGGAAGATATATGCCCAAAAGACTGCTTTAAAACCCAATGCTTTTTTTAAAACAATATTGACAATTTCATTGATTTTAAAAGAGTCGGATGTATTAAATACCTCTATCTCTTTTGTGCTGGATTCTGAAATGCCACATCCTGCCTTAGCTTTACACGATTCGCAATGTATATTTTGTTCTAAGGATACAATAACAGAATCGCCAGTTATCTTTGAGATGATACCAGAATGTATAAATTGATTATTATTAGTTTGAGCGTTCATAACTACCTCTAGTTATACTGAAATTCATAGGGGGAAGTTAGTATTTTGCTATTGGCAATTTTATGATTTATGTCAGCTATTGAAATTATTCGTAAGTTTTATTCGTATTTTGCGATTAAAGAAAATAAATAGGACGTTTTTTTTCATTTTACGTAAAACCTATTAAGTCTATAAGAATTATAGGAAATAGATTTGATATTTACAAATTAAGTGCTATTTTTGCATAGATTTTTTTCTATGTGATTATAGATGAAACAACGCAATAAAGCATAAAACTCCTAACTTTATTATAGCAGTAGGATGGATATTAAAATAAACATAACAGATAGAGCAGGTGTAACACACGAAGTTTTGGCACCTACGGATATGGCGATGAATTTAATGGAAGTTGTTCGTTCTTACGAATTGGCTCCAGAGGGAACTATCGGTATTTGTGGCGGTATGGCTATGTGTGCTTCTTGCCAGTGTTATGTATTGAGCAATACGGCTTTGCCAGAAATGAGCGATGACGAAGAAGCCATGCTTTCTGAAGCTTTTGATGTAAGGGAAAATAGTCGTCTAGGATGTCAAATTCAAATGACTCCCGATATGAATGGTCTTGAGGTAGAATTAGCTCCAGAGAGTTAATCCATTATACCTGCGAAAACAGTAACCCCCTAACGTAAAACCCATTGTGTTTTCAAATAATAGAGTTTAATCTTTTTATTCGTTAATAAGGCTTATTTTTTCGTTTACCTTATCCATAAAGTTGTGTAAATAACTAGGGACATTACCTTTTATTTGGTCTATTCTCCAACTTTTAACCGTACCGTTTCTAGAATATTCAATAAAAAGACCGCCAGCATCAGCATAATCAGGGCAGCCAAGTGTGCTTTCTTTTTCTGACAACAATTTTGTTGGGAAATAATCAATTAAATCTTTAACAGCTTCAAATTTAGTAGTGTCTAAAACTTCAAAATTAAAAGGTTCGTTAGCATAATTATCGTTAGAATCTTCATATAATTTTTCATTGGTCAGCTTAAAGATTTCTACACAGCTTTCTCCAATGCAATATCCATAAAAGTGACCAAATATTAAGTAATCACCTTTGGTTAATTGAATCTCATCATTAGAGCTGCAGCCATAAACAAAAAGTGATAATAAGAAGATTGAAATGGCCTTTTCCATGTGTTTGGTTTTTATTATTAGATATAAAAAATAGCCTTTGGTTGCGTCAATCTATTAAGGACTTGTTTTATAGTCAATCAATTTCCTTGGGCCTTCAAGCAATAGTCTTACTATTTGAAGGACGCCATCATCATTGGTATCGATATACCATTTGATTAATGAAATTTCACCGTTTTCAATTTCAATACCAGTAATACTCCTTGGGTGAACACAACTGCCATCGTTAAAAAAAGCAATGTCTCCAGGTTCAGGAAAACGAGGTCGATGCGTGTGACCAACAATAGTTACCAAATTATCGTTTTCAATAATCCATTTTTTGGTTCGACGTTCTACTTTTATAAGTTCGCTGTAGTTTTTGGCAGGACTTGTTGGATCCGCAATTCCCATGACATTCAACGGTTTCCAAAGTATTCTAACCATAAAGCGACTCCATTTCCAAAATAAATAATTCCACCAATCGGCTTGATGCCCGTGGGTTAAAAACAGGTCTTGGTTTGTCGTTGTATTTTTTAAAATAATGCCTTCGTGGTATTCAATCCCAGGGAATAAGTCAACATCAATACCCAAAGTTTTATCAAAATAAGTAAATACATGCTTTTTCACATAATTTGGGTTTCTGTAAACCATATCGTGGTTTCCCCATATCATGTGCAGTTTGTTCTCTTTGTGGAATTGGCGCATGAGCATGTACACATTTTTATGTGCTTCAAAAATGGGTTTAAACGAGAGGTTTTCCCAAAGTTCATCGCCATCACCAAGTTCACAATACTGAAAACCTTCAGCATAATAATGTTTTAAGGCATGAAAATAAATGTTTCTGTTATTGGCAAAATCGTCTGCAAAACTATTGTCACCTCGGTGGCAATCACTAAACAAAATAAATTTACTAGCATCATCAAAGTTGATGATTTTAGCTTTTTTATAAGCATTATCTAACCGTTTTTTAGATGAAAACATAAGAGTAAATGTAATCAAAATATTAGGAAAAAAAAGACCAGTGAGGTTTTAAAACCTCACTGGTCTAATCATATCAAATAATTCAATATTTAACGAAACGCATTTAGTATTCCAACAGTTAAGTTGCCATGCTGTTCTTGATTGAATACCGTTTGTGCCTTAATTTTTTAGAAAGCTACTTTCTATACAGTGGATCTGCGCCTATGGTGCCAACCAATTCTTTTAAATATTTAGGGGATTTTACATGGTCATAAGATTTTTTTACTGATTTCAATCGCTCTTTAATGTTCATTTCTTCAATTAATATATCGTTGTTTGGGTTTGCGATAAACGCTTCCAAATAGGCTAATTGGGAATCATAAAAACGAATGTCTTTTTGCTGTTTTAAAACCAATCTTTGTTTGTACCAATCGCTCTTCAATACGTAATTTCTATTGAAATACTGACGTAATTC
>LLBZ010010551.1_pt4 | contig 15862 bp, 15 predicted proteins | sample 1489421 | NCBI WGS metagenome assembly LLBZ01 (sample SAMN04092657, study PRJNA295927) | soil metagenome | biome: Soil prokaryotic community; feature: Bulk soil; isolation source: soil from tomato rhizosphere | host: tomato cultivar Moneymaker | place: South Korea | collected 2011-11-01 | reverse complement strand
GCTTCCCCAGGCGGAGCGAAATCGAGTGCCGCCCAGGCCGAGCCCGAATCCCAGCCGCCATGGGGGCCGCCCGTATACGACCATACAGCTCCAGGCTCGAAGGGCAATTGCATCGCGGGCTGAGTCAAGTTTGCCGGGACCAGGGAAGGGATATCGAAATCGAACGGATAACCAAAGAGCTCCTTATAAGTGTCGAACACTCCCAGCTCACCCACATCGTTATCCCAGAACGGACGGTTGTTGAAGGGAGAGAGAAAATACTGCACGGCAGCCGTCCCGGCATTGATGGTCGGGTCGAGGGGAACGTAGGTGCCATCACTCAACGAAAGAGTGGAGAGCGCATTGACGCGCCATAAGTAATACCCGCGATTCAAATTGTTTGCCGTCCAGGCAAGCTGACGATACAGTCCGGCGTAATAATTCTCATAGAAGCCAAGGGGATATTCCACATTTTGCGGGGAAGGATTGGTGACCCATCCGCTTCGGTATTCCAGGAGTGCCAGCAGCAACCGCGGGTTGACCGAATAATTTTCCGCCACGCGCTCGACAATCTGAGTCCCGGTTAGATATTCTCCATCCACATCCTGTGAAAAGTTCGCGAGATAACCTCCATGTTCGTCCACGAATGACTCCACGTCGAACTGAATGCTGGCCGGCCCATAGACCAATTCGGAGTCGGGGATGAGCTTGAACGATGACCCCGGATTCGGGTCCACCTCGACCGGCGGGATCGTCAACACGGTGCCGACCATCAGGATGCTGGATTGGTCCAGGCCATTGGCTTGCATCAGCGCTTCGAGGGAGATGCCATACCCGCTGGCAATACTGCCCAGTGTATCGCCAGGCTGTACCGTGTATTCATCGAGGAAATCGCGCGGGGTGGGGATTGGGTGCGGCGAATCGGGCGTGGGTGTGGTGGATGAGGAATTTGAATTACCAGGTGGAACGTGGACCGTGATAGGAGCGCGCGTTGGTGTCGGACCCGAGCGGCTTTCCAGAGGCTGCATGACGTTACTTCCCGGCAAAGGTGCCACTTCTGAGCCCGTTCCATTGACCGGCGCGAAGGGATCGTATGTCGGGTATGCATCTGCCGCGCTGCTTTTTCTACAGGAGGAAAGGAGGAGTGCTAGGAGCAGGACGCCGATTGTAAAGCGCGATGGAAAAGCGAACATGGGAAAGATTCTACCAAAGCGTGACAACGAATGAAGAATACGTTACGACTTTGTTACTCGGTCAATCCGCAATAGCCGTCGACGCCGGAATTGCTTCCTGTCGTACGGATATCTTCGTGAAAACGATCAACATCAGCAAATTGAGAATCACACCGATAAAGATCAGCGCCATCATAGCACCAGCACCGACCTTTACGAATGCCTGACCAATCAGCCATGGCAAAATCATGCCACCCACGCCTGCTCCGACGAGGAACAAGCCTGCTATCGTCCCTGTGATGTGCATCCGTTCTTCCGCGAGTGTCAGGAAGGTCGGGAAGATCGAGGCCTGTGAGATGCCGAACAAAATCGTTCCTATCCACAACAGGACGTTGGACCCCGGGAAAAGCAGGATCAGCCCCACACTCACCAGACATCCGGCAAAGTCCAGATATAGAATCGTCAGAGGTTTCGCTTGAGTGGATACCCAGATCCCGAGTAAGCGCCCCAATGTGAACGACCCCCAAAACGCAGATGTCAAATAGGCGGCTGTCACTTCCGTGCCAAATTTCAGGGTAAATGCATAGGTGTAGATCCACGCGCCATAACCCGCCTCTCCACCTACGTATAGCACAAAACATAAGACCATGATCATAACAGGCAGGAGTGGGAAGGATGAACTCTGATGGTGTGTGGGAACGGCACGTGAGGCCGGGCTTGGTAAACGCCAGATCCAGAATGCAAGAGGAAATGTCACGATCGCGAAGACCCAATACACCCAGTAGATATCCCCTGTGAGGGAAAGAACCTGGGCAGTGATCAGGGGTGAGATAAAGGCGCCAACACCAAAGAAAGCATGCAATCCATTCATAAAGGGTCCCACGGTCTCATTATGGACCCAGAGCAGTAATGTATTGCAACCCACATCCAGAGCACCCTTGAAGAGCCCCAGGATCAAGACGACACTGAACAGGGCCCATCGAGATGTCGCGATAGGCACCATGGCAACCATGATTCCAAGGAAGAGGAGAACCCCCGCCATGAAGCGGTGACCCGGGACACGGTCATAGATCCTGCCTCCAATATAGGAGCCCACCAGATAACCAAAGGAGCTAAATAAGAAAAGCAGGTTGATCTGGTCCAGCGCGCTGGACGTATGCTCCGCCAGTTTTAGAAGCGTGGGACCTTCCGCAGCAACCGTGAGGCCGAGCAAGACGAAGGCAAGATAATAGGCAATGGTGTTGAGATATTTTTGATTCATGTAGCGTCAGATTTCCTGGTTCAGTGTCTTTTTCATGTGGATTCCGGTGATCTGAAACCCCGCTTTTTTATACAATTCCTGTGCGACAATGTTATCCCCAAAAACGTGCAAGGCAACCGATTCCACGTTCATGGACTTAAGTTTTTCATCCATGGCAGCTAAAGCCTGTTTTCCAAAACCTTTGCCGCGGAAATTTTCGTCAATCACAAAATCAAAGATGAACGCTTTTTGATCTTTTACCTGTACCCACAGAACCCCGATCTTATTGCCTGTTTCATCAAACAGCGACCAGAGATACTGATCCCTGGAATGGAGTCCATCCGGTAAATAATGCTCGAACTCCTTTTTGGATCTTTCGAGCGCCCCTTCGGTGGGCCAGTTTCCATTCCTTACATGATCTTCTGCATACTCACGAATTCCATGTTCGAGAAAGGTTTCGAAATCGTCCTGCTGCATAGGGATAAGGGTAACCATGGGATAGCTCGGCGTTGTCATTGTATCAAACAAAAGACGAGTGCGGTGACACTCGTCTCTTACGGTCTGATACCGAAAAATGATCCTTGCCTTACGACGCTTGGATCGTTTTAACGACCTCTACAGCCATTGTACGAGGATATTACCGTCGAATTTCTGGGCAATATACTGCTGATAGCCAATTTGCAGCCAGATATTCCTTCCCTGGGTTATCCTGCGCAGCACCTCCACCTTTTCATCCAGGATCAGAGTGCCCACAATCCGGTCCTGCACGCTTGGGCCGGAGCGAACATTTAATGTGGCGACCAGTACACGCGCCTTGGGTAAACCAGGAAATTGTGCGGGCTCGGCGCCGATGCCCTGCGGTCCTTCCCCTTCTCCGGTTTCGTCAGTGGTAAGCGCAGCCACCGTCTTCACAAGCAATGGCGCTGGATCAATGGGCTTCGTCCCCTTTCGAAGTTCGAAGTGCAGATGCGGACCCGTGGAATTCCCGGTGTTGTCGGACTTGCCAATGACGTCCCCGGCATTCACAACATCTCCTACTTCTACATTCGCTTTCATCAGGTGCCCATAAATGGTGGTGTATTTTACCCTCCCCTCTGTGTGTTCGATCCGGACGTGGGTGCCATAGCCGGTCGCATCGCTTCGTACGACCGTCACAGTGCCGACCTGAGCGGCTTTGATGGACGTGCCGGTGGGAATGCCCCAATCGATCCCACCATTGTAATTCGTCCATCCGTTGACTTCGCGTCGGTGCTCATGTTCGGCAAACGATTGGGTGACAATGGAACTCGGCGGAACGGGATACAGAAATTTCATGGTAGCCTCCTCTGGTTGAAAATGATCTCCTTCGCCTGTTGGATCCCACGTTTAGGGTGAGTAATAACTATTATAGATAGGAGGCAGCAAAAGAGCAAGCCGAATTCTTGTAGGCAGACCCTCATTCCGGCTTTCGCTTGCATTCCACAAATCAAAGAAGCGAGCAAGTGGATCTGCTCGCTTCTTTGATTACGGAAAAAAACTTCTGATTCTCTCAGCAGATTCTCGGTAACATCTCGCCAGCCAGCATGTCTACGATGCGCGTGGTGCCAAAGCCGGTCTTAAGCAATACACGACCGCGGGGTTCTTCGGTGACCTCGCCAATGATGACGGCATCTTCCCCATAGCGGGTGGACCTCATGGCTTTCAACACAGACTCAGCATCGTCACGTGCAACGATCGCGACGAGCTTGCCTTCATTTGCAACATACAACGGGTCGAAGCCAAGCATTTCGCAAGCCGCGTTCACTTCCGGGCGGACAGGGATTTTTTCTTCATTCAACAATATAGCCACATTGGATTGAGTGGCGATTTCATTGAGTGTGGTTGCCAGTCCCCCGCGTGTGGGGTCGCGTAATACATGAACTTGATCGCTGGCATCTAGTATGGCCTCAATGAGATGATTGAGCGGCGCCACATCGCTTTGCACCGTGGATTGGAATCCCAATTCACCGCGCGCATTTAGCACCGCAATACCATGATCCCCGATCGAGCCGGACAATATAATGACGTCACCTGTTGTGGCTTGCGCCCCGCCGATGGTCCGATCCGGTCGAATGACGCCAACCCCGGATGTAGTGATATATAGACCTTCTGCTTTACCTTTTTGGACGACCTTCGTATCGCCTGCCACGATTTGCACGCCTGCCTCGTCCGCGGCTGCTTTCATCGAAGCGACAACCCGCTGGAGTGTCTCCATAGGCAATCCCTCTTCGAGGATAAACCCTGCCGTCAAATAAAGTGGCCTGGCCCCCAGCATGGCCACATCGTTAACTGTGCCGCATACCGCAAGTTTGCCAATGTCCCCGCCCGGAAAGAAGAGGGGAAACACTACATGCGAATCTGTGCTAATGGCTAAATTGGAATGAAGAGCCGATTCGAGCCGCGCCGCATCGTCACCCGCACGCAGCGCCGGGTTGTCGAACGCAGACAGGAACGCTTTTTGGATCAATTGGTGACTCATCCGCCCACCCGCGCCGTGGCCCATCACGATCTGCTCGTTGTGGGTGAGCGGCGGCGCACAGACCGCACCTTCGATGTTGATTGTATTTTCAGACATAACTTACCTTAATGACTTAAATAGGGTTAGCAGTTTCTAATTGCCGTCCATACTTGTAATAGGCCGCGCAGGCGCCTTCCGAGGAAACCATCGTCGCGCCCAGCGGGGTTTCCGTCCGGCATTCCTTGCCGAAGGCGGGACAATCGTGCGGCTTTTTCAGCCCCTGCAAAATTTGACCGGCAATGCATAAGGGAGATTCCTTCGTATTGATCGTACTCACATCGAAACGCTTTTCGGCATTGAACAGATCGAATTCCGGTCGCAGACACCAGCCGCTCATGGGGATCGTACCGATGCCGCGCCACTTGCGGTCACACTCCATGAAGACTTGATGAATTGAATCCTGAGCAGGGCGCAGTCCCTCAAACGTGACGGCTCGTTGATACGCGTTAGCGATCTCGATCTCCCCGGCTTCGAGCAATTGAACGGTTTTCAAAATCCCCTGGACGATGTCGAGCGGCTCAAAGCCTGTCACGACCATCGGAATCTGGAATTCTTCCAGCAGCGGAGGATATTCGTGATATCCCATCACCGCGCAGACGTGGCCTGCCAGCAAGAATCCCTGCACGCGGTTTTCCGGTGAGCTTAATATTGCTTTGATGGCAGGCGGCACACGCACATGCGAAACCAGGATGGAATAATTGGTCAGCCCGAGTCGCTGTGCCTGAAGCACGCTCATCACATTGGGTGGGGCGGTGGTCTCGAAGCCAATCGCGAAAAAGACGACCTGCTTATCCGGGTTCTTCTCCGCGAGTGCAACAGCGTCCAGCGGCGAATAGACCACACGCACATCCCCGCCCTGCGCCTTGACCGAGAACAGGTCGCGCCCCGAGCCGGGCACGCGCAGCATATCGCCATACGAGCAGAAGATCACATTCGGCTGCGAGGCGATCTCCAGTGCCCTATCGATCAGCTCCAGCGGTGTCACGCACACCGGGCAGCCGGGTCCGTGCACCAATTCGATCTCAGGAGGCAGAAGCTGGTCGATGCCATGCCGCACAATGGCATGAGTTTGGCCGCCGCAGATCTCCATCAACGTCCACGGGCCCGTGACCGTGCGACGGATCTCCTCGATCACGCCTTTCACGAGCGGAGCACTGCGGTATTCATCCACGTATTTCATACATTAGCCTGTGCTGATCTCTTCGTCAAAGCTGCCGATCTGTTTAAGCAGCTCCAGGGTTTCCTGCGCTTCAGCTTCACTTAGCACGCTGATCGCAAACCCCACATGGATAATGCAGTACTCACCGACTTTTGCTTCGGGTACATAACTTAGGCAGGCCTCACGAAACACCCCGCCGAAATCCACTTTCGCCATTTGCAGCCCGCCCTTTTCGTACGTTTCAACAATTCTTCCGGGAACACCCAGACACATATTAGCCTCGCATTCTTGACGCCGCAATCACGGCTTGACCTAAGGAAAGTCCTCCATCATTGGCCGGAACCTCCCGATGTATGTATACCCTGAAACCATCGTCCCTCAAAAGTGATAAAGTTCGTCGTAATAGGGTGATATTCTGCCAGACTCCACCGGATAAGGCGACCTCGTTAATTCTGGTTTCCGATCTTATCTGTGAGCACATATCTCGCACACACGCCGCGAGACCGTTATGGAATCGAGCGGATATTTTCGAGACCTGGACTCCCACCGTCAGGTCTTGGATCAACGCCTCAACTGCAGATCGCACTCGCACCTGATCCTGTTCCAGACCGAACGAGTATTTCCTCTCCTCAGCCGGATCTGCTAACGCTTCAAATTCGATTGCGGCCTGCCCCTCGTAGTTCACCTGCTGCCTTACACCCGCCAGCGCCGCCGCGGCGTCGAATAGTCGCCCCATCGATGATGTCAGCGGGGTGTTGATTTTCCTTTCCAGTTGGGCGCTTAGAATCGTTTGATCCTGTTCAGAGAACTCAGTTATAGGATGAAGTCCTTCATCCCAGTCCAACCCCAACGACCAGAGCAGTGCCAGCGCAGTGCGAGCAGGTTTCTTTACCGCGGCATCTCCGCCCGGTAGGGGGAAATACTCGAGATGAAATCTTCTCTGATATGACTTGTAACCCGCAATCAAAATCTCACCGCCCCAGATCGCTCCGTCTTCCCCATAGCCTGTGCCGTCGAACGCCACGCCAATAACGGCACGCGTCCCATCCAATCCATGTTCCGCCATGCATGCCGCGATATGCGCATGATGGTGCTGCACACCAATTGCTCGAAGATTTTCACGTTCAGCGCGCTCTAATGCATATCGTGTTGCGAGATAGTTCGGGTGCAGGTCATAGGCGATCAATTCTGGCTTTACGCGAAACAATGTTTCGAAATGTTCCACGCCTCGTTCGAAAGATTGGAGCGTTTCGTAGTTTTCCATATCCCCGATGTGATGACTAAGAAAGGCATAATTCTTATTGGTGATGCAAAAGGTATTCTTTAATTCCGCGCCCGCCCCCAGGGTTTGCGGCGCTTCAAACGGGAGCTTGACCGGGAAAGGAGAGTAGCCGCGCGAACGACGAAGGGGGTAGATCGATTTATGATCTACGATTTCAGATTTACGATTTTCTTCGAAGATACGTACCACCGAGTCATCACATCGTATGTGAATCTCCCGGTTATGCATCAGGAAGGCATCCGCCAGGGTAGCCAATCGTTCACGGGCTTTGTCGTTATCGGTGACGATCGGTTCTTCTGAAAGATTTGCGCTGGTCATGACAAGAGCTGTAAAGTGTGAGTTTTGATCGGCAAAAAGCAGGTAATGAAGTGGCGTGTAAGGAAGCATCACACCGATCCAGTCCTGTTTTGGTGCGACCGCATGCACAATATTTGATTCTGGTTTTCGTCTTAATAAAACAATGGGGCGAGCAGACGATAAAAGCAGCTCACGTTCCGACTCGTTGACGAAACAGTTCTGTTCTACCTTCGCGATATCGGGCATCATGACCGCAAATGGTTTGTCCACGCGCAGCTTGCGGTTACGCAGCTCGATCACTGCCTGAGCATTCGTTGCATCGCACGCCAGATGAAATCCGCCGAGGCCTTTGATGGCGACAATTTTGCACCTGGACAGTACCTCACAGACTTGCGTGATTGCTTTCCCACCAACAATCTTTCTTGTTTCATCTTTCATCTCCAACCAGACATGCGGCCCGCAGGCCGGGCACGCCACAGGCTGCGCATGGAAGCGCCGGTCCGAGGGGTCGTTGTACTCACGCTCACAATCCGGGCACATTGGGAAAGATGCCATTGTCGTCTTCGGACGATCATAGGGAATATCTTTGATAATGGTGAAGCGCGGCCCGCAGTTGGTGCAGTTAATGAATGGATAACGGTAACGGCGGTCAATGAGGTCGAAGAGCTCGCGCAGACAATCTGGGCAGATAGACACATCCGGCGAGATGGGCTGGAATGCGCCCTCCACCGGTTCCGAATGGAGGATTTCTAGTGAGCGGAATCCGCTGGCGGGTTGGAAAGAGGCGGAGAATTCGTCGATGCGCGAAAGAGGCGGAGCTTCATCACGCAGTTGTTGCAGGAAGAGATTTAAAGGCTCTTCGGTCCCATCTACCGCAATCTCAACGCCAGCCGAGGTGTTTTTTACCCACCCTGTAAGGTTGTGACGGGCGGCGAGGTTATACACAAAGGGACGGAAGCCGACTCCTTGCACGATACCCGTGATATGGATGCGTAGTCCCTGCATTAGCGTTTCGCGTTCTCGATCAGCCAGTCTGTCCAGGCATCCAGGCCTTCGCCGGTGGTGCAGGAGGTGCGGAAGGTTTTGACGTTCGGATTAAGAACCTGCACCCCTTGCTCGAAGTAAGTCATGTCGAATTTAACATAGGGCAGGAGATCGATTTTGTTGATGATCAACACATCCACGCCGCGGTACGTCCCTGGATATTTGTAAGGCTTGTCATCGCCCTCCGGCACGGATGCGACTAAAACGGTCTTATGCGTGCCAAGCCTGAAGTTGGCTGGGCAGACAAGATTACCCACATTTTCCACAATGAGCAGATCGAATTGTGGCAGATCAAGTTTCTCCAGCGCGCCGTGTAGCATGGCAGCGTCGAGGTGACAATCACCCCCAGTATTGATTTGAATAGCGGCAAGCGCGCCTGCTGCCGCGGCCCGGTCAGAGTCGATCGACGTGGCAATGTCTCCATCGATGGCTGCCACGCGCAGTCTATCTTTCAGGCGTGGCAGGGTTTGTTCGATGAGCGATGTTTTTCCCGCTCCAGGCGAGGCGAGGATGTTGATCGAAAAGACGCCTGCATTTTCCAGGCGGTTGTAATTTTCCTGAGCAATCCGGTCGTTGGCGTTGAGGATGTTTTCGACAACCGAGATATTTTGAGTCATTTGTACTCCTTACAAGAAAACGCGAACAATTATTCCACGTCGATAGATTCAAGGGCGAATTCTTCGCCCGCGATGATCCTGGCGCCCACGCCGCCACACTTGGGGCAGATCAGTTCCTTGTCGGTGGGATGGTACTTCTCTCCACAGGTATTGCATTGCAATTCAGCACGCACACGGCGAAAGTGCAACGTGGCTTCCTCGGCGATTGTCCCCTTGGCGATGATGTCCCAGTAAAACTGGATCGATTCGTCCACCATGCTTGCCAGATCGCCAATCACAATATTCAAGTCCGTGACGCGCCGTGCATTTGCTTTTTCGGCGTGTTCCACGGCAATTTTTAGTAAAGATTCGGTTACTGATAATTCATGCATCGTTCTATTTTATTCCCGTATATTTCTGGTATTCACCCAATCCCAAAGGAGCGCGACCGCCTGTGGGACAAGCGCCGCCGTTTCGCGGGAAAGCTCTCGCGTAAACAAAAAGCGATTTCCCAGCACGGAAAGCAAGGCAGCCTCGGGTCTTTTGCCGTAGAGGGCCTCACACATCGACATCAGAGATTGCGGCGTAAGATGATGGGTAAACGGAGAGTTCTGGAATTCACTTTCCACGGCGATCAGACGTACCGGCTCCGGGATGCTGCCTGTGTGCGCATCGATAAAGCAAACATAGGGATACCTTGCAACATCCTCGGCCATTTCAGGCGTTAATTGAAGTTGAAAATCGAAATCAATGAACTCGGATGCCGGAAACTCATCTTCATAAGACTCCGGAGGGACCAGGCCAAGCTTTATTGTCAGCGCACGCAGGATATGCCAGGCGACGCCGTCATCTTCACGGTCGGGGTTGCCATAGCCTAGGATCAATAATTTTCTCAAATCGTATCCTTTTGATACTATTTCTCTCCATAAAACAGACCAGACACGGGGAAAACGAGTTCCATCTTGTATCTGGTCGTTCAGACACGGCCTTCAAGATTTGGAGACTGAAATATCCCTTGCGAAGTTACTCGCCGTAGCCGGTCCCTAGGATATAGTTTTCCAATTCGACGATGGTGCCCTGCTTCTGCTCGAGTAGCGATTCGGCGAGACGACGAATCGAGACGATCCCGACCACGCGTTCCTTTTCCACAATAGGCAAATGTCGCACATGATACTTACCCATCAATTCCACGCATTCATCCAGTGTGGTTTCCGGCTTAATCAAAACCATTTGCTCCGTCATTACATCTGCGACGATCGTCTCTTTTGCAACTCTGCCTTTGACCTCGCCTTCGCGGGCATAATCACGCTCGGTAAAGATGCCAACGATCTTTTCGTTTTCGGTTACCAGAACAGCTCCTGTATTCCCCTCGCACATCACTTGCAGGGCTTCAAAAACAGTCGCTGTCGCGGACACGGTATAAATCTTGGCCTCTGCCTTTTCATCGATGATCTTCTGAACGGTTGTCATGATAAAACTCCTTTGGTTGAAAAACTCTAGTCACGTTTCAGGGTTCTGACAAGCGCACCGTCCGGACCCAGGATGTCGAGCTGAATGGGCATCTGACCGACCGCGTGCGTCGAGCACGAAAGGCACGGATCATAGGCGCGGATGGCTGCCTCAACCCGATTCAACATACCCTCCTGCACCTCGGGCCCTTTGACATATGTCTTGGCAACGCTGTCCACGGCGTTGGTCATCGCCCAGTTATTATGCCCGGTCGAGACGATCAGGTTAACCTTGAGCAGCTTTCCGTTTTCATCGGCGGTGTAATCATGGATCAGGGTACCGCGCGGCGCTTCGAGCACGCCCACGCCATGGCCCTTGTAATCCTTGCGGGTGTTGAGAATGTCAGTGCTCAGGATGTCAGGGTCTTCACATAGGACGCGGATTCGCTCAATCGCGTATAACACTTCGATTAAGCGGGCATAGTGATAATACAGGGTGTTTTCCACTGGCTTGCCATTATTCTGGCTCTTGAAGATCTTGAGCTCCTCGTTTGCCAGCGGGGTGTTGATCTTCTCGGCAAGGTTCAAGCGACCCAGCGGACCGACGCGATAAACACCATCCGGATAACCAAGCTTCTTATAGTAGGGGAACTTCAGATAAGACCAGGGTTCCACGTGTTCGCTGATATAGTCGAGATAATCCGCAACGGGGAAGCGCTCTAACGCAGTGCCATCGCGGCTGATCAGGCGAATATCGCCGTCATACAGCTCGAGCGCGTTGTCGGGTGTTGTCAGGCCCAAATATCCGGTGGGGAATACGGCGAACTTGTTGATGTCCTCCATGTTCTTTTCCGCCCAGTCCTTCATGATCTGCAGGCCGGTCTGCGTGGTCGCGATCACCGAGTCGATCTCAGCCAGGATCGCGTCGCGGTCCTGAATGTTGAGCGCTTTGTTGACTCCACCCGGTACCGCAAACACGGGATGGATCTTCCGCCCGGCCAGGATCTTGATGATGTTCTGACCAAATTTCCGCAGTTGGACAGCTTTTACCGTCAATTCGGGGTTCGCGCCGATCAAGCCGACAACGTTGCGCATCTCAGGGTTCGTGTCGAAGCCGAGCAATAAGTCGGGGCCGGCAAGCTCGAAGAAGTGCATGCCGTGGCTCTGGACCACCTGTCCCATGTGCATCAGCTCGCGCAGCAGGCTGGCAGGGCGGGGAGGAGTCTGACCGGTAAGCGCGTCACCAGCCTTCGCGGATGCCAGGTGATGGCTGACGGGGCAGATCCCACAAATGCGCGGCGTGATCTGCGGCATTTCAAAATACAGGCGTCCTTCGCAGAATTTTTCGAACCCGCGGAACTCGTTGACGTGCATGTAGGCGCGCGCGACGCTGCCATCTTCCAGCATGTGGATAGTCACTTTGGCATGACCTTCGATACGGGTAACAGGTTCAATCGTGATTTTTTGTGTCATGAGTTTCTCCAGATGTGCCGCGGCATTTAGTGCCAGTGCAGGTATTCGTCCTTCACTTCGGGTTTGCGTCCTTGCGCAAGCTCAGAGAGGACGTAAAAGATAGTGTCGGGGTCGGGTGGGCAGCCGGGGACATTGATGTCAACCGGTACCACTTCCTGCAGGGCGCGTGCTTTGGTCATGGTGGCGAGTTCCGGGTCATCAGGAATCTGGCTGCCAGGCTCATTGCTTTCGGCTTCCACGTAGGCGCGCCGCAGCGCCGCTTCCACGCCGCAGAGGTTTCGCATGGCCGGCACGCCGCCGAAGACCGCGCAGTCGCCCAGGGCGACGAGGATCTTGGAACGCTGGCGCATCTTGTGCGCCACTTCCTCGTTGGCGCTGTTGTTGACGCCGCCCTCGAGGATGCCCACATCCACACCGCTTTCATCGGGTTCCTTCAGATCGGTAATGGGTGTCGCACGCAGTTCGGCGAGCTCGACGATCTTCAGGATGCGCTCGTCCATATCGAGCAGGGACATATGGCAGCCTGCGCAGCCACAGATCCAATCGGAAGCAATTTTTGGTTTGTTCATACGTTCCTCAATCCATCAAAGCGACACTAGATTTGCGTTCTAAAATCGCCTGTTGCCAGTTTGATTCAAGTGACATGTTCATGCGCGTCGCCAGTTCGTGCAATACCGTCAAACTGTCATGGACGTTTTCTGGAGCGGCGAGAACTCTCTCTGCCTTTTGAATGCGTCCATCCAGGTTGATATAGTGACCTTCAAGCTCCGTCCAAGTACTGACCGGCAGGACAACATCCGCCTGTTCTGTTAGTTTGGATTCGTAGCTGGCTTGTACGGCCAGATAAGGAGCCCTGGAGAGGCGCTCCACGAGCGACTGAGAAACACGATCATCGCCGAGCGCCACATAGACGGCTTTCTGTCCGTTCAGCTTGAAGGCCTGCTCCAGACCGAGCAGGGCAGCGGTGAGGCTGTTGGGCTGTCCCTTGACGGAGAGCAATCCTGCGCGTTCCTGATCCACGGCGCCGGTGAGAACGGCCAAGTTGTAAAGTTCCTCGACCAAGCATTCATCGCGTTGCACAGTGATCCCGTTTCCATACAGAATGACCGGCGTAATGGCATTCGCCAGGACGCGTGCCGCCTGGGTAAGCTGCTCCAGTGTAAGTCCCGTTTCGCGGATGGCTTCATCGAGCAGCGCTTCCGGCGTGGGGATCGCTAGAGGTGAGCGCCCAAGCCCTTCTTTGACGATGATCGCCTGAAGCCCATGAATGAGCGCCAGATCAGAGCCGGGCTTATTCTTGAGGCTGACGTTCGCAATGTCGTCCAGCTCGTTCTTCTCAGGGTCGATATTGATCAGGCGCGTGCCCTTTGGCAGATTGCGCTTGAACAGAAAGCCGGCCACCATATGTGTTCGTCCAATATCGGTGCCGATGCACAGGACGGTGTCGGCGGTCTTGAGCACATCCAGCTTGCCTTCGAAGGCCCCTTGTTTCTGCGCGAATTGCATCACGCTGGCTGTAGATACACCTTCTTCGATGCTGGTCACGACTTCATTGCCGGCGAACAGCTCTTTGAACGCAGTCAGGGTTTCGGCAGGCAAACGAGTGGATATGATCGCGGCGATGCCATCTTTGTCCGTGGTCAGCGGCTTGAGCTTATCTGCGACAACTTTCAATGCCTCATTCCAGGAGACGGGCTCGAGCTTGCCGTTCTTCTTGAGAAGCGGAGTTGTGATGCGCTTGCGGGCATCGGTGATTGGAGCATAACGGCCGAACTCGCACAGCGCGCCGCGGTTGACAGCACCTTCCCAGTCGCCTTCGATGCGGACGATGCGGTTATCCCGCACCATCAATGTGACCGAGCAGCCGACCGAACAGCCGCGGCAGATCGATTTGACCGGGGTCAAATCTTTATCGTGCACCTGGTAGGCGCTGGTCCGGTCGATGATCGCGCCGGTTGGGCAGACCTGAACGCAGCTTCCGCATTTGATGCAGGAGCTTTCCCCCAGAGGGACATCCGTATCCGCGACGATCATGCTCTTTGCGCCGCGTTCGGCGACAGATAAAGTGAAGTTGCCGGCCATCTCGGCGCAGGCACGTACGCAGCGGCGGCACAGAATGCAGCGGTTGTTGTCTAGCACAAAATAGGGGTGAGATGTATCCACCACGAAGTTGTTCCAACCGGGCTGAATGGGCCAGTGGGTCATTTCTTCGCCGTAGGCAGCATTCTGTAATTCGCAGTCGCCGCCGCTGACCTGGCAGAAGGGGCAGAAATGGTTGCGCTCGCTGAACAGCATCGAGAGGATGAACTTCCTCGATTTCTTGAGCGCTTCTGTTTCTGTATGGATCACCTGTCCCTGGCTCACCGGCAATGTACAGGATGCCATCGGGACGCGGACTCCCTGCACTTCCACGAGGCACAGGCGGCAGCCACCGTACGGGGTGAGCTCTTTGTGGTCGCACAGCCTGGGGATCTTGATTCCCGCCATTTCGGCGGCGCGTAAGACTGTTGTCCCTTCGGGAACTTCGATCTGTTTTCCGTTTATCGTGATCTGGACCATGCCTTCCTCTTTGTTTACACGTATTCCACTTCGGTGGTCATCGCACAGACACCTGCCGGACAACTGCCCAGGCGGATGTGCGCTTCGACTTCGGTTCTAAAATGTTTGAGCATATCGCGGATGGGCACAGAGGCAGTCTGACCCAGACCGCAGTTAGAGGCGCGCTCCATTTCTTGCGCCAACCCGATAATGACATCCAGGTCTTCGAGCCTGCCCTGTCCCTGCGAGATGCGGTCAACGATCTCGTAGGCGCGCTGTGTGCCAACGCGGCAGGGCGTGCATTTTCCGCATGACTCAAAGCGGAAGAATTGCAGCAGCACCTTGACCAGGTCAACGATGCAGGTATTCTGGTCGCAGATTAATAACGCGCCCGAGCCCAGTGAGACTCCCCCTTTGCGGAAGGACTCGAAGTCCATCGGCGTATCCGCAAGGCTGGCGGGGATGATCGATCCGCTCGAACCGCCCGTCTGCGCCATGCGTAAGATGCTGCCGGGCTTCATTCCCTTGCCGTAAATGTTGATCACCTCACGCAGGGTGATGCCCATCGGCACTTCTATCACGCCGCTGAAATTGACGTTGCCCAGGATCGTGTACACCTTCGTGCCCGGGCTGGAGGGTGTGCCGAACGAGCGATACCACTCCGCGCCGTGGCGAATGATTGCCGGGATGTTCGCCAGCGTCTCCACGTTGTTGACCAATGTGGGCCTGTTCCACAAGCCGTGGGTGACGGGGTAAGGCGGACGTGAGCGCGGTTCGCCGCGCTTGCCCTCGATCGATTCGATCAGTGCTGTTTCTTCTCCACAGACATACGAGCCTGCACCCGTGTGAAGGTGAATACGGAAGTTGAAACCCGTTTCGAATATGTTATTTCCAAGGAACCCGAATTCCTCCGCCTGCTCGATGGCGCGCTGCAAGCGGCGGTAGGCGAGACCATATTCGCCGCGGATGTAGATAAAGCCTTCATCCGCGCCGACCGCATATGCCGCAATTGCCATCGCTTCCAGAATCGTGTGCGGATCGCCTTCCAGGACGATGCGGTCCTTGAAGGTACCAGGCTCGCTTTCGTCCGCGTTGCAG
>LLBZ010009593.1_pt10 | contig 15938 bp, 14 predicted proteins | sample 1489421 | NCBI WGS metagenome assembly LLBZ01 (sample SAMN04092657, study PRJNA295927) | soil metagenome | biome: Soil prokaryotic community; feature: Bulk soil; isolation source: soil from tomato rhizosphere | host: tomato cultivar Moneymaker | place: South Korea | collected 2011-11-01 | reverse complement strand
ATAAAATATAATTAGAAATTTATCTTTCGAATGAAAAATATATAATATGGGATTATATGTAAAAGAGTATACCCCTAAGGGGTAATAATTGTTGTTATAACAAAAGAGCCAACCGAAGTGCCGGTTGAAAAGGTTGNNGTAGTTTTATATGATTCTTTGTTATTTAACATTATTCAAATATAGAATATATTTTTTGGGTAAAAAATAAGTAATGCATTTTTACGAATACCATACTTTATAATGTTTTAAATTATAGAAAAAATGATTTTGATAAATTTGATACTATATGATTATCAATATGATAATAAAATAGTAGTTAAAATTGTTGTTTTTTAACAATTGTTTGCGGAATTTTGGGCTTTTAATTACTGAAAATGGAAACAATACATTATATAAGTTCTGATTTACTTTCGATTGATCAAATAGAGAAAATTATTTTACAAAATTTAAAATTAGAATTATCTGAAGAAGCTAGAGCTAATATTGTTAAATGTAGGACTTATTTGAATGATAAATTAAAATCCAATGAGAGGCCAATTTATGGGATTAATACAGGATTTGGTTCCTTATGTAATGTAAAAATTTCAAATGAAAATTTGTCAAAATTACAGGAAAATCTGGTAAAATCTCATGCCTGTGGTACAGGTGAAGAAGTTCCACAAGAGATTGTAAAAATAATGTTATTATTAAAAATACAATCTTTAAGTTACGGTCATTCGGGAGTTCAACTTGAAACAGTTGAGCGTTTGATTGATTTTTACAATAATGATATAGTACCAGTTATTTATAATCAAGGTTCACTTGGCGCAAGTGGTGATTTAGCACCTTTAGCACATTTATCACTACCTTTAATAGGTGAAGGAGAAGTATATCAAGATGGATTTAGACAACCAGCATCTAAAGTACTTGATAAAATGGATTGGAAGCCTATCGTTTTACAATCTAAAGAAGGTTTAGCGTTATTAAATGGAACTCAGTTTATGAGTGCTTATGGTGTTTATATTTTAATTAAATCTTGTAAACTGTCTTATTTGGCAGATGTTATTGGTGCAATTTCTTTAGAAGGTTTTGATGGTAGACTAGAACCTTTTACCGATTTAATCCATCTAGTTCGTCCACATAAAGGTCAAGTACAAACAGCTGAACGCTTTAGAGAATTATTAGAAGGAAGTGAAATTATTGGACAAGAGAAAAAGCATGTTCAAGATCCTTATTCTTTTAGATGTATTCCGCAAGTTCATGGAGCTAGCAAAGACACTATTGACTATGTGAAGCGAGTATTTCGTACTGAGATTAATTCGGTTACTGATAATCCAAATATTTTTGTAGACGAAGATCTTATTGTCTCAGGTGGAAATTTTCACGGACAGCCTTTAGCTTTAGCTTTAGACTTTTTAGGAATTGCTTTAGCTGAATTTGGAAGTATATCTGAAAGAAGAACCTATCAATTAATCTCTGGGTTAAGAGATTTACCTGCTTTTTTAGTAAATGATCCAGGTTTGAATTCTGGTTTTATGATACCTCAATATACTGCAGCAAGTATTGTTAGCCAAAATAAACAATTAGCTACACCAGCAAGTATTGATAGTATTGTTTCTAGTAATGGTCAAGAAGACCATGTAAGTATGGGAGCAAATGCAGCAACAAAAACATTGCGTATTATAGATAATTTAGAACGTGTTTTAGCTATTGAATTGTTAAATGCTTCACAAGCAATCGAATTTAGAAGACCTTTAAAGTCAAGTGATTTTATAGAAATGTTTTTGAAATCATATAGAGAAGAAGTCTCTTTTGTTGATGAGGATAGAATTTTACATTATGATATTGAAAAAACAATTGCTTTTTTACAAAGTTTTCAAATAGATAAGGAATAATTGTAATACACATAAAAAAATGGCTTATCAATTTTTAATTCGATAAGCCATTTTTTATTTCTATTATCTGAATTAAAAAAATAAACTTGCTAATCCTAAAATTGCAGGAACTCCTTGTACAAAAAATATTCTTTTTGAAGCAGAATAAGCACCGTAAAGCCCAGCTACTAAAACGCACACTAAAAAGAAAATAGCTACATTTTTTGACCAAGCAATATCTGAAATAAATAAAGACCAAACTAATCCTGCTGCAAGAAAACCGTTATATAAACCTTGATTAGCGGCCATTACTTTAGTCTTTTCAAACAAATCAGAGGGTATCGTTTTAAAAACTTTTCTACCACGAGTTGTCCAAACAAACATCTCTAGCCATAAAATATAGAAATGTAATAAAGCAATAAATGCAACCAAAATTTGAGAAAGTAGATTCATTTTTTAATATTTTTATTTTAATGTTCAATAGATTTTTCAATTCTTTTATCTGGAATAATCCACATAATTGCTACAAATATATATAAAATTGGAGCTATCCAAGAAACCAATTGTAATGATGCAATTGCTAATGCATAGATTATTACAGATGCTTTGCCTTTTAAATCTATACCGATTGCTTTTGCTAAAATTGAATTATCTCCTTCAGCGGCTATAATTCTATTACTTAGTATCCAATAAGAAATTCCAGCCATCAATAAATTAAAACCATATAATGACATTGGATCACAATGTTGAATATTTTCACCAACCCATGAAGTTGTAAAAGGAATTAGTGATAGCCAAAATAAGAGATTCATGTTTGCCCACAATATTCCTGATGTAACCTTATTGACAGTATGCATCAAATGGTGATGATTATTCCAATATATTCCAATATAAATAAAGCTCAAGATATAACTTAAAAACTTAGGAGCTAATACTTTTAAATCAATAAATTCAAAACCTTCAGGAACTTTAAGCTCAAGTACCATGATGGTAATTACAATAGCTAAAACACCATCACTAAATGCTTCAAGTCTATTTTTTTTCATTATTTTTTAGGTTTTAAAATAATTCGAATAACTATAAATATAGCTAATATTTCAGAAATCATTCCAAAAATTAATAGTAGATTACTATATGGCCAATGCATAATTTTAAATAGACTTCCAATAATTGTAATAACCATTCCAAATAGAAATAATATTAAAGGAATTTTATATTGTTCTTTCATTTTTAAAAAGTTTATTAAATTACTTCCATTTAAAATTCTTTTCAATAGCTTTAATCATTTCACCTGCGATGTCTTTATTTGTAGCACCTTCAATTCCTTCTAAACCTGGAGACGAATTTACTTCTAATAATAAAGGTCCTTTACTTGATCGTATAATATCGACTCCAGCAACTTTTAAATCCATTGCTTTAGCAGCTTTTATTGCAATTTTCTTTTCCTCAGGAGTAACTTTTACAATTGATGCAGAACCTCCCATATGAATATTTGCTCTAAATTCTCCAGGAGCAGCTTCTCTTTGCATTGCAGCCACAACTTTTCCATCTACTACAAATAGTCTTAAATCTTTACCATTTGCTTCTTTGATAAATTCTTGAACTAATATATTGGCATTTAAGCTTTTAAATGCATTAATTACAGATTCCGCAGCTTTTTTAGTTTCCGCTAAAACAACTCCTTTACCTTGAGTTCCTTCAAGAAGTTTAACAATTAAAGGTGAGCCACCTACCATTTTAATTAAGTCATCTGTATCTAAAGGGGAATTTGCAAAACCAGTTGTTGGAATGTCTATTCCGCTGTTTAAAAGTAGTTGTAATGAAAATAATTTATCTCTAGATTGCGTAATGGCAGCAGCATTGTTTAATGCAAATACTTTTAGGGCTTCAAATTGTCGTGTTAAAGCACAACCATAATAAGTCATACTTGGTCTTATTCTTGGTATTACTGCATCAAAATCATTTAAAATCTTGCCACCTCTGTAATGTATTTCAGGATTATCTGCATCTAATTTCATGTAGCAATACTTCAAATTAAGAAAATGCATTTCATGTCCTCTCAATTCACCAGCTTCAATTATACGCTTGTTGCTATATAATTCTGGATTACTAGCTAAAAGACCAATTCGTAAGCCTTTTTTCTCAATTGAATTATCAAAATAAAATTCTTTTAATTTTTCATTTGTTGGTTGTCCTAATAAGTATTTTTTTTCTGGATCAACTAATATTCTTCCAGACATAGCTTCTCTACCTAATAACATTCTAAATCCCATAGAATCTCTATTAGTAAGAGTAAGCTCAACTTCCCATTTTTTACCACCTATTTCTAAATTTGTTTTTATAACAAATCTTCTTTCTCTATAACCACTAGAACTTTTTACAATCCTCTGATCTACTAATTGAGCTTCGCAATGAATTATTGTTTTGGCATTATTTTGAATTGGGTTAATGTCAAATTTTACCCAATCGATTCCATCTTTTTGAAATGTTTTTAAGTTGGTAGCATGTAAAGCAGATGTTTTTGCTCCTGAATCTACTCTCGCTTTTATGGTGGGAATACCTAGAGTAGGGAAGGAACACCATTCTTCACTACCAACAATTACTTTGTCTTGCATTATGATTTTAATTTACTTCTAAAGTAGTATTTTTTTTTGAAATATAATTTTTTGTATTTAAAAAAAACCTACTATTTAGTAGGTTTTTCAGATTTCTTAATTTTTATGGTGAGCTCATTACTTGTTTCATCTAGATCCATAAAAATTTGGTCACCTTCATGAATTTTAGAAGTTATAATTTCTTCTGCAAGAGCATCTTCCACATATTTTTGAATAGCTCTTTTCAAAGGTCTTGCTCCAAACTGTTTGTCAAATCCTTTTTCTGCTATATAATCTTTTGCTTTTTCAGACAATTTTAAATCATAACCTAAATCTTTAATTCTAAGATATAATTTATCCATTTCAATATCAATAATCAAATCGATATCTGTTTTTTCTAATGCATTAAATACAATTACATCATCAATACGATTTAAGAATTCTGGAGCAAAAGCTTTTTTCAATGCATTTTCAATAATTCCTTTTGAATGATCATCTGCTTGAAGTGTTTTTGCAGAAGTTCCAAAACCAACTCCTTGACCAAAATCCTTTAATTGACGAGCACCTACATTAGATGTCATGATGATTATAGTGTTTCTGAAATCTATTTTACGACCAAGACTATCTGTTAAATGACCATCATCTAATACTTGAAGCATCATATTAAAAACATCTGGGTGTGCTTTTTCAATTTCATCAAGGAGTACTACACAATATGGTTTTCTTCTTACTTTTTCCGTTAATTGTCCACCTTCTTCATAACCTACATAACCAGGAGGAGCACCAACTAATCTAGATATTGCAAATTTTTCCATGTATTCACTCATGTCAATACGAATTAATGCATCTTCAGAGTCAAATAATTCTTTTGCTAATACTTTTGCTAATTGGGTTTTACCTACACCAGTTTGTCCTAGAAAGATGAAAGAACCAATAGGTTTGTTAGGATCTTTTAATCCAGCTCTATTTCTCTGAATGGCTTTTGCTATTTTTTCAACAGCGTCATTTTGACCAATTACTTTTCCTTTTATTAATTCTGGAAGTTTTGCTAATTTATTACTTTCTGTTTGAGCAATTCTATTAACAGGTATTCCTGTCATCATAGAAACTACATCTGCCACATTGTCTTCTGTTACTGTAACACGATTTGTTTTAGCATCTTCTTCCCATTGTTCTTGAGCAATGGCTAATTCTTTTTCAATACGCTTTTCATCATCTCTTAATTTAGCAGCTTCTTCATACTTTTGTTTTTTAACAACAGTATTCTTAAGTTCTCTCACATCTTCTAATTGCTTTTCTAATTCCAAAATTTGTTTTGGAACATCAATATTTATAATGTGAACTCTTGAACCAGCTTCATCTAATGCATCAATTGCTTTGTCTGGCAGAAAACGATCAGTCATATATCTATTAGTAAGCTTAACACATGCTTCAATAGCTTCATCTGTATAAGTTACATTATGATGATCTTCATACTTGCCTTTGATGTTATGTAAAATTGTTAATGTTTCATCTACAGAAGTTGGTTCTACAATAACTTTTTGAAAACGTCTTTCTAATGCACCATCTTTTTCAATATATTGTCGATATTCATCAAGAGTAGTTGCACCTACACATTGAATCTCTCCTCTAGCTAAAGCTGGTTTAAACATATTTGAAGCATCCAGTGAACCTGTTGCTCCACCTGCACCAACAATTGTATGTATTTCATCAATGAACAGAATTATATCGTCATTTTTTTCTAATTCATTCATGACTGCTTTCATTCTTTCTTCAAACTGACCACGATATTTTGTTCCAGCAACTAAACTTGCTAAATCTAAAGTGACTACTCTTTTATTAAATAAAATTCTAGAAACTTTTTTCTTAACAATTCTAAGTGCTAATCCTTCTGCAATTGCTGATTTTCCCACACCAGGCTCACCAATTAATAAAGGGTTATTTTTCTTTCTTCTACTTAATATTTGTGAGACTCTTTCTATCTCTTTTTCACGACCAACTACAGGGTCTAATTTTCCTTCTTCTGCCATTTCTGTTAAGTCACGACCAAAATTATCTAAAACTGGAGTTTTAGATTTTTTATTGGTTTTGCTCCCAGAGGTTGGGTTATTAAAACCACTATCTCTAGCACCTTCCTCTTGCCCAGAATCTTCATTAAATTCTGCCTTAGGTAAGTCTTCTGTATAATCGTTTTCGTTTGTTATCATAGCGGTGTATTGATCTTTAATCAATTCATAATCTAGTTTTAATTTATTTAATAATTTAGTTGTTGGGTCATTTTCATTACGCAAAATACACAACAACAAATGAGCAGTACTAATAGTTGCACTATTATATAACTTGGCTTCTAAAAAAGTAGTTTTTAAGGCTCTTTCTGCTTGACGGGTAAGATGAAGATTTTTTTTATCATTATTTTGAACCGGCACAGAGTTAGTAGGACTTAATATTTCAACTTTTTTTCTTAGATAATCAAAATCTACTGCAAGATTATTTAAGATAGCCATTGCTTTCCCTTGTCCTTCTCTAAGTAAACCAAGTATAAGATGTTCAGTGCCAATAAAGTCGTGACCTAATCGTAAGGCTTCCTCTTTACTGAATGAAATAACATCTTTAACTCTTGGTGAAAAATTATCGTCCATATGTAAAAATTGTAAATGTAAATATACTAAGATATCAGCTAATAAGCAAAAAATATGCCTTTTATAGAATGAATAGCTAATTGACAAAAAAAAAATGACAAAAAAAAATTCTTGTCAGTTCTTTTAATATGTTTTTTTAAGAATAGATTGTTAATAAATCGTTTAAATTTATCGTTTAAATTAAGGGGTAAAAAGTTTAAAAGCCGTATATTGGCACGTTTAAGAAAAAATATAATTTTAATATAAATACTTATGTCTGAAGGAGAAAAATTAATTCCTATTAACATTGAAGATGAAATGAAATCAGCTTACATTGATTATTCAATGTCAGTTATTGTATCGAGAGCGCTTCCAGATGTTAGAGATGGTTTAAAACCTGTACATCGAAGAGTATTATTTGGTATGCATGAATTAGGAATTAGGTCTAATACTGCTTATAAGAAATCAGCAAGAATTGTTGGAGAAGTTTTAGGTAAGTACCACCCTCATGGAGATACATCTGTATATGATGCTATGGTTCGTATGGCTCAAGAATGGAGTTTACGATATTTAATGGTAGATGGTCAAGGTAACTTTGGTTCAGTAGATGGAGATAGTCCGGCTGCAATGCGTTATACAGAAGCAAGAATGCGTAAGATATCTGAAGATATGTTGGCAGATATTGAAAAAGAAACAGTAGATTTTCAATTGAATTTTGATGATTCATTAGAAGAACCAAAAGTATTGCCAACAAAAGTTCCTACGTTGTTAATTAACGGAGCTTCAGGTATTGCTGTAGGTATGGCAACCAATATGCCTCCTCATAATATTTCTGAAGTTATAGATGGTACTTTGGCTTACATTGATAATAATGATATTGAAATTGATGAATTAATGCAATATGTAAAAGCACCAGATTTTCCTACAGGTGGTATTATATATGGATATGAAGGAGTAAGAGAGGCTTTTAAAACTGGAAGAGGTCGTATTGTCATGCGTGCTAAGGCAGGTTTTGAAGAATCTAATAATAGAGAAGCTATTATTGTTACTGAAATTCCTTATCAAGTGAATAAAGCCGATATGATTAAAAAAACGGCTGACTTAGTAAATGATAAAAAAATAGAAGGAATAGCTACTATTAGAGATGAGTCGGATAGAAACGGTATGCGTATCGTGTATGAATTAAAAAGAGATGCTGTTCCTAACGTTGTTTTAAATACATTATATAAGTATACTCAACTTCAGTCTTCATTTAGTGTGAATAATATTGCATTAGTAAAAGGAAGACCAGAAATGTTGAATCTTAAAGATTTAATCCACTATTTCGTTGAACATAGACATGAAGTTGTTGTTCGTAGAGCAGAATATGAATTAAGAAAAGCTGAAGAAAGGGCTCATATATTAGAAGGATTAATCATAGCTTCTGATAATATTGATGAAGTAATTGCGTTAATACGTTCATCGAAAGATGGGGAAGAAGCTAGAAATAAATTAATTGAGCGATTCAAATTATCTGAAATTCAAGCGCGTGCTATTGTAGAAATGCGTTTACGTCAGTTAACGGGTCTTGAGCAAGATAAATTGCGTGCAGAATATGAGGATATTATGAAGTTAATTAATGGTTTGAAAGAATTATTAGCAAGTAAAGAATTGCGAATGGAGCTTATCAAAACGGAATTAGCTGAGATGAAAGAGAAGTATGGTGATGAGAGACGTTCTGTAATTGAATATGCTGGTGGAGATGTAAGTATTGAAGATTTAATAGCTGATGAACAAGTTGTAATTACAATTTCTCATGCTGGTTATATCAAAAGAACATCTTTAACAGAGTATAAAACACAAAATAGAGGTGGAGTTGGTCAAAAAAGTGCAGCAACAAGAGATCAAGATTTCTTAGAGCATTTATTTGTAGCAACAAATCATCAATATTTGATGTATTTTACACAAAAAGGAAAATGTTATTGGATGCGTGTTTTTGAAATTCCTGAAGGAACAAAAGCAAGCAAAGGTAGAGCTATTCAAAATCTTATTAATATTGAACCAGATGATAAAGTTAAAGCTTTCATTTGTACACAAGATTTAAAAGATGAAGAATATATCAACAGTCATTTTGTCATTATGGCTACTAAAAAAGGTCAAGTTAAGAAAACACCTTTAGAACAGTATTCACGTCCTCGTCAAAATGGAATTAATGCAATAACGATTAAGGAAGATGATGAGTTATTAGAAGCAAAATTGACTACTGGAAATAGCCAAGTTTTAATAGCAGTAAAATCTGGTAAATTAGTTCGTTTTGAAGAAAGTAAGACTCGACCTATGGGAAGAACAGCTTCTGGAGTTAGAGGAATTACTTTAGCAAATGATAAAGATGAGGTTATTGGAATGGTTTCTGTGGAAGGAAAAGATGTAAATGACTCTCAAATTTTAGTAGTAACAGAAAATGGTTACGGAAAACGTACTAAGCTCGAAGAAGATGGTGAGGCAATTTATAGAATAACAAATAGAGGAGGTAAAGGAGTTAAAACTTTAAATATCACCGAGAAAACAGGAGCTTTAGTTTCTATAAATAATGTAACTGATGCAGATGATTTAATGATAATTAATAAATCTGGATTAACTATTAGAATGGAAATTTCAGATTTGCGTGTAATGGGTAGGGCAACTCAAGGTGTTCGTCTAATTAATCTAAAAGGTAAAGATTCTATTGCAGCTGTTACAAAAGTATTGCGAGAAGATGAATCCGAAATTGAGGCAGAGATAGACGATCCTGAAAATTCTGGTACAGAATTTGATTCAACAGAGAACAATGAAACAAATGAATAAAAATATAAAGCCCAAAATTAATTTTGGGCTTTATATTGAAAATTAAACTATAAAAAAGAATAGAAAAATGAAACAATTATTTTTAGGCGTTGCTGCCTTAATCTCAATGACAGTTTTTAGCCAGAAAGATGAGTTAAAAGTGTTAAAAAAGATTTACAACAAAGATGTAATTTCTAGTGAAGATTTAAAAAATTACAAAGAAGCATCTGATAAGCTGAATACTATTGCTTCATCAGAATCTGATAAAGTATATGCTAAATTATTTAAAGTAATGTATCCTGCAGTTGAGTTTGAATCAAAGGGAGCAAGTGCTACTATGCAAGATAAAGCTAAATTATTTAATCCTGATTTTTTAGCTGAATATGGATCTGTAATTGATAAAACAATTGCTTTTGAAGAAAAATCTGGAAAAAAAATATATTCAGACGATTTGATTAAAGAAAAATATGAGTTTAGAGATTTTATTTATGGTACTGCTACAAAACTTTTTCAAGAGGCAAGTTATAGAGAAGCATCTTTAATGTTCCATAACTTATATGTTTTTGATCCTAAAAATGAAGGAATTGCACTTAATAATTCTGCAGAATTGGCTGTTCAAGCTCAAGACTATCTTTTAGCTGAAAAATTTTATGAAGACTTGAAAGAAAGTGATTATTTAAAAAATGGTATTAATTATTATGCTACTCCAAAAACAAATGGAAAAGAAGCTTTATATGCTAATAAGGAAGATAGAGATAAACAAGTTCAATTAGGTGTTGCAGACAACCCAAGAGAAGAAAAAATGTCATCTAAAAAGCCTGAGGTGTATAAAATGCTTGCTTTGATAGCATTACAAAATAAAAATATAGAAAAGACTAAAAAAACACTGGAAGAAGCTAAAGCTTTAAATCCTAATGATTCTGAATTAATTGATGCAGAATTTCAGTTGTATTTTACATTGGGATATGATTACTTGAAAAGTGATAGTCAGTTAGTCGATGAAATAAATGCAAGTGTTGCAGATAAAGCTAAATATGATGAGTTAATGGAGAAAAGAAAGAAAACTTTTAAATCATCTTTACCTTATCTTGAAAAAGCATATGAGTTAAAACCTTCAGACAATAATACTAAAATTTTATTACGATCTGCTTATGAAATTCTTGATATGAAAGACAAGGCAGCAACGATTAATTAATTGAATTATTTTCTTAAATTTAATAACAAAAGACCTCATATTGAGGTCTTTTGTTATTTATTATTGGTCTATATTATTTTCTTAATTACTCTTAATTTATGAGTATGACGATTTATTTCAGCATTGTAAATGCCTAAGTGGTCTAATCTGTCTATTCTTACCTTACCAGATGCATGTATAATGTAGTTGTCGTCCATCATAATACCTACATGAATAATGTTGCCTTCTTCATTGTCAAAAAAAGCAAGATCACCTGGTTCACTCTCTTCAATAAAACTTAATGGGTCTCCTTGTGTGGCTTGTTGAGAAGCATCTCGTAAAATTTTATAACCATTTAATTTGTACACCATTTGTGTAAAACCAGAACAGTCAATACCAAAAGGTGTTTTTCCACCCCAAAGATAAGGAGTGTTTAAATACATAAAAGCGGTTTTAATTAAGCTTGATTTGTCTTTTATTCCACATACTTTAATACCATCAAAAACATAATTAGAAGTGTTTATTTGCTCATTATCTAAAAAAGAAAGACAACTTCCTAAGGGAATTGGAATTAATTGGTTGTTTGGAGCGGTTATATATTCAATTAAATCTCCATTTAAAACAGTCGGAGATTGTTCAATAGAAATAAATTGTTTTTCATTGAGTATTCGGAACTGTTTGTTATCAATCCAACCTACATATTGATCAAATGCTGACTCTATTTGTGTCCATTTTTCTAATTTTTCTAAGATTCTGAAATGTTCACCAAATAATAATTGAGAAACTTGTTCGCTTCTATCTGACGGTTCTAATCTTAGAGGTATAATGGCTAGATTACAAATTCCAAACATTGATTTGTTACTAATAGTGAAATGAATTATGAGTTAGGACAAAATTACAATTCCAAACTCATAATTCATAATTTAATTTATGCTCTTTCAATTACAATTGCAGATGCACCACCACCACCATTACAAATAGCAGCAGCACCTAATTTTGCATCGTTTTGCATTAATACATTTATCAAAGTAACAATAATTCTAGCTCCTGAACAACCTAATGGGTGTCCTAAAGAAACGGCACCACCATTAACATTAATATTGTCTTCTTTTAAACCAAGAATTTTAGCATTAGCTAAGCCTACAACAGCGAAAGCTTCATTAAATTCAAAGAAATCAATATCGCTAATAGCTATTCCAGCTTTATCAAGTGCTTTTGGAAGAGCTTTAGCAGGTGCAGTTGTAAACCATTTTGGCTCTTGTGCGGCATCCGCATACGATTTTATATATGCTAAAGGTTTTAATCCTAATGCATTTGCTTTTTCTTCACTCATTAAAACTAATGCAGCCGCTCCATCATTAATTGTTGATGCATTTGCTGCAGTAACAGTTCCGTCTTTTGTAAATACGGGTGAAAGACTTGGTATTTTGTCTAATTTTACATTAGTAAATTCTTCATCCTTAGAAACTATTAGGGCGTCACCACGTCTTTGTGGAACTTCTACAGGTACAATCTCTGAATCAAATTTTCCTGCTTCCCAAGCATCTGCTGAACGTTGGTAAGATTGTATAGTAAAATTATCTTGATCTTCTCTAGAAATATTGTATTCAGTTGCGCATAAGTCTGCACATACACCCATTGCATTGTTGTCATAAGCATCAACTAGGCCATCCTTTTGCATTCCGTCAACAAGTGATGTTGGTCCAAATTTAACACCATTTCTCATATGAACGTAATGTGGAATTAAACTCATGTTTTCCATCCCACCAGCAACAACAACATCTGCATCACCAGTCATAATTGCTTGTGCACCTTGCATAACCGCTTTCATACCGCTTGCACAAACTTTATTTATAGTAGTACAAGGAACAGTATCGGGAATACCAGCAAAAATAGCAGCTTGTCTAGCAGGAGCTTGTCCATTACCAGCTTGAACTACATTACCCATTAATACTTCGTCAACATATTTAGGGTCTAGATTGATTTTATTTAAGGCTCCTTTTATAGCAGTTGCTCCTAATTTAGTAGCAGGTACTGAAGACAAAGCACCCATAAAACTTCCTATAGGTGTTCTAACTGCAGAAACTATAACAACTTTTTTCATGATATGGTTTTTTAAATTGAATTGCGAATTTACTATTTTTATTGATAAAAATTGCATTTTTTATAATTTAGGAACTAAAAAAAATAGTTTGCATGAGAATTATTTATCTGGTTTGAAAAATAAATTAATTTGTATCTATTTGAATTATAGTTGCTTTGGGGAAATAAGAAAAAAAAGTAAAAAAAAACTAAGATAAATGTTGTAAATTAAGATAGGAAGACATACATTTGCAACCGCAAAAAAGGTCAGTTCTTTGTGAGATTATTGGAGAGGTGCCGGAGTGGTAACGGAGCAGATTGCTAATCTGTCATCGGGTAACCGATGCCAGGGTTCGAGTCCCTGTCTCTCCGCTTATAAATTTTGCTACTCGGGGTGTAGCGTAGCCCGGTTATCGCGCCTGCTTTGGGAGCAGGAGGCCGCAGGTTCGAATCCTGCCACCCCGACAAAACCTTAATAAGTTTGAAAATTAAGGTCGCATAGCTCAGCTGGATAGAGCACCTGCCTTCTAAGCAGGCGGTCGAAGGTTCGAATCCTTCTGCGATCACAAAAAGCCTTGAAATTATCGATTTCGAGGCTTTTTTGTTTCTGTTAATTTCTTGTTTTTTATTTTTTTGCTAACTAAAAATTAAGCATCCGGAATATTGGGTTCTACTAAACGTTTTAATTTATCTAAGGATTCCTGCCAACCCAAATAGCACATTTCTACCGGAATAACATCCGGAATTCCTTCCTGAGTTACGAATAGTTCGGTTCCGCAAAGTACTTTTTTGAATGCGACGGAGGTTAACATTTTACCCGGCAGATTCGGATCGTCAAATTGATCGGTGTATTTGATGAGTTCGTTGGTTTTGATTTCCAAATATTCGCCTCCAAAAGAATGGCCATTTCCTGTGGAAAAATTAGTGAACGACATTTGGTACGTTCCTCCAATTTTAAAATCCATGTGGTGTACTTTGCATAAAAAACCGTAAGGAGGCAGCCAGGCCGCCATTGCATCAGCATCGGTGAATGCTTTAAAAACTTTTTCTATGGGTGCTGCAAATACCCGATGCAGCTTTACTTGATTGTTTGCCATGAGATTACGAATTTAGTTCAACACTTATTTGCGTTATTATTTATATAACGTTATTGAAGCCTAATAAAATTGTCTTATTTAACTCAAAATTAAATTTTATTATTTGTTCTGATTTAGTCTCCTAACTGATGGAATTTTTGTTCCTTTACTTCTCGCAAATTTCTTTTAGTTTTTCGAGTGCCTTGGGGAAAGTTTGGTTCATGTATTCCAAAAAATCTTCGGTAACGTCTATATCAACTGTGACAGTAGTTGTGCCATTGTTTTCTTCAAAAGTATAATTTTCGTATCCGTTGGCCCATTTTTCTACTTCCGGACCTGTTGTAATTTCTTCATTATTTTTTAAAATTCCGTAATGGCAAATAGAAATAAAACGGTTATTGGTACAATCAAAAACTTCAGAAACCATGCCGCCTTTGTTGCCATTTTCATCCGTTCCGATAAAGAGCATTTTGCTTCCTTTTTTCCAGCTGCCTTCGTAGGTAGAAGTAGGGTTGAATAAGGCTGTCCATGCTTCGTAAGTTGCTTTGTTGCTAATTCCCAGCATGATATCATAAACCTTGCCGACTAGGGCGTTTATGGTTACTTTGAATTGTAGTTTTTGCATAGGATGTTTTTATCTTTAAAGTTAAGTATTGATTTAAAGATAAGTACTTTGCTTTTTAAAAGCAATAGCTAGCCGCGTTATAAACGCTGTGATTTGTTTATAGCAGTAATTTGGCACGCTTTGCAAAGGAGCTCTAGTGGAAGAAATCAATTTCAGACTTCAAATCTTGTTCTTACTCCATAATACTTCGGTTTCGGCTTTTTAAAATGAGGCATAACGTTTTGTGGTTAGTGGTTTTTTTGCGAAGCCAACGAACTGCGTACTGTCTGCTAGGATAAAAAGTTTTACGTAAAAAATAGTGTTGAAGCCAAGAAAAACTAGCAATGACCATACTGTTACCAGTAGTTATTTTTAGTTCTCTTTGATTAACGCATCAACTTCCAGTTTCAATTTCGGAAGATGGTTTATGAGTATTGACCAAATGTTCTCATCTGAAATATTGTCATAAGCATGAATGACTTGATTTCTCAACCCAATAATTGCTTTTGCATTACTGATTTTCTCAGTAAACGAATTATCACGAGTAATTATTCTATTTACGGCTTCGCCAATAATCTCAAGATTTCTTTCGATAGCTCTTTTAAGCATTAAGTTATTTCGGTACTTGAAAAAATCTTTTTCTTCTTCTTGGAAAAAACTATCAATTTCGTCAATACAGAGTTTAATATCATAAAGCCATTTAAGAATTCTTTCATCCATAAATTAGCTCTTTAGATTTATTTATGGAGTTGATTAAGATTGGATTTCTTAGAGTTTGTTCTTCAACCAAGTCAACTTCACGTCCAAATAATTTCTCTAATCTTTCTTTGAAATTTATATAATTATCAAAATACTTTGACAACTCAATGGATTTAAATTTTACAAGTAAATCAATGTCACTTTTCTTATTGAAGTTAGAATTCAAAGCTGAACCAAATAGATACATCTTTTCCACGTTGTACATTGTACAAAGCATTTTCAAGTCTTCTATATTTTTGTCAACTATTCTCATAAAGCAAATTTAGGCAAAAAAAGTTCTCTTTTTGCGAGGTCCAAAATAATTACTGGTAACGTTATGTCCGCTAAAAGAAGTTCCTTTCTTCAGTGGTTTTTAAAATATAAAACAATTTTTATA
>LLBZ010000296.1_pt2 | contig 16022 bp, 22 predicted proteins | sample 1489421 | NCBI WGS metagenome assembly LLBZ01 (sample SAMN04092657, study PRJNA295927) | soil metagenome | biome: Soil prokaryotic community; feature: Bulk soil; isolation source: soil from tomato rhizosphere | host: tomato cultivar Moneymaker | place: South Korea | collected 2011-11-01 | reverse complement strand
CTGCAGCAGCTTGCGCTCGTTGGTTTCCAGGTTGGTCAGCAGCCGCAGCTGTTCGAGTACATCGCGCGACAGGTTTTGTGCTTCATCGATGATCAGGACATTGTTTTGTCCGTTCGCATACGATGCCAGCAGAAAGCGATTCAGCGCATCGACATAGTCCTTGATGCCCGCAGCACCGTATTCCGGACGCGGTGTCTCAGTATGAAATTCATCACAGATTGTGCGCAGCAGATCAATGACGGTCAGTTTCGGATTGAAGATATACGCGACATTGCAGTTGGCGGGAACCTGCTCCAGGAAGCAGCGGCAGATGGTTGTCTTGCCAGCCCCGATTTCACCCGTCAGCAGCACGAAGCCGCCACCGCCGTTGATGCCATACAGCAGGTGCGCGAGCGCCTCGCGGTGACGCTCGCTCATGTAAATATAGCGCGGGTCGGGGGCGATCGAAAATGGCGTCTGGGCGAGGCGGAAGAACTGGGTATACATCGGCGTGCATCGGGAATCAGCTAGCAAGGCTAACATAAAGCCGCGACGCTCTGCCTGCATTGTTGCAAGGCAGTGCATCCTGCCGGGTGCTGATCTCGACAGCAGTCGTTCGCCGCTTGCTTGCCAATAGAGCAGTTTGCGCGTTGCTCGCCGTCCGCAGGCGCACGGCAGCAATATTGTTTTGCCGAATGTTCAGTAGTAGCATCGACGTTCCATCTTGCTCAGGAGGCGTAATGAAAAAAATGATGTTGATGCTGGTTCCGGCGCTGCTTTGTTCGTCCGGCGCGTTTGCCGCCAGCCCGATGAAGCCGGGTTTGTGGGAAATGACAATGAAGTCGGACATGATGAAAAACATGCCGAAGATCTCGCCGGAACAGATCGAGCAGATGCGCAAGATGGGCATCGAGGTACCGCAGATGAGCGATGGCGGCATTGTCACCAAGGTATGCATTACAAAAGAAATGACCGAGCGCGACGAAGTGCCTGAGATGAATAACAAGGAACTCGGCTGCGAGGGAAAGAATTATCAGCGCTCGGGCAGCACCTATTCGCTTGATCTGGTGTGCGACGGGCCGCAGATGAAGGGCGTGGGCAAGGTCAAGGGTAGCTATCCAGGCAATGATCGCTTTTCATCGATCTACGATTTCAAGGGCACCGCCCATGGGCAACCGATAAACCAGCAGCACGAAACCAATGGCAAATGGGTCAACGCCGATTGCGGCAATGTGGCCCCGATGGGCGCGGCACCACGCAAAAAATGAAGCGGAAGCCGGCGCATTTGCACCGGACGGATGAAAGCGAAGGGAGCGAATAACTGGCGAGTACTTGCTGCCTTGATTTTTATCATTGCAATAAAATCACAATAAATCAAAGGGTTATAGGGTGTTGCCGGGAGTTGTCCACAGTATTATCCACGGGAAATGTGGGTAACCTTTCCGGCAATCATCAACCAGCTGGCGATCAATACGAATAGCCGAATCATAGTCGCTGTTCCTTTCAATGGGCAAAAATGCAAAAGCGCAGAGCAACTGTGGTGTCTCTGCGCTTTTGCTTGGCGTATTTTACGACGACGCCGATACCTGGTTTTGCTCGCGAATCCGTGTGTCATGCCTTTGATTTCGTTTTCCAGGAATATAAATAATTCTTGTCTTCGATACCTTCCGGCATCGGCGCCAGGTCGACCGGAAAGCGAGTATCGATCATCACGGCGACTTCATCGGTATAGCGACGTTCGCCGGTATTGTTCGCTTCGGCCAGCGCAAATGCTTTTGGATGCGGGCCATGAGCGAAGCCTGCCGGATGCAAGGTCAGCATGCCGGGGCCGATGTTGTCGCGGCTGAAAAAATTGCCTTTGTGATAGAAGATCGTTTCGTCGAATTCATCGTTGTTGTGGAAGAACGGCACTTTCAATGCGCCCGGATCGGACTCGAGCGGGCGTGGTGCGAACGTGCAGATCACGAAGGTTTTTGCCAGGAAGGTGGTGTGTGCACTCGGCGGCAAGTGATAGCGGTCCGATGTCATTTCTCGGATATCGCGCCAATTCAGTTTCACCGGCACGCAGTCGCCATGCCAGCCGACCGCATCAAGCGGATTGAACGGAAATGTCACCGTCGTCAATTGATTGCGGCGCTTGATGCGCACTCTGGTTTCGAACTCGCCTTGCTGTGCCTTGAACTGGTCATTGATCTTCGGTGTTTCCAGTACCGCCATGTCGAACAATGCATGACGCCCGACAATGCCGCGATCCGGCAACTGGTACGCATCTTCAGTTGCTTCGATCATCAGGAATTGCACCTGTTCGTTCGTTTCGATGCGCCACGCCGTACCGCGCGGAAGCACGATGTAATCGCCGTCCCGGAATGCCATGTGGCCATAGTCGCAATAGAGATCGCCGGCGCCGGCATGCACGAACAGCAGGTCGTCGCCATCGCCGTTACGCACCAGATGCGTCATCTTGCCCGGCCCCGTCTTCCACATGCGCACCCGTACATTCGCATTCGACATCACGGAATGTGCACTCCATGGACACAGCTCGCCGGCCGGCAATTTATTGAGGTCGAGGCTATGCGGCTGCAATGGGCCTTCCCAATCGGTCCAGCCGGTCGGCATGTGCTGATGCAGGATATGGCTGGCCGCGCCAAAGAAACCGTCGCGTCCGTGTTCACGTTCGTACAGGCCCTTCGGAATGTCGCAGTGCGCCTGCTTGTTATAGATGCCTTCGCATTTCGGAAAGGTGATCGGCTGCTTCATCTTCAGAATCTCCTGTATTGAATCGAATCGCGGCGGTTGCCAAACTGTGCGTGCGCAGTGTTACATTATGCGTAACGTTGTAATGTAAAAAATAACAATAGGCGATTAATTTGGCAATGTCAAACGAAGGAATCCATGACCGCGATAACTGAAGACAAAGAACGTAACGGTGTGCAATCGGTAGAGATCGGCCTTGCGTTGTTCAAGCATCTGGCACAGGCCGGCAAGCCGATGGCACTGTCCGACCTCGCGCGTGCCGCCGGCATGCACCGTTCGAAGGCGCATCGCTATCTGGCAAGCCTGATGCAGGCGGGCTTCGTCAAGCAGGATGACGCCGGCCAATATGACGTTGGTCCGTTCGTGATGGATTTGTCGATTGCGTATTTCGCTCGCCAGAATCCGATCCAGCTGGTGAGTTTGTCCGCCACGCGCCTTGCGGTCGAATGCAATGAAACCTGTCTGATTGCGGTATGGGGCAGCAGCGGCGCGACCGTAATCCGGTTGTTCAAGCCGCAGCGTGCCGTTGCCGTCAGCATTGCGGAAGGAACGGTGTTCAATTTGACGATGTCAGCCACCGGGCGGGTATTTGCCGCCTATCTGCCACGCCGTGACACAAGCGTGTTGATCGGACGTGAACTGGCGCAGCATCGCACTGCGGGTAACAGCAAGGCGCCGCAGACGATGCGAGAACTGGATGACGTATTGGATGAGGTGCGCGTGCACGGCTTGAGTCGCGTACGCGGCCATAATGCGCCCGGTATCGATGCGCTCGCCACGCCGGTATTCGATGGGCACGGCAATATTGTGCTGGCGCTGACGGTGGTCGGGCCGGAATTATCGTTCGACGTTTCGTATGACGGCTTGCCGGCGCAATTGCTGAAGAGTGCGGCGCGCGACATTTCTGTGCAGCTCGGCCATCACGTTACCGCATGATCGCTACCCGGCAAGAAACCAGTCGACTGCTTTGGAGGCAATTTCCGGCGGCACAACATGCGGGCCATCGAATTCATGATAGGTCACGTCGTATCCCGCCTGTTTCAGGCGCGGCACGATATTGCGACTGCAGGCACTGACCGGGAGCACGTCATCCCGGATGCCATGCGACAGGAACAGTCGCGGTTTGCCGCGCGGCGCAATCGGCGCAATGAAGCCCGGTGAAAAGGCCATCACATGCGAGAACAAATCGCCGTTGATCAAGCCGAGCGACAGCGCATAGGACGCGCCGTCGGAAAAGCCACCAATCGCAACGTGCGCGGGATCGACGGCGTAATGCTGAAACACCTGTTTCAAAGCCTGTTCGATCAATGCAACGTCGGGGCCATACATGCGGTCGACGATGACATCCCAGGTATGGGATGTCGATCCCGGGGCCACCAGAATCAGGTTTTTATCGTCGGCAAGATATTGCAGCAACTCCAGTCCGTCATGAGCATGGCCACCGGCACCATGCAGCAACAAAACGAGAGGGCAGGGCCTTGCCGGATCATAGTTTGCCGGTACATGGAAATAACTGTCACGCTTGCTTCCGTACTGTAAAGAATGGCGCCCGGTGGGTGCGGGGTAGGTCACATTGCCGGGCCGTGCATCAAGATGAGCTTCAAAGGGCATGATCTCTACTTTTTCAAGGCCATCAAGTTATGGCAGGCCGGAAGTCAATCAAGTCTTGTCGTGATTTCAGTGTCTCGGCTCTCAGCGCGAATGGCGCAGCGCGTTACGTTCCTTTTTCGCCTGTTCGAGTGCCGCTTTTGCATCGGCCACATCCTGCGCAAGCTGCTTTTGCCGTCGATGATAGGCGTCATTCAAACGTGTGTTGCCAGACACGACGCCGGTACGTTCGCCAGGCAATGGCTCGACGCCGTTCTGTTGTCGTTGCCGCGCGTCTTCGAGCAGCATTTCGGCGCGAATCACATCTGAAGTGGCGTCATCGATTGTCTTGCGCTGGCCTGATGCGGGAATGGTATTGACCTTGTTGACGCGTGTGCGCTCGGTTTGCGGTGCTATCACCGGACGCGGGCCGGATTCGGTCGTCCACAGATTGCCTTTGATTGGCGGCTCGATGGTGATGGTCTCGTCGAGTTGTATCCCTTTGATGACCTTGTCCGAATAAACAATGCGGCCGTCTGGCATCACATGCCGATAAATCGTGGTCGCGCCCTCGTCCGGCGGCGCCGGTGCGACAACGATGTCAGCTGCCATGGCGATCGTAGCCGGCAATGCGGCGCAGATAATCGCGATTCGAGGCAGGAAGCGTGGATTCATCAATGCACTCCTTTTTGCAACGTTACCAAAGCTGCCGGCTGCACGGCAAGCGACACCACAATGATATCTGCATAAACGCAAAATTCGTGGCGAGCAATCAATTCGGCGCTACGTGGCGTCATGTCGCTGCATGCACGATGGCGTTGCGCAATTGTTCGTATGGCACCGCCCCACGCAATACAATTGACTCTGACAATCTGCGCCCGGCAAGGTGCGCCAACATCAACGGCACCCTTGAGATACCAAGTTCTTTTGCCAATCGTTCGTCGTCAATCACCCGGTGCGTGTACCTGCCGGCATCAAGCATGTCCTTTAATTGATTCATGTCCAAGCCTGCCGCAGCACCGATATCGAGCAGCGTTTCGGCGTCGCCGATATCCTTTCCCTCTTCAAAGAATGCGCGAAACAGCGCAAGGTGCATCGCATCGAAGCGGCCCTGTGTCTTCGCATGCTCTGCCGTCTCAAATGCCTTGCGACTGTAGGGTTGCACCGGCGGCAAACGCAGCTTCATGCCGCGCTCGTGCGCCAACGGATACACTGACTTCGCCCACACGTCGTGTACATAGGGGCTTTGCGGATCAAGCGTCGGCATCGGATCGGGATGCAATTCGAACGCGTGCCAAGTCACGTCAAGCTGCGTTCCGAATTCCTGTTTCAGTCGGTCAATGACAGGTAATTCAAGATAGCAAAATGGGCAGACATAGTCGCTCCAGATATCGAGCTCAACAGGATGTTCGGGCCGCATGAGGTTGCCTCCGGCTGATTTCATAGTGACCAGTCCTGGCGCAGGCGGTTCGCGGGGCTGCGCCGCTTTTTTTCGCGGGATGGCGGAAACCGGTTCGCCATTGCGGCGGATATGGGCGGCGCGAGTTCAGTCAGGAGCGTGCACCAAGGCAGCAGAACACGGTGGTCGACTCAATCCTTGACCAGCGTGATGTTGCGGAGCGTGATTGGCTTGCCGCATTCCGAACATGTCTGACCGGCGCGCGTGATCTTGCCGCAATCGCGATGCACGAGTTTCGTAACAGGCGGCATGTCCGACGGCAACCATTCTTCCCCGTAACGCATCAGTTCCATCACTACCGGGAACAGCCCGAAACCGGCCTTCGTCAATTGATAGGTGTAGCGCGGCGGGTGCTCCTGATAGGGCACCTTCGTCACGATTCCTGATTCGATCATCCGGTGCAGTCGGCTGGTGGCGATGTTGGTCGCTGCACCGCTTTTCTTTTGCAGATCGTCGAAGCGCTGCGAGCCGCGAAACAGTTCGCGCAGCAGCAACAGGATCCACTCGTCGCCAATGAGGCTGGCGGTACGGGCGATGGGGCAGGCGTTGAGTTTAGTGGCTTTCACGGATTGATTGTAGCGCGACAGGAAGTGATTTTCTTCATTCTAGTCACTTGCAAAATAAAAGTTACTCGATTATGATCTCACTGACTTGCAAATTGCAAGTTATATTGAATGCGTGGTATGCCGACCGCCGTGCTTGCCACCCGAACCTGAACGATCATTGGAGAACTTCATGAACACGACAAAAGCCGCCGCCATTTTTCTTGTTGCCACGGTATCTGCCGCTTCCTGGGCCGCCGACGTGACAGCCATTCCGGCTTCAACGCAATCGGGTATCACACGCGCACAGGTCGGGCATGAACTGCAGCACGCCATCGCCAATGGCGAAATCAAACATGGCGACCTTGTTGATTTTCATGAGCTCGTTGCACCGTCGGCGCCACGTACCGCGTTAGTCGACAACCGCGAACAGCAGGCGAGGACCGCCAAATCCGAAGTTGCGGCAGCGCGCCCGGCTGACCAAAAGACCGGCATCACGGTCAACACCGCATCTTCTGATCGTTAACCGCCAATTCATCTTCTGATCGTTAACCGTCAATTCTTTTATCTGGCGCTTTATCAAACGCAGCGGAAAGACGCGGAGCGGGCGAAACATCGATTACTTTTGTTCGACATGTCTGCGTGCTTGGGCATAGCACTGCATCGGGATGAAGAAAATGCCCCTTCCGGCCTGTTGCCGGCAGGGGCATCGTCGATCGCGAACTATGCGTCGTTCGCATTGCGTGTCGCAAGCGGAAACAACTGCTGCTTTACGACGCCATCCGGCACATAGGCACCGCGCAGGAATAACTTGTGCGGTGCCTTAAAACTCGCCCATGTAATCGCGCTTGCCGACCTCGACGCCGTTGTGGCGCAAGATTGCATAGGCGGTCGTTACATGGAAAAAGAATTGCGGCAAGCCGTAATTGACCAGATACGCCTGGCCGACCAGTTTTTTCTCTTTTGGTGTGCCTGGACGGAGGATCACGTCGCGCGCTTCGCTGCCTTCAAATTGCGCTGCATCCAGGCTGTCGATGAATGCCAGCGTTGTTGCAAGGCGAGCCTGCAGATCCGCAATGCTTTGCTCGTTGTCTTCATGTGACGGCACATCGACGCCTGCCAGACGAGCAGAAATACCTTTCGCGAAATCGGCGGCAATCTGCACTTGGCGCAGCAGCGGGAACATGTCCGGAAACAGACGCGATTGCAGCAGTACTGCCGGATCGATATTTTTTGCGGCGGCGTGCGCTTCGGTCTTTTCGAGAATGGCGCGTAGCGCATTCAGCATTTGCTTGAACACTGGAACAGACGTGGTGTACATGAAAGAAGTCATGGATATTTTCCTGATTAAAAATGCAGCGATGATAAAAACTTGCAGCGAAAGCAAGTGATGAAAACAAATAAGGCAGACAACAGAAGCCGTACAACGACGCGCATCAAAACCGTTCGTAGCCGAGCAGATAGCGCCACTGTCCCGCTTGCAAGGCCGCCATTGGCACGCGCCCGATACGAATGCGTTTTAGCGTGACGACATGCAAGCCGACCTGTTCACACATATGCACGATCAGGCCGCGTGGTGGCGTCTTCAGTGCAAAGCGCAGGCGGGTTTCGTTTTGCCAGCTGACCTTGATCGGCGGCAGTGGCTTGCCATTCCACTTCAAGCCGTGATTGAGCAACGCCAGGCCGTTCGGTGCAAGATTGCCGGTGACTTCGGCGATGAATTCATGTTCCACCGTGGCGGCATCATCGATCAGCTTGCGCGATACGCGCCAGTCCTGCGTCAATACCAGGAATCCGCTGGCCATGGCGTCCAGTGCATCGGTTGCTTTCAATCCAGTCAAATGGCGCTTCAGGAAACGCAGGCCGGAGCGGTCATCGGCAGCACGCTGGTCGAGCGCAATCAATTGTGACGGCGGCATGGCAGCGGCATCGACACCAGCCGGCTTGTGCCACAGGATGGTGACCGCTTCGACTTTATCGGGGGCCGCATCCGTTGCAACGACAATGTGTTGTTGCGGTGATACGCGAAATGCCGGCTCCTCGATGACTGCGCCATCGACCGTCACCCAGCCGCCTTCGATGTATTGCTCGGCTTTGCTGCGTGAGCATGGGACCAATTCTGCAACGCGTTTGGCAAGACGAATGGGTTCTGTCATGGTGATCGGACCGTAAGAGTGAGCGCTGCATTGTAAATGGCCGACGCAATTCGTGCCGGCTTGGCGGTCGTCCAGCGTGCGGTCGCCGAAAGGCAGGCACGGGCGATCGCATTACGCTTTTGCGCCTGCTGCGCGTTGCATTCACGCCGGCTTGCTGTTGTGTTGCGCATTCGGCCAAGCCGCCATTGCGGCATCAGCCGCTGCAAGGAGCCTGGCACGTTTGGCGCCGCCTTTCGCCTTGATGGCCAGGCCGGCGACCAAGCCGCTGAATAGTCCGGCCAAGTCTTCGGTACGGACCTCCGGTGCAAGCTGGCGATCGCGCTGCGCACGTTGCAGTCGTTCGTACAGCAAGGCTTCGGAATTCTGCAGCGACTTGCGCAATGCCGCATCGACATCTGCCGGCACGCCGGCGCCGCCACAATCGGCCAAACCGTTGATGATGAAACAGCCGCCAGGAAGTGCAGGGTCGGTCAGCATTGTCACGATCGAATATAAAAATTGTTCGATCGCACGTCGCCCATCCGGTTCCGATTCGAGGACCGCGACATGGCGTGCCGACCAATGTGAGGCGTAGCGCTCAAGTGCTTTCAGGTAGAGCGCTTCCTTGTCGCCGAACGCGGCGTAAAGACTTGGTTTGCTCAGGCCCGTTGCGTCAGTCAATTCCGATAGAGATGCTCCTTGGAAACCATGCTGCCAGAAAACTTCCAGCGCACGGTCCAGGACGTCCTCGATATCGAAACCGCGTGGTCGTCCGCGTTCACCAGCCATGATGTGCTCCTTCAAAAATACTTCGCTTGACACATATTGTACCGCTCGGTACATTAAATACCGAACGGTACATAAATATACCGTCAACCGTTGTTCCCATTCATCGCCGTGCAAGTCACGGCACACAGGAGAAGCATCATGGCAAGATTGGAAGGCAAGACAGCGCTGATTACCGGCGGCACCACAGGCATAGGTTTCGCAACGGCAAAACTGTTTTTGCAGGAAGGCGCGCGCGTCGCAATCACCGGGCAGGATGCGCGCCGTGTCGAGGAGGCCAGTGCGGCGCTCGGCCGTGACGTGATCGCGATTCGCGCTGATGCCAGCTCAAGCGCCGACATGGCATCGGTCGCGGCCCGATTGAAGATCGAATTCGGCGGACTCGACATCGTGTTCGCCAATGCCGGCATTGCCCGTAAGGTGCCGTTTGCAGATCTCGACGACGCCAGCATCGACGACCAGATCAATGTCAATTTCAAGGGCGTGATTTACACGGTGCAAAACATGCTGCCGATTCTGCGCAAGCCGGCCAGCGTGATCCTGACCTCGTCCACGCTGGTCGAGCAAGGCTTGCCCGGCATGAGTGTGTATTCCGCGACCAAGGCTGCTGTGCGCTCATTGGCGCGCACGCTGTCGGCTGAGCTGGTGGAGCAGGGTGTGCGGGTGAACGTGATTAGTCCGGGGCCGATCGAAACGCCGATCTACGGCAAGCTTGGCTTGTCGGCTGACGTGGTGCAGCAAGTCGCCGGTCACATTCTGGGCAAAGTGCCGAGCGGCCGCTTCGGCCAATCGGAAGAAATCGCCAAGGCCGCGCTGTTTCTGGCGAGTGATGATTCGTCCTATATCCTCGGTGAGAATTTGCTGGTCGATGGCGGAATGGCGACTGTGTAGTCAATCGGCAACAGCAAGCCTCCATCATCGCGGAGGCTCGCTGTGCGTTGGCAAAATCTGTTGCCGCGAATGAACCAGTTGTCACTAGCGTGGACTAACCTGATGACGCATTTTTGCCAAAATTGCAAAAAGGAGGTTCGAGATCGCCATGGCTGCGCAACATTCGAGGAAATCCGATGCCGAGTCCGCTATCGCGGATGCTGATACGCAAGATTCTGGGCGTTCCAGCCCGAACGCTGGTGTCGAAACGCCGATGACGACATCCACCGAGACTGTGGATGCGATGAGCCTGCTGTCGCGGCACAAGGGCAAGCTCGCGGTCGGCGCTGCCGCGATGCTCGGTCTTGCCGTGTTCTACCATTGGCGCGAAAGCAAATTGGCAAAGGACGACGAGGAAGAATACGCGCGACTGCAGCGTATCAAGGCCGCACTCCATGTCAATGAATGACGCTGACGGCGGTACAATCAAAAAACACTGATGAAAGCGGAGTGACGCCATGGTGACGCGATTGAAAATCGACTTTGTCTCGGATATTTCCTGTCCGTGGTGCGCAATCGGATTGCATGCGCTGGAACAGGCGTTGCCGCGTCTGGACAACGTGCAAGCCGATCTGCGTTTTCAACCGTTCGAGCTTAACCCCCAGATGCCGCCGGAAGGACAGGACATCAGCGAACATCTTGCCGAGAAATACGGCGTGACGCCAGACCAGACCGACGGTAACCGTGAAGCGATTCGTGCACGAGGCGATGCGGTCGGGTTTACTTTTAAAATGGACAGACGCGATCGTATCTACAACACCTTTGATGCGCATCGTCTACTGCATTGGGCGGCCGAGGAAGGTCGCCAGCCGGAATTGCAGCATGCCCTGTTTCGCGCCTATTTCACCAATGGCGAAAATCCCGGATCGCATGATGTGCTGGTGCGTCTCGCACGCGAAGTCGGGCTCGATGCCGACCGCGCGCGGCAAATTCTGTCGTCGGATGACTACGCCGAAGAAACACGCGAGACGGAGCGCTTTTATCTGGAGCAGGGTATTCATTCAGTACCGGCAGTGATTGTCAATGACCGCTATCTGATTCAAGGAGGACAACCGATCGATGTGTTCGAGCATGCGTTGAGATGCATTGCCGCCTCTGAAGCATAGGTATCCGTCCGGCTGTGATCGCAAAGCCGGATACTGTTCATAGGTGCAATGTCTTCTGGAAAATTCCATAATTCAATCCTTTTGTAATAAACTTGCTGTGCGCTTTTGTGCGCGATTACCGGTTGGTCTGCCCCTACAGCAAAGGAGTTCTTATGAGTACGGCATCGCATTCCCAGGATAACGACGAACTGCGCAAGCAGCTTGCAGAAAAGGATCTGGAAATTCAGCGGTTGCTGGCAGAACTCGACGAGTTGTCTCGTCACGATCCATTGACCGGTGTATTGAACCGTCGCAGCTTGATGCAGACGCTGGAAGCGGAATTGCAACGATCACATCGAACCGGGCATCCTTTTTGTTTTGCAATCATCGACCTCGATCACTTCAAGCGGATCAACGATCAATATGGCGAGCCCGCCGGCGACCAGGTTTTGAAAAGTCTGAGCGATACCGCAATCAAGCTGTTGCGTGTGCTCGACCATTTCGGCCGCCTGGGCAGCGATGAATTCGGCATCGTGCTGCCTGCCACCTGGCTTGACCAGGGCGCGGTTGCCATGAGCCGCCTGACAAATGCGATCGCCGCGTTTGCGTGGGATGGGATTGCACCGGGTTTGTCGGTCACGTTTTCTGCTGGGCTGACGACGGACGCACCGCAGGATACCGCCGAAACCATGATGAAGCGCGCCGAGAAGGCATTGCAACAGGCGAAGCAGGGCGGACGTAACCGGCTGGTACAGATTGAAGAGGCGTTGCCGGATGTCGGCCAGATAAATTGAGTTGGATGCAGGCAGAAGGCATCGTGCAATCGGTGCTCATCAGTGCCGATTGGCGCACGACATCTGCCTGCTCCGCTTCTCGCCGGTCCTGATTTTTCTCACACTCGCCGATAGTCCCTTCTAAAAGCAAAAACCGCATCCCGTCATTCATGCAATGCGGAAGCTCGCGGAAAAATTCGCAACTTGATGTACCTCTTAATGTCATACAACTTGTCTGAAAGGACAGGTTGCATGTATGTCGACCTGCCTTTTCGTGTCTTGCAGACCCGCAAAAGGGACGCCGTATGAACAACCTGCTCGAACCTGCTTCGCTGTTAAAGGGAATCTACGACAGTGCATTGGATTACGGAATTTTTACGATTGACAACGAAGGCAAGGTCACTACCTGGAATAGCGGGGCAACACTGATCACCGGGTTTTCCGCTGCTGAAATGACTGGCCAGGACTTTGCACTTATTTTTACGCCCGAAGATAATGAGAACGGCGTGTCGAGGCGAGAAATGCACATGGCAACAGCGACCGGCCGTGCTGCGGACTACCGCTGGCACATGCGGAAAAATGGCACACGCTTTTGGGCTGATGGCGTGCTGACGCCAATCCACGACGACGCCGAATCACAGATCGGCTATCTCAAGATACTTCGCGACATTACCGAAAAAAAACTCGCGGAAGCGGAAATTCTTCGCTTGGCGACGTTCGATAATCTGACCGGCCTGGCGAACCGGCATGCGTTCAATGAGCGGTTCGCGAGCATGGCGGCACGGGCCTTGCGTATCGAACAACCGATGGCACTGCACCTGATCGATCTTGATCATTTCAAGCAAGTTAACGATACGCTCGGACATCGCATCGGCGACGAGTTGCTTGCGCAAGCGGCAAAGCGCATGCGTGACGTGCTGCGCGACAGCGATTTCATAGCCCGGTTGGGCGGCGATGAGTTTGTGCTACTTCAGCCGGACATGCCGTCGGCACAAGCCGGTGCTGATCTGGCGAACAGGTTGCTGGGGGTATTATCCAGACCGTTCAATATCGATAGTCACGATATCCAGATTGGTTGCAGCATCGGCATCGCCGTGTGCCCGAACGATGCGAAATCACCGGACGAACTGTTGACGAAGGCTGACCTTGCGCTCTACCGCGCCAAGGAGGAAGGCCGCGGCGGCTTTCACTACTTTACCGACAATCTGGACGCGGAGGCACACAAGCGCAGCCGCGACCACAGCGAACTGAGGCATGCTGTCGAATTGCAGCAGTTCAAATTGGAATATCAACCCAAGGTGGCATGCGCCGATGGTCACACGGTCGGATTGGAGGCGCTGCTGCGCTGTACCAATCCGGTATTGTCTTCCTATCCGATTGAAGAAATCATTGACCTTGCCATTGAAGTCAACCTGATCCAGAAGATCACCATATGGGTATTGCAGGAAGCTTGTGCCCAGATGCGCCGATGGAAGAATATGGGGCTTTCCCAACTGCATGTATGCGTCAACTTGTGTTCCAAGGATTTGATTGACTCGAAAATTACAGCTTGGATTAACTCCACCATCAATGAATACGGTTTGCAACCCCACAACATTGAAATTGAACTGACGGAACGTCAGGCAATAGACGTCGAAAAAGGTGGGACAGCAATACTGGCAACGTTACATTTGCAGGGAATCCATATTGCTCTGGATGATTTCGGTACCGGGTTTTCAGCGTTGAGCTGTTTGAGAAACCTGCCGATCGATTCGCTCAAACTCGACAAAAACTTTTTGTCCAATATTCCGGACGACCCGGATGGATGTGCGGTTGCAAGAGCGGTCATTGACCTGGCGCACGCATTGGGGCTGGAAGTCATTGCCGAAGGTGTGGAAACGAATGAGCAGGTGGAATTTCTCAAGCAAACCGGATGCAATCTGTTGCAGGGGTTTTTGATTTGCAAACCGCTGCCGCCAGAGCATATGACATCGTGGCTGATGCAACACACATGATCAATCGTTCGTTGGACGACATGCGCGACATTTTAAATGTACCGACTGTTATAGATAGCACGCACGCCGGCGACCAAAGACACTCCCTCGTTACCTGGGCCTCTTGCGAATCAATGCGCGAGGCCGCGGTTCTGAGCGGTATCCTGCGGCAATGCCGGATTGGTAGCCGCGTCGGTAGCAGATTGCATGGATTGATCATTCGGTTGATGCTGATTTGAAAGCGCTTGCTGCAATTTTTCTTCCGCTTCACGCGTGAGTGAGGTGTGCAGCAGTGTTCCGCCATAGCGGGCCAGTTCGTCCGTGAATTTGTCTGGCGTAAAGCGCCGCGCCAGAATGAAAATCGCGGAACCGCCGGGCACCAGTTCCTTGCCGAGCTTTTTCATGAAATTGTCATTGATGCCGTAATCCGCAAGAGTGCCGGTCAGTGCGCCGGTGCCAGCGCCGATCGCCGCACCCAACAGCGGATTCAGGAACAGCAATCCAATCAGCCCGCCCCACGCAAGGCCGGATACCGTGCCGATCAGTGGAATATTGACGGACTGAAACAGACGCACGTTGCCATCCTTGTCCCTGGTTACGTATGCAGCATCTTCCAGATCCACCAGGTATTCGCCCTGCAGCCGCCGCATCGTGGACAGCACTTCTTCAGCCTTATGCATATCGCGGTATGCGACTGCAATCAGATCCGCCATGATCATTCTCCTGTAAAAAGGTTGTTCAAAGTTGTCCAGCCACTGCGGCGATCAGATGCAGGAATGCGTAGGCGACCGATATGCCTCCGGCAATGGATAGCCAGCGACTACGCGGAACCACGTCGAGAAACCGGAGCTTGCCCGCAAAGAAATGCGTTAGCGCAAGTGCGATTAGCAGTAAATGGGCTGAAGTGAAGGCGGTCAACGGAAAATTAATAGAGCTGGATGACGCTGGCTGATAAACACATCTTTCGATATGCAAATTCAATGCCGAACGCCTACGCATGTTGGCATGTCGCCGCATATGCGGCTTCCTCCCGCCGTGCCATACGGCTCGGTGCCCCCGAAAAAAACCCATCAATTTCTTTTACACCGATTCAACTTGACTGACTACGAGGCGGCCATGATGAACGAACACGAACACACTTTGGTGCAGGAGCAGACGCACGGGGTCGCCGACCAGGATAGTTGCTGTTTGTCGCCGCCGCTGATGTTCGGCACGAATTACAGCACTGCAAACCACATTGCAGCATGAGCGACTCTTTGCCCGGCGCGTGATTTGCGTCAACCGCAGGTTCGAATTGCTGCTTCGGCGATCCATCCAAATGAATACACATGTTTGTCGCTTCGCTTTTCTGCCATGGCGAATTCAGCGCAATTGCGGTGTGGCAGGTCCGTGATTTTCCAGACGTCCGCATGATAGCGGCACGACGCCATCATGCAAAGCGACATTGCGCATTCGAAAGGAAGATGATGCTGAAAGAAATCAATGCTTTATCGATAACCGAATTTCATGACAGGAAATTATTCGATACGGACTGGCTGGCCGATGTGTCGATGGCGTCGCACACTGACATGTGGCACTGGATAGAAAGCAATCATAGATACAACACCTTGCTATGGAACGAGGAGGACAAGGCGCGGCGCACTGATGTTGGCAGCGCCGACATTGCCGCCAGCAAGCGCCTGATCGACCAATACAACCAGAAGCGCAATGACGCCGTCGAATTGATCGACGAGGCAATTCTTTCCGAACTCGATATCGTCGCACCGAACGCGACCGCCCGCCTCAACAGTGAAACCGCCGGCGCGATGATCGATCGGCTGTCGATCCTGTCTCTGAAAGTCTTTCATATGCGCGAGCAGACCTGCCGCTCGGAGGCAACTGAAGAGCACGTCGCGGCATGCAAGGCAAAGCTGCAGCGATTGACGGCGCAACGGCAGGATCTTGCATCCTGTCTCGACCAATTGCTGTTCGATGCGCGCGACGGACGCGCTTATTTCAAGGTGTACCGCCAGTTCAAGA
>LLBZ010007286.1_pt1 | contig 16035 bp, 13 predicted proteins | sample 1489421 | NCBI WGS metagenome assembly LLBZ01 (sample SAMN04092657, study PRJNA295927) | soil metagenome | biome: Soil prokaryotic community; feature: Bulk soil; isolation source: soil from tomato rhizosphere | host: tomato cultivar Moneymaker | place: South Korea | collected 2011-11-01 | reverse complement strand
CTATCTCCTTTTATTTTATTGAACCAAACGTATACTAAAACAATTTATTGAGTAGCTTAATATCCGTATACTAAAAGTCATATCTCATGCCAAATTTCTATTCCAACCTGATCCAATTGATGGATATGAATTTAATCCGATTCCTATAGATATTCACTTAGGGATAGTCAAAATCCCTACAGAAGAGCTTCTGTATGACGACGCAATAAATAACACTGAAGCTATTATTGTTGGAACGGATAGGAAAGAGGTTCTAAATAGATTACAAACAGTATTTGCTAGGGAATTTGAATGGTATGGAAAATTAAAAGAATCAGATGTTCTTTCGATAAATCATGCGACAAGGCAAATATGGTCTCAAATAAGAAAAAACATTAAGAATTAACCTCGTTGAGCTTGAGCCGTTAGTACGTACCCTATTTGCTTTTACATATTTCATTCCCCATATTTGCTGTTTTAGAACTAGAAAGTAACCATGGTGAAACCTATCGACTGATACATGCTGCTTATAAACCCCTCAGGATAGTTAAGAGCAACTTTAGCTCCCAATAAAGTTGACTTTGGGCCTTGCATCACTAATTCCACAGTTGCCAAAGTTGCAAGGCCCAAAAATTTTGTATTTAGTTTCTACAGCATGATAATAGATGTGAATTCATCGTATGAAATCATTAAATCATGACGAGTTAATCTTTCTTACGGTTATTGTCAGTTAAAATATATCTAACTTCATTAGCAGATTCTACAGAATTAGTCAAATCTAACGAATCTTGTTTATAATTTTAATTTAAACTGTCAGAGCTTGTATGTTCTTTGAAAGTTTTTATCGTGTCTAACATTTTCTTCCTACCTTGGTGAATCAAATCTCTAATTGCTTTATTTGAAAAGTTAGCATTTTGGATACATTGGGTGTTTCAATTCGGTTTCTAGTGATCCTCATTACAGTATGAATCTCCGCTCCATAATTGTGGACCAGTTCGTTATACTCATTTTCTATCTGTTTGGATTGGAATGGATCTAATCCTTGTTTATCAGCCTTTGTATAAAAGTCAAAGTTGTTCAATTAACTGAATCTGTCTTGTCACAAGTTCAATCATTTTGATATTGTGTTTTGTCTTGTCTTGTCACTAAATACTATCTCCTTGGCTCTGTCCATCACTTCTACCATATTTGATGACAATCTATCAATTATCCGAGGATAGTTTTCAACTATAATGATATGTTTATCATTCCTAGGTGAAGCTACTATTACCTCTCTAACAAGGGTGTTGCTGAGCATACTACCATCCCATGCATACACGCCTTTAACGACCTCTATCCATGGAAATCCGTAAACAGGATAAGCAGAGGTGGCTAGTAGGTGATTTGGCTTGATTTGCATTTTCCAGCTATCAAATGTTAGAGGTTTCGCAGTGAGAACATTTACTGCAGTCAGAATAAGCATTTTGATATCGTTATTAGATTTGTTGATATCTTTATTTATAAATTATTTATTATAGTCTATATACTTGTCTAGCGTTTTTCTTAAAGGCGAATGATCATAAATATATGTCCAAGTCGCAGGTTTAAAATAATCTTTATCTTTGAATATGTTACTAAAGTCTCAACGAGGAATAAACATTTTTGGAACAACAAACAATGCTGCATTGTTGGCAGCTGATGGTATGTGTTCGTAGTCAAAGGCTCTTTTGGAAGAATTATAAATAAATGCAGATGTTTCTGGAATAATCTCATAATTGCTGTCAGATAATTCATACCAGAATTCCTCAAGGCTTTTTTCAGGATTTTGTTATCTTTACTTCCTGCAATGATTGTAGCATTAATTCCACCTATCGAAGTGCCGCAACATATCTATTTTTATATTTTCCTCTGCCAAAGCCTTGTAAACTCCACATGAAAACGCCCCCAGTGAGCCACATCCTTATAACACTAATACGTTCTCTACCTTTCTACTCGCTGCATGATTTTGATGGCTGTTTGGAACTGTGAAATTTATGTACTTTATTGGTTCTCTTTATTTAAAGACTGTATCCCTATGATTAGAAATAACTTTGACAGTTGAAAAAAATCGAATAGTTTAGACATATTCTTACAAAGCCAAGTCTATAATACAATAGGAATTAACTTCTTTAATTAGTTTACCTGCTTTTGGACTAATTACTATTTGTAAGGCTTAAAACATTACACTAATCGATACCATGGCTGTTCAACCAATCCTTTTTACCCAAGCAAAATTATGCTTTTTTTTATTAAATATGAATGACAACTTGATGTCCTTCCAAAGATTCAAAAACGCTATCGACTCGTGGTTTCTATTTACACTACCATAGGATATGGAATTTCGTACCAATGTGTTTTCACACCCTCTATGAATGTGGCAAACTATCTCTGTTGGATCGATACTACAAAAAAAATTTATGGGTTATGCGTGGCAATATCATTTACGGTATAGGAACCTGTATATACATCACCCTGGGTACTGTGTGCCAGTATCCCACTTCCATTAAAATTAACAGATCCATTTGTTACATTTTTTAATAGTGTATTTGGTACATACTTCTTGTCTCCTACTTCCCAGATCTTTTTGGTTGCATTAGTTGGATCTTCTGTTACTTCTTCAAATGATATGACATCTGCAGGTTTAGAAAGATTGAATGTGACTGTCCCTGAATATGTCAAGCCGTCACTTGAATCTTGGAAGATTATGACTTGATGGGATTCATGTCCCTTTGCATTGTGTGCAATTGAGGTTTGATTTCCTTGCTGACCTACTTCTTTTTCTTCCTCTACCTCTACCTGACTTTGTTGTTGTTGCTGTTGCTGCTGCTGAGCTAATACTGTATTTACACTTTCTACAAATACTGTTTGACTAATAATGGCCAGTGTTAAGATCGTCAATCCTGCTATGAACAAACCATGGCCTATCTCTTTATTGTCATTGTTTAGTTTAGTATCCATTTTCATTCAACTTCTATCTTGGTAATTAATATATTTCGTTAGAAAAATTACTAAACTTGATAGCTTCTAACAGGTACTGGATCTCTTTGTGCACCAAGGTTTTGCTATCTTCTTTTGTTGTACAATACTTGTCATACTGTCTCTTTTATTCAGATACTCGATCGGCTTAGATTCAATGCTACACTGATAAAGTTTGATGACCATATGAAACCATCTGGTAAAATCACAAAATGAAGAAAACACATACGTTTAAAAATAAGTTGACAAAATTTGCCCTTTCCTGTATATCATTATTTCTAATTATGCTTGGATTTATCTTTACCATGTATTGGTTCATGTGGGCTATCTATGTGGTGATTATGCTGTATGTGGGAATGATGATGATGGGACTAGGTGGATTTCTTATGCTTTGGTTGTATATGAGCAAATCGTACTATTACAATAAACCTTAATAAATTTAAATCATTATAATTAATTGTATCACAGATATTCGAATAAAATGGTAGACATAGAAGTATATGTCAGAGATTTGTAAAAAAAACACAAAGGTAAGAAACAGTACAAGGGCCTTTATTCTATCGGAAAAAAAGTTTATCAGGATAATGGGACCCTCCTTAACGAGGGCATTGCCCTGGACAGGGAGGCTTTAGAAGTCTTGAGGGCTAAAATCATGGCTATTTTAATACATGAAATACCAGCAATGAGAAATTTAAAAACTTCTTCATAGAACAAGAATTTAGAAATCTCTAATTGCCAAGGTGTGTGGCAATGATTGAAACTTTCAGACTATTATAGTCTCTTTTACTGGGACTTTTCACATATTTTTTCTAAAACTTTGTTGCTAATGTATTTCAAAAATAATCTTTCAATTAAATTTATTGAGATTTATGGCTTTTCTTAATATCTCGTGCGGTTGTCCAATTCATTTAAGATTACTCTTTTGCCATACAGCACATCCACATTTTTTGGATCGTTCTCTAATGCAAGGTCAAAGTATTTTATTGCCTCTGTATGGTTACCAGAAATACCCAGTGAGAACCCTTTTACAATTAATGCATTGGTATTAACAGGATCAATCTCAAGTGCTTTGTCAGCATACATAAGAGCACCTGTAAAGTTTCTTAGTTTGTACAGATAGTCTGCCTTTCCAGTTAATGCAAAGGTGTTGTTGTGATTTATCGAAAGAGCCTTATCCAAGAGGGTAATCGCTTTAGTTTGATTACCCAATTGATCTACGGCCAAAGCCTTTCCATAGAAGGCATTAGCATTGTTAGGATTAATCAAAATAGCACGGTCAAAGTATCTTATAGCTTCCTCCGGGTTACCCGAAATATCCAATGCAAAGCCAAGATTGTTTAATGTCAGGCTATTGTTTGGATCTGCTACTAGCGCTTTTTTAAAGTAATCTATTGCATATTGGTGATTTCCTAGTCCATAATGAGACACACCTTTATCAAATAAGGAACGGTTACTAGTACTATAATTTAGAGTCAATACCTTTTCGAAAATCCTTGTAGCCTCAGTATGGTTACCCGAATTAAACAAAATTACACCTTTGCTGGTTAGTGCATCCATGTTATCAGCATCAATATTCAAGATTTTGTCATAGATCTTGATGGCTTCTGTATGGTTACCAAAATTATCTATAGTCAAACCTTTACCATGTAATGCTTCGGTATTATTAGGCTCTGTTGATAAAACCTTGTCAAAATATGTTAGAGCTTTAACATAATTCCCAATATTATTCATATGCTTTCCTTGACCAATTAATTGACCAATTAAATCAGTATTATTGATAGAACCGGATTCATCTTGTCCAAATACAACCGAATAGGAAAAAAGTAAGTCATGAGAACTATTTGTAAAAAGTGTTAAACTACTACCTAGCAGAATTGCCCACCCGAGCATATATACTCCCGAGGAAAGGAAAGATGTAAACTTGAACATCTTATTCATTAAGATATTATTTACGAACACTATATAAGATATTTATGTACCTATAAACCGGATACACGGGTTTTTCCTTTAGACCGAAAAATTTCCTATGGTAACTAATACCCTGAAAATTAAGAATCTTGTAAACTGCGCTTAATAATGCTTGCAAGAATAGATCGCCAAAAATAAATTGAGTATAAAAGAACTAGACCAGGAGTGTTCTCATTAGTGGTAAAACAACTCAGCACATCGAAGTGAACTGCTCATTTATGCGGTTGCGTGAAAGTTATTTGTAATCACCTTGACAAGAGTAGGCTAAGATGTGATGATAACAGCTCGGCTTTTTAGCCGATATACCTTTTGGTACATCACATCATTGTAATTACCTATCATGCCTCTGGTAGTCTCCTTAAAAAAAGATAATGACTACGTCATTTTGCCTAGCCTAAAATGAAGGCGATTTAGTACCGCTTTATAGTCTCTTCTCTATATTTATTCCTCATTTTCCAGCCTCGAAATGACCTTGTTCTCAGTTTATAATTACAACATGGACAATATGCATTATCATTCCAGTTTATAAAAATTTCACAAGTACTACATCTTTTCTGTCCCTCCTCATATCTTGAGGGAACCTCAAAATTCCTTTTTGCCTTATATCGTACACATATTCCATTACAACTCATATAGATTAGAATCAGAAGAAATACCCTATGGTAGTAATAAATATGTACTTAATTAGTCTGCTCTAACCTATATTCCAGCCCAGGTCTTAACTTTTAGACCCGATTTCATTGAAGTGGTTATTTGTAATGATCAACGAGAGTTAATTGGTCTTGCTACCGCCACAGAACAAACCCTAATCAATTTAGTAATAATTTGTAGTTTTAAATATCCATTACTTGATGGACCGAAAGATATTCTGTGCGAGCAGATATATCGCCATTAATTTTTTGCTACTATATCCGGAACTAAAAATACTTAGAAAGTTCTACCTTCTCATATGTACAGACGAATTGATGACAGAATAAGATCGTCTTCTTTTTAATCCTTTTTTTGAAACGATTGGTTAGATAGGAAAAATCTTGCAATGTTTTACATACCGCCTTGATAAATTTCTATATGGCTTTAATATTTCCCTGATCAGCCTGATTACTACCTAAATCAATGCTAGGCAAGATGTCTGTTGTTATCTTTATAGAAACATTGGGCTAGTTTGCAGTCAAATATTAATCATGGTGAAATACGATTGTTAATACATGGTGTTTTTAAACTTGACAATGTAATAGCGTACACTCCCGTAGTATTTTCGTAAGGGTCTTGCATTTCTGGTTATTAGATCTACTCCTCCACTACCACCCAAGACACAAAGTTTTACAAGAATTTCTCACCATAACTATATGGGAGACCTTAATTATGGTACAATTTAAATTAAGTAATTCCAATGCAATTATTGCAAGCATATTTTTAGGAACAAAATCATATTAGTTTATTAGAACATATTTTGCAATAACTATTAGACACGAAACCGTGGGGATATTCCACTTTGTTTTAGTTCATATACCAAAGCTTTGACATAAACTCGACTTATTCGCGGCTTGTACTGTTGGGACTTAAAACGGTTCGTAAGTTAATAGACCAGTTTAGCCAAACTTGCATCCCACCTTATGTAATTTTATTGGTCAAACTGTGAACCCTGTCTCTTAAAAAGCGGTCGAAAAAAATAGTTGTGAGTCGCCGACGGCACTAATGACTATCGACTACGAAATCATAAAAAGAGTAACGGATCAGAATGATTACCTAATATTTCAGAATCGTACTATCATTTGATATATCATAGATGTTCAGAGAATAGGTTTATGTTTTCTGACTTGAGTTTTGCATTATATTTTTAGGTACTTGTTAATAGATCTATATGCTATTGTTTGAAATATTAAATGTTATGTAAAAGGATTAATGAAAGAGTTTGTTCAATTGAAGTTAAATTGGGGGTTTAAATATTACAAAACCAATACAACTAATTCTTCTTTTATCTATTGATTCAAATTTCCATACAGGGCAAATATTGAAGTATATTTTTATTGGTTAAGAATACACAATATCCAATGAATAACCCGAATGTGAGTGAGACATTAAATAAATCTGCTGGTCAGGTGGCTCTTTTCTTGTATCGAGCACCTAAAGAAAATCATGATGCATTGGTAAAAGTAAACAGACATTCGCATGATTTTTTTATGAAACACGGCATACTAAAATTTGAAGTATACAATCTCAATACTCGAGAAGACATGATGGGATTCGTAAACTTGGCAAAAACCATTTCTGCGTCTGATAACGAGGATGTTTGGATGGAAATACAATACTATCGTGACGCTAACCATGTTCAGGAATTTATCAAGGCAATAGAGGGTGATAAAAGTGGAGATGAAATGTATAATGAGTTTATGAGACTTATTACTCCTGGATCTATTGTTACATTTGGAGATTTTGGTAAACTAGAAGAGATTTCCTAATTCCATCCAATTATCCAGAGACCTGTCCCTTGTTCGACAAACTTGCGTTTCAAATCTATTCTCCCGACAAACCATAGGATGAAGGACACGGGCTGATTCAGAGCCTAAATTCGTTAAACACGGGCATTTAATTTCAAAATTGCACAAATCTAATTTTGTTTGGGTCTGAAGTAACTATTTATTGTAACAATTTTAGATAAATGAATACTATAATCTTTTAGCAGATTAAAGTGTCATATTTAATAAATATTGACTTGATCTATCTCTCTCAGAGGCAGAGCATAAAAAAGATCAAAATGATCGGTGGACATTCACAAAAATATGAATAGGGTCTACGAACAAGTTAGCTTTGACTTCCTCTAAGTTCTTGCCCCTAGGATAATGTCCGTTAATGTCAAAATGGAATTGTACACATATCGTAGTTTTAACTAGTATGATTACCTTATTTCGAAACTCTTGTTGGATTGATTCTTGTGTATATGCATCACTGGTTTATGTTACAAACCCTTTTCAATTTTACATGATTTGATTTGTCACATATCATTTATTCAATATTCAGCAGGTCAGCTCATCTTAGTATACTGTATCCTACTAGGTAATAATCTATAATTTTGAATATACAGATTTTTCCTGTAGTATTATATACTGCAAAAATAATATAGGAAAATATTATATAGTTGCTATTTGATGGTTATCTGAATGAAATGAATTGCCATTATAATGATGCAATTCACTATATTTCTGAAAAAGGGTCTACCTCAAAATCAAATAGAAACTTTGTAAACAAAATAGTTTGCTTCATGAATGGCTGCTTGACCAGACCTATCGCTAGATGTGTCCTTTGCTCAAAGTATTCTTGTTATGCTCATTTACAATTGTGCCTACAGCTTCATTCTCATGAAATTGAAATTATAAACGGCGTATAGTCATCTTAAATTTGCATAATAGGTTCATAATTATTACTTTAAAGTTACTTGGTAATGGAAATTATTTGAAACCTGTGCACAATTAATGAATTATACGAATTGATTTAGTATTTAAAAGTCTAAAGTTTTGGCCCTAATTTCTATCAAACTGGTAAACTGTTTCTGTTTTGTGGATATGCACTACACCGAATGTCTAGAGGTATAATTCTTGTGAAGGATTCAAATAGGAAAATGATATCTATTCAATATCTTATTCATCAAAGACTGAATTAGTCAAAGTTATTGACATACTTATCTAGCTTATCCACTCTCTTGTACAAGCAAGTAGCTATTTAAAAAAATGTGAAACAAGTAATAATCATTATTTATCAAAAAATGATTTTAATACTTTAAGAATCGAAAGATTATGGGTATGTAAACTATGTTGACTCTAAGAGTCTATTCTAGGTGAAACATGTTGCTTATTTATCCTGCTCAAATTATACCCAGAAGACTTGCAGACAAGGTCCTTTTACTTTTTTTGCCGTTTTTGTTTAGATTTTTACAATCTTTATTCTCGGGTTCTCTCTATATCAAAAATAGTTCAAATAGACAAGACAGCTGAAAAACAGCCGTATCCAAAAGCAAATTATCATTTCTAAAAAGTAAACAAGTACAAAAGGATTTTCTAGTATCTATCTAGAAAGAATTCTTATGTATGACATCTTGACATTTCTTTTAACTTAGATGCTTATTTTGTCATTGTGAGTAAAAAATATGGGATTTTTGCAAAGTTCACCCTGACTTTTTTCATATTAACAACAGGTTTTTTATCAACCATTTCTACACCGTCGTCTTATGCACAGAGCATAAACTTGCCAGACATCGCATCGCTAGATTATAACACTCAAAGCAATAACAATATAGACGAATTATACGACATGATCCCAAACTTAAACAAAAAAGATCCGTTTGAACAAAGTTCAGATATGTCTGTTGGTCCCAAAGATTCTCTTGAAAAAGATACCAAGTCGCCAGATTCTAAAGATGAAAATCATAACCAAGCTATAAATAGCAATTATCCATTCTATTCTGGTGATATATTAGATAATAATATCAATCCCAGTTTGAAAAGTGAGAATTCCAAAGAGGATACGTCTCCTGGTATCCTTTCCTCTATTTTGGACAAATTGCCTTATTCGGATGTGTTATCTGATTCCCACTCATCCACACCATCCTCCACTGGTTCTGAAGCGGAGATGGGTGAAGTAATTCCGGGGCAGTATATCGTGATTCTAAAAGGAGATTCTCTAAATTTACGTGAAATACTAACAGAGGTTTCAAAAAAAGTGAATATTGAGGGGACACAGATTTTGCATATTTACGAAGACGTGCTAAATGGATTTTCTCTTAAAGTTCCAAATGAAAGGATAATAGATGCACTGCATCAAAGTCCATTTGTAGATCATATAGAAAAAGATAAGGTAGTTAAAGCGTTTGCCCAAACCCTACCGACCGGTATCAACAGAGTTGATGGGGATTTAAGTTCTACAAGGTCTGGTAATGGAGCCGGTTCTGTCAATGCTGATATTGCAATTTTGGATAGTGGGATTCATACAAGCCATTCTGATCTCAATGTATATCATCAAAAAACATTTGTTTCTGGTACGTCTTCTGGAAATGATGATAACGGTCATGGTACCCACGTTGCAGGGATAGCTGCTGCCAAAGATAATTCTATAGGAGTAGTAGGTATCGCTCCGGGAGCAAAGCTGTGGGCAATTAAGGTATTGGATAGGAATGGTGCGGGAGCCTTATCTACCGTCATAAAAGGTATTGACTACATTAGACAATATGCAAGCCAAATAGAGGTCGCTAATCTTAGCCTTGGCTGTCAATGCAAATCTACTGCCTTTGATGCAGCCATTAACAATGCTGTCAAAGCTGGGATAACATTTGTAGTAGCGGCAGGAAATTCCGCAAAAGATGCTTCCACAAATTCACCTGCTAATAATCCCAATGTTATTGCTGTATCGGCAATAGGAGATAGTGATGGAAAATGTGGGGGTAAAGGCCCTGCCACTGGGTACGGAAAAGATGATGCGCTGGCTAGTTTTAGTAATTACGGATCGGTTGTAGACATTGCTGCTCCTGGAACAAAAATTTATTCTACTTATAAAGGCAATTCATATGCCGCTATGAGTGGTACAAGCATGGCATCTCCACATGTGGCTGGTGCAGCTGCATTGTATGAGGCATCACACCCAGGTGCATCCCCATCTGAAGTACGGAATGCTTTATTAAATAGTGGATCCACGTCGTCAACAACATGTGATGGAAACGGACGTGGCTACTTTACAGGCGACAAGGATAGTAACAGAGAACGATTACTATATGTTAGGAATTATTGATTGCCAATTGGCAAGGAACAATTGACAAGGAAATATAATACGTACGTTGGTGATCCCAGAGGAGTATCTCTATTTCAGTGACTCTCCTCGACTCCTCTCTCTCTTTTTTTTCTCACTAGTCTCTCCTTTTCAAAATTTTATTCTATGAACAACTCATCTACAAAGCACCATTTCCAAGACTCACCTGGCTCATAGGATTTGATTATTGGGTGCGCGGTACTCTTAAAATGCTTAGTTCCGTGTTTATTTTTAGAATTATCACAACAACCTACATGGCCACATGTAAGACAAAGCCTTAAGTGAACCCAGTCAGAGCCTATCTTCTCACATTCTTCACAGCCTTTTGTATTTCCCTTTTTTTCTAAATCTACAACCCTTAGGTGCTCGCATGCAATATTCTGATCATCGTTCATGTTTTTATTAATATTCACACATAATATCTAGAGAACCTCGTAATTAAATTGGACAGTAAAAATGTCGGCTTTGATAACCGGAAACATAATCGACTTTCTTGAGATTGAATTCATAAAATCGATTTTTAGTGAACTAGGATTCAGAAAAAAGTTGATTGGTATTGAAGCAAGACCTGAATTACTTGATTAGTATGCTCGTACCATATGCTGAATATACCGCCATGGTTCAAGCCCTTTAAATAATCGAGATGTAATCTGCCCTCGCTGTTTATGACTTCATCATTACTATGAAATATCTTTTACGGATACGTCACCACAGTAGAGAAATGCTTAATCGGCGATTCTGGTTAGGGCGCGTATACGATCCTTCAAAAGGCTACTTGTACCACCAATTCTCTAACTTGATCCTTTCTCAAATTGTCTATGTGGGTGAGTAACAGAGTGTCACAATTAGTAGTCAAAAGGAAAGGTCGATTTGTTCTATCCTTATCATCATCATCATTATTTAGCATCTGATCACTCAGTATTGTCATTATTTTTGAATATTCCAAAGGTTCCTACTGTGGACTCCTTAAAATGCAGTCAAGGCTATCAATAGTAATCTTCAATCTTTCGGGTTTTTATTGTGTTACTATATCAAGAGACCAATTTATTTGATTTGTTTTCTAGATAAATAATTGAGTGAAATACTGTTGACTTGGGAATTTACTGATATGTTGGTGTTTGGATTAGTATTAAATACTATTCTGAATAGAAAATAGTACCATATTAGGTCAATCAGGTAGAAAAACCTATGATGTGTGTTTACCTAGAAATGAGGTAATAAGCCACTACTGCCAACTTGCGGCTTTCTTTTCCTACCTCATTTCTAGTTTTTAGTAAATAGCATTTTTTCCTTTCGCTTTCCTACCCTTCACCTTAATCGTTTTTTATTCTGTTAAATAGTAAATTAGAAATCTCCTAATTTTATTGCTTTTTTGTACCTATAGGAATCAGGCCAACTGATCGAGCTATGAGCAATCATTGATTTATTGAACATGATCTTCTTGTTAGCATTTTGTAATTTTGTTACTCACCTAATCATGATTTCTTGCCAAGAATAGAGAATTATCACAAATTCAAATATTTGTAATCATAACCACTACACTCAAAAAAATTTAGTCAAGTATAGGAAATGGTTCTAAAAAAATTAATGAAAAAAGATTTACTTTTGAGAATTCTAGCTTCTGAATCTACTTTACTCTCGCTTTACTAGAATAAAGTGAGGAATATTTGAGATTGTGGCCGGATATGAAGTTTTATATTCCCATCCTTCGGAAAGTAATTTCCTTGTTTCTTGAACATCTGTGACGGCTGCAATATCTACTATCCTTTTTCTGTGAAATGTTGGTTTTCCAATTACTTGAGTATTGGACTTGTGTTTATGTTCATTCCCATCTTCATCGATTGGTTTCCAGATTGTTTTTCCAGATGTTGGATCTTGTCCTATATTTTGGAAAGTTATTAGTTGTTGGGGGAAACCTGCACTACTGCATATGGTGCATTCTCGCATCTTTTTTTGATAAAGCGGGTTTGATGCTTCCGCTTGATTTATTGTGTGAGACATTTTTGGTATAATTTGATCATGCTCTAAACTTATAAATTTATGAATTTTGTCAAAAAGCGAGCACATAAGGGTATAAAAAAAATTGCATAACAAAAAAGTATACTGACTATTTATTTATAGTCGATATTGTGTAAACTATTTTTATTTGGCTCATTAAATTTACAAAAAAATAATTTCAATCTCAAAAAGCCGTATAATCTTCATACTAGAGTTCTAAAAAAAAGAACTTTATTTTTTTGCTGAACAATATTGATTTATTGTGATTTATTAGTTGCGATTCTAATGTAACAGCTCAATCTTTTGATTTGGAACATATTTTTATATTTTGCATTTGATATATGACCAATGTGGATGTCGAATCAGACGCGAGAAAGATTTCTTACAATGACTCGATAATCTCACAATTCACTAAGCAGGCAGTTCCTTTTGTACAGATGTCTCAGCATTCTAATCAATATGGATTAAACCTTATGTTGAAACTAAGTGGCCCAAAACACGATGACACAGTTTTGGATGTGACACGTGGTCCTGGATTAGTTTCTTGCGAATTTGCCAAAATTGTTGGCCATGTTGCTGGTATTGATTTGCCACCTGCAATGATTGAACAGGCAAAACGACTTCAAAAAGAAAAAGATCTTCGGAATATTGATTGGAGAATAGGCGATGTTTATGATTTACCTTTCGAAGATAATTCCTTTTCATTGGTTTTGACGCGTTATAGCTTGCATCATATGATCAATCCTAAAGCAGTAATAAAAGAAATGAGCCGAGTATGCAAACCTGAAGGCAGAATCTTGATAGTCGATGTTACTCCTCCTGAAGACAAAAAGAAAGCCTATAACCACGCCGAGAAATTACGCGATCCTTCCCACACTGAAGCATTGACGCTTATTGAACTACAAGATATGGTCGAGACTATTGGGTTATGCAACATAAGGATTGAAAGTCAAGACCTTGAGATGAACCTCGAATCAATACTCACTTCTTCATTCTCAAATCCTGAAGACAAGGACAAAATTAATCTTCTTTTCAAAAAAAGACATTTCCGAAGATAATTTGGGAATGAAAAGTTATCTCAAGGATAACAAAATACTTTTTTTCTTTCCTGTGTCTTTAATTGTTGCTTCCAAGCCAAAGCAGAGAATTTGTTAAGTTTCTTTCAGCCTTATCAAATTTATTTTTTCTTAATATTGAAAGTAAGATAGAAAGTGGCATGTGATTCTAAATATAATCATTTAGCTCAAAAGACCTGTATTAGCAATTTTCCATTTATTTAAAAGCATATCGCATTTTATTTGGATTAACTATTGCATCATGATATCTGATTAGTGATACATAGTGTATCGGACATATATTTATAATCGGGGACTAAAAATTTTTGAACGATAACCGTATTACTGATATCATCTATACTAATAATTATGCTCGTTAAAATAGAATCTATAGATAAACCTGGACTTAAGGTAAAAGCTACATTGCTTGATATCGATGAACTAGGTTCAGTTGTTCCAGTTAAAGCACTAAGTCTGAATATTTTGCCTGGAGATGATTCGATTGTTGACCTGCTCAAAGCCTCCTCACATGCTATTATTTTTACCGAAGCCAGTAGCAACGAAGATCATCCGACCGTTATTTCCGCAATAAACCTTACTGATGATGAATTAAATGATGAGAAGGAAAAAATGATTAGAGCAGCAACTGCAGCAGATACAGCAGCTAACCATTTAAACAAAGAAAACTAATAGAATGATTACCAAAAACCTCGTTTTATAATCATGTGAGATTTGAAGATTTTGATTTGTTCCAAAGAGATTTTTTATCCTTAATTCGATTCCAACCTTCCTCTTCAGATTCTATAGCCTGAATTTTAATATCACTAAAATACCTGTCCAATACTGCTTCACGCTCCATTGCCAATGGTGGGGAACAGTGGTCTTCTTCTATCCAAACTGCATTGTCATCATTTTCCAATTTTGCATTTTCTAAACTATATTGCAAGGATTTTCCAAAAGGTATTAAGGTATGAATCATGCCATGGTCCATATCATAACGGAGCTCATAAATATTCTCTTTAGGTTTAGCTCTAACTTCATAATAGGTCATGCTATAATTAAGCAAGCATCGGATAAAAGTGCTGTTAATTCCCTTGTCTGTATTCCTATCCATCTGTGGAAAAATTTATTGATGAATATTTCTGTCGGCTCTTAGGGGGTTTTAACACGTTTGGTTCATGCAAACATATCAGTTTTCTTTAACATTATATTTGCAGTTACTAGATAGGTAATCCATGCAAGTATGGTTGTAGAAATGGAGAGTTGAGAGGAAGTCAAATCTATATATGCAAGCAAAAAATATGTTGAAATGAATTTGATTGTCAAATAGCTAATTTCGGATAAACCAAGTGTAGCAAGGAGCTTTAATACCAATGTTTCAATTCAGATTTGTTTGATGGTGCCAAATCTCCTTGTTTTGGTTTTAGTAGCAATCTTTTGTTATCTGAGTACAACAAAAATAACAAGAAGGAATTAAAAATAGAGAAATCTGCAACTAGGGAAGTTAAAGAAATTAAGAAATTGTTTGTATGAAAAATAGATGAAGCCGCCATTACAATTACAATGTCACATAATGCTGTAATAATTGCTGAAATAATGATATTTTTGTTAAAGTCAATAATATTTCTGTAATTATGATAAAAGTTTGTGATGAGCCACTTTGTTCTCATCAAACTAATGTTATCAACAGGATATTTAAAAATACCATCGTTTGCTATCATAATTACATTGCAACAAAATGCTAAATTTCTTATAATGTGATTCGATCTGCTGTATATATTGTATATCTCTATACCGTAAAATAGAATTTTTAGTGCTATTACCTTTCTGCTAATCTATTTCCGTAAATGACATTCTTGAATTTTGTCGCTAAATGTAATTGTAAACTCCTTTTTGCTTGACGAACTTAAGGTAGAGAATCTTGACAATGATTAAATATGAAGTTAGTTCTAGAAGAAGAGAATATCTGCTATATCAAATCGAAACATTAAAGAGAAGCAATGACTGGTTTGGATTCGAGAAAGATAACACTCTTAGTAAGAGTTGTTGCTTCTCTTCGTGGTTTTAGTTTTATTCTTGTTTATTTTTTCTAGCCGGTACTCGAACATGATACTTGGATTAATGATTATTGAAGTTACGTGACATTAGACTCTGTTCATTTAACGAAATCTTATAGCTTGAAGACGTCTTATTCCATATGTGTTTACCAGAAATAAAACGCCTTCGGAATACGTCTATCGGGGCCTGT
>LLBZ010062796.1_pt2 | contig 16067 bp, 15 predicted proteins | sample 1489421 | NCBI WGS metagenome assembly LLBZ01 (sample SAMN04092657, study PRJNA295927) | soil metagenome | biome: Soil prokaryotic community; feature: Bulk soil; isolation source: soil from tomato rhizosphere | host: tomato cultivar Moneymaker | place: South Korea | collected 2011-11-01 | reverse complement strand
AGCGGTTCGTACCCTCTTACATAGATAGTATAATGGTCAATACCATTTACTTCCTCAGGTATTGCAAAGAGTCCAAATCCTGAGAACAAATCTATTGAGAAGGGTGAATTGTCAGCTGGCGGTAGTGATTCAACCAAAGGTCTTCCCTGAGCTATTCCTAGAAAAGAATCATCTTTGTCAAAAAGTACCGCATATATCGATATAGAAGATTGCTCGTTAGTAGAATTATTTATAACTGTTCCTGTTATTTGGTTTGATTCTCCACGATATCTAAGATCGGTTATGGTAAGATTTTCACTCTTGCCTATTGTAGCTTCAGGTTCAGGAGTACTAGTATTTACGTCTTGATTTACAACATTTGTCGACACAGAATCAAGCGGTTGTCCATAAGCAAAAGGTATTGCTACCACAAAGACAAGAGTCGAGAGCAAAACAGAAAGGATTTCTTTCATTGTCCTCTCTAATTAGAAGATATTAATTAAATTTTCTTTGTAGGTGAATTGATACACTAGTAGACATTAGAATCAACTTTGCAGCCTTCTTTAGGCTTGTTATAAACATAGTCTGATTAATACATTCATTCATAAAAAATGGCATAAAGAATTTTTACCAAAAATCTAAAACATGAAAAAATAATTCGGAGTCAGGAGATAATACTGAATTGTTTTACAAGCAGGTCAGTATGGATTTTGATTCAAGTTCTCAAGAACGTGTATATATTATAAGAAATATTTTATCCACATATCTCTCTGCTTTTGCAATAGGACGGTTATTTTATAACTATCTGGATAAATTCGTCAATCTTTTTGAAGCTGTTTACTGTGTCGTTTTACATATTATAGTATTATATAGAATTCTTGACAATTGTATGGATTAAGCTCTGAAAATCCAATTTATTATACCATTATTAATTTATTGTACGATTATTATACTTATTTCATGATTGAGGAAATATCATTATCAAAAACCATTGACGGCACAAAACATGGATTACAAATGAAAATAAATGAAAAACTAATGACTGTTACAAATTCTATAGGAGGCTTAAATACAAATGGTAATTGATGACACAAAGATGCATGAATTCATTGGAAAGGTAGTCAATGAATGGGGTGCAGCCGAAGGTGCATTAATAACCTTTATTGGTGACAGACTGGGGTTATTCAAAGCTATGGCAGAATCAGGCGGATTAACATCAGATGAATTAGCGAAAAAAACAGATACGCATCCACGAATAATTAAAGAATGGTTGGCTGCTCAAGCAGCAGGTGGTTATGTTACCTATGATAGTGCTAGTGATACCTATACCCTTCCTGCGGAACAAGCCATGGCCCTTACCGACGAGAATAGTCCGGTATATGTGGCAGGTTTTTACCAATCATTAGTTAGCCTTTTTAAAGATGAAGAAAAAATTATTGAGGCATTTAAAACTGGAAAAGGATTAGGGTGGGGAGATCATCATCACTATTTGTATGAAGGCACCGAACGATTCTTCAAACCTAATTATGTGGCAAACCTAACGAGTAGCTGGATTCCCGCTCTCGATTCGGTCGAAGAAAAGCTCAAAAAAGGAGGGGCCAAAGTAGCAGATGTTGGATGTGGCCACGGTGCATCGACAATATTGATGGCAAAAGAATATCCAAATTCAAGCTTCATAGGATTTGACTCTCACAAACCCTCGATAGAAAGAGCCAGAGAATTGGCCAAAAAAGAAAATCTTCAAAATATAACATTTGATGTGGCAAAGTCTACTGATTATCCTGGGGACGATTATGATCTAGTTACCTTCTTCGATTGCTTTCACGACATGGGTGATCCAAGCGGAGCAGCTAGACATGTTCTGGAGACATTAAGGAAAAAAAATGGTACCTGGATGCTAGTAGAACCTTTCGCAAATGATAAACTCGAGGATAATCTAAATCCACTTGGAAGGGTATTTTACTCAGTATCCTCCATTGTGTGCGTTCCTGCATCCTTAAGTGAAAATGGACCTGCCTTGGGTGCACAAGCAGGAGAACAGAGAATCTCAGACATAATAAAATCCGCAGGGTTTTCAAAATTCCATCGGGCTACCCAAACTCCATTTAATTTGGTATTTGAGGCAAAGCCTTAAACTATTTTGATGTAAAATCATAATGATTAATAATAGAGATTTTATCAACTAGGCCAATACCATTTATATATACATCTCACCAGCCGGAGGCATACTATTTGTTAAAGGAACGACAAACCCTGCTAGAGAAAAGGAGCAAGCAAACACGATTGGTAAACATGTCCTTATTTCGTTTTTAAATATCGGGTATATCATATTTATCTATCTAATAAATTATTCAATTCCATTCAATTGACTCGAAATACTTGTTTTCTACATTACCAACAATAAGTAAATACTATGACAGATACACATGCAGTCTTGAAATGGACATTAATGTCAGTTACATATGTTTTTTGTTCAGTTACATTTAGGGTCTGTGCTTGTGCTTGGTTGATTGCTTCAGTAAGGATGGAACTATATGCTGATATTATGGTCACTATCAAGACTGCCGTGATGCAAAACATTCCGATGGTCGTTTTCCAATTGTTTATTTTACTAGGTTTTTTCATTTTATATTGAGAAGAAATAGCGTTACTTTTGCTTATACTTTTTTATGATAATTCATTAGCACTGCAGAATGCAGATGCATTTTGTAAAGCTAAAGCATTAATAAATTGCTCCAAATCCCGTTCTAATTGTGATCGCTTGAGCGATTTTATTGATGTGTTGCACTGTGTAAAAAGTAATTCAGATATAATTAATCCTTATTTGTGAACATTTATAGTGAGTATTGATATCAAAATTTTAGAAATCCGAATTCTCCTATCAATGTACTATCATATAATAATATCTTACTAGTATTCTTACTGGAAGTGATAATAATTGTCTCAAAAAACTTACTTTACTTTAAAGGCAGATTCGTCTAATTTCTTAGGAGAAGCCAAATCATTATTAGGAAAAACTATTTTACATAATCACGTCATATCAGAATTATGAGTCTTGATTCCATTGGAATATCAACTATAATGAATAAAAATATTATAGTTGTTGAACAGGATTTAAATATAATTAGTATATCAAAATAATGTCCAATAACGATATTGGGTCAGTGGTTATAGTAGATGATTTAGTCACCCGAAAACCAATCGGAATCATTACTGAAAGAGATATAGTCAGAACAATTGGAATGATACAGCCACATCAACTATTAGTTCCGATTAGAGAACATATGAGCCATCCATTGGTTACACTGTCTTCCAACGCAAGTGTGTATGATGCAATAAGATTAATGTACGAAAAGAAAATAAGAAGAATAATAATTCTGGAAAAAGAAAAATTGGTTGGCATTGTCACAGACAAAGATATTTTCAGGTCGTTGGTAAACAACAAGGAATTGCTTTCTACTACAATAGGAAGTCACCTTCCAATTCCTGAAGATAAATTGAAAGATGAACTTTCACACTTTTGGTTTACAATACCTTTATCAATTAATAAGAGAAGGAGAGAATTACCGTATTGATAGTATCCTGGGGACAAGATAGGAATGTTTTGTTACATGGTCATCATTTTCGAAGCAAACACCCTTGATCTGGACACTGTCTGTCTCATATCAAAAGCGTAATTAAAATGAACTAAACCATCATCAGTATATTTGAATTATTTTTTTGATGTAGAACTAAATACAATAACCAGAGAATGCTCTTTTAGTAAGGACTCTTTTGACTTGACGTTTAAATCGGTAAAAAGAGAACTTATTAGTGTTCCTATATATAATGAACCTTTTCGACCTAGATTATGTTGGATTCTAAACTCTATTTTTCCATCGGCTTGAATAACTTTATTATTAAAATTGGATGCGGAAAACCATAATTTTAATACATCTACGATACTTTCTACATTATTTTTTCCGTGAATAAAAGAAATCGCATCTCTCATCCCTGTATAACATGAAGTCTTTGCTGCTTTTACCATGTCGTCATCTGAAACATGTTCAAATATATTGCGTACAAACGGTTTTTGCAAAAAAACAAATCCTACGTCACTTACAAATTGATCCCATGATACATATTTTCTAAGTATGTTGTTTATTATTGCTGATACTGTTTTATCTTCAGTAGATGCTTGAAATTCGATTTTCTCGTAGATTTCAGTTGGTATGCGTATTGCGGTATTGGTAGTCGGATTTTTTGACATTCAGTAATTGATCTACAGTGCCTAACGTTATTATGCATTGTTATCAACTGTACCGTTCTACCTTATCTATCACTTTTAAACCAACCAAATTATGACAAAATAGACAACCTGTTATTTCTGAATAGATATTTCTTTCGATACTTCTGTAATAAAAATGGTTTTGATTCATTCGTGAATATATTTATTTAAGTTCGCTTTAATTTGGAACAGCTTTGCATAATCTCGCGCGAAAGCATCAAATAGTATCGGCTCTCGTCCTAAAATTGTTTCGACTGTTTTTGAGATTCGCCTCATACGTCCCTCTCGTATAGTTCTATAGAAACTAAGTATATAATCAATCGATTCTGATTGGAGTCCACAATTTTGAAGTTCTGCCTTTGCTTTCTGCTCTGTTATAGAAACATAGTTGATAGGTTCGCCTAATACTGTTTCTAGAATGTCAGCTACATCATTACAATTAAGCCGTTGTCTACCTGTTATTTCATAAACCATATTGTAGTGTTTAGTGGACTTTTCGTGAAGGATTATAGCTGCAACCTCCGCCACATCTCTAATATCTACAAAACTAGCTCTCGCATTTTGCAAAGGGAGATAAAAGGTCCTTCCTTTTATCGAAGGTGTATAGGACACCTTTAGAAAGTTCTGCATATAGTAGTTAGGTCTCAAAAAGGTATAGTAAAAACCCGATTCTTCAATTATCTTTTCAGATTGTCTATGCCGCATCCCTTCATACGTAGGAGGGTTCAAATTAGTACCCATATCGGATAATTTAACAATGTGTTTTACAGACTTTGTTTTTTGCGCTTCTGTAACAATTTTCTTAGTTACGTCTAAGATATTAATATAAGGCGTTAGCAAAAAGATTTTTTCGATGCCTTCCAGTTTATGGTGACTGATGGATTCTAGATTGTTGTAATCCATGTCAATAAAATTAATTAAACCTTGATTTCTGAAAGTCTCAATGTTTTGACTCACTAGAGGATCAGACCAACCACTATCGATCGATCTAAGAGATATATAGAATTCCTTATCATATAAAGATAGAATCTTTACAAGATGTTCTCCTACATTTCCAGTTGCACCTGTAACTAGTATGGTATTCATTTTTGTTACGATTTAATAATCAATATGACCAGATGATGTAGAAATAGGAGTTCGCAAGTGAAAACGACACAAATATTATTCATGGAAACCCTGCTCAAGTGAGATAAAATTTACGGATAGTAGTATTGTTGATTGTCTTTCGTACAATTTCTTAATTTGTTTTTTACTTGTACTAATATAATCGAGGAATCTTAATTTTTGGGAATGTTGTACAATCACATATAATGCAATACTTTACTTGATATATATTTTTATGTTATACAGTGTAATACGCTATCAGACAAAATTGTTATATTACAGTAGTAAGCAGTAAAGATATTGAATCGGAATAACGTGGCCAAATTATTAAGAACTAATCCCTCAAAGTCCAGACTATCACAATATAGTGATTCAGACCAGGGTATTCAATATGGCGACAATATCGATCTTGGTATAAAATTAAAACTAAAAGAACTTGTTGCGCCTTTACCAATTATGATTTTCTCAATGTGCGCTTTTGTCATTATATTTACTCTATCTGTTAATCATAATAGTTTAGAGCCGACCATTGTTTTAGCACAAGAATTAAGGCAAATTGGAGTCGTAAATGAAAATTCTACTACAACTTCATCTAACGATAATAGTAGTGCGACAAGAAGTAGTAATCAAATGGCAACCAAAGATGATAATAATTCTACTAGACTCATAACGCTAGTTACAGAAGATGTAGAACTTGATATAGCCCCAGGAAAAAAAGTAAAGGCTTGGACTTTCAACGGAACAGTGCCTGGACCAACTATAAGATTAGCAGAAGGTGAGAATGTAACTATAAAGTACATAAACAAATCGCCTATTCCGCATACAATCCATTTTCATGGTAATCACGATGATGTAAATGACGGGGTTGTCCCACAGGTAATGCCGGGTCAGACATACCTATATAATATAACAGGCGAACCCGCAGGCGCATTGATGTATCACTGCCACGCTCCCCCAACTTCTCTACATATTAGAATGGGTATGTATGGAGCCTTGATAGTTGATCCTCTAGCTAAGGAAATTGCTCCTGCAAAAGAGTTTGTAATGGTGATGGGTGAGTATAGTCTTAAAAATCAGATGGGACTTGAGGCCGACTATTACATGATAAATGGGTATGCTGATCAATATATGCATAATCCACTTGAAATTAATCATCAAGATCTAATGCGTATTTATTTGATAAATTTGGGTACCACTATACCTGCATCTTTCCACCTTCATAGTACTACATTTTTAACTTACCCATCGGGCTTGTGGGATAACTTTCCTATTCACTCACAGACCATTTCGGTAGCACCAGGCGATGCATCAATAATTGAAGCCAAGTGGAAGTACCCAGGTACCTACTTATTCCATGCCCATGGAATTCAAGAAGAAAAGGGTAATATGGGACAGATAAAAGTAATAGGTCAAGACGAGTTATCAGAAGGAGCAACAAATTCAATAGTAGGTATTGATACGAATGTCACGACTACAAATTCAAACCTCCAACAACAACAACAACAATCACCTAATAATTCCTCAGAACTATTAACCAAAAGCGTATCAATGTTTGATTGGCAATATGAACTGCAAAAAAAACTGCAAAATCCTATAGTAGTCAATCAGACTGAAAATAGAGGACTAGACAGAGAAGAAAAAAAGATAATGAAAGAAATAGGTGAAACAGAAGAAATACAAAGACAAGGTGAAAACCTCTCACTAACTCTAGATAAAACTTTAGCAACTAACGTTACAGAATCCAGCGGTGCAAACTCCAATTCTAATCAAATAACGATAGTTTCAGGCTCTTCAAGTCCAGATAGCAAGTTGTTTTATGATCCTCATAATGCAGAAGTTAAAGTAGGTACAGAGATAACTTGGGTTAATAATGATACTAATATGCCCCATACAGTAACGTCTGGTAGTCCAGGCACTGGTCATTCAGGAGTGTTCGATTCTGGAATCATGATGGGAGACGGAAGTACATTTAAACACACCTTCGACCAGAAGGGAGAATTCGAATACTTTTGTACATTACACCCATGGATGATATCTAAAATAGTCGTAAATTGACGGTGTATATCGAGACTAAGAATCAGAATTTTATTGGAGATTATTTAGACGATGTATCAAAAGGATAGAACTGTATTTAAAGAAATACCCCTACACCCAAATTTCGGTTTGTGTAATTCTAATTCACCAAAAAGAAGTATTCTTGCGAGCTTGGTCATGCTCCTTGTCTTGGCGACAATAGTTTCCGACCCTCAATCATTATTTGCTCAACATCATGGTGCACCACCTCCAATGGCGACATTAGGAGATCGAAGCATTTCTATGGATCTCGTTATCGAACCAAAAAAGATAATTGCAGACGAAGATGCTCAGATAGCAATGCACTTGATGGATGAGAAAACAGGACAAATAATCCAACATGTTACTTATAGAATAACAATTTCAAGTGGTGATCAATTAATGTTGTCTGAATTCTTTCATTCACATGTAGGTGACCTGTCAATATTGGTACGCAACAGCAATTCATCTCACTTAACCGTTGGTGGGACGTTTGATGTACTGACCAACGCTATTGTTCCTGATCCAGCAGGCAATATAGTTATTAGCGGACCATTATTTTCCCAAGTGGGTGAATATGACATAGATGTAGAAGTTACAACTATTGATAATGATAAAACAGATCTCCTTGTTCCTCTAGTTTATCATTTTGTTACAAATAGCAGTAGCAATAGTGTATCAAATTAATTTACACCTTGAATTGTATCGACTTTGACACTTGCATTATGAATCACTTGATAAACCTTAGGATAGATATATTTTATTTGATGTAATAGAGTTTCAGTAAGTAAAACAATTGGCATTCTACGCTAACATCTATAGGATATCATTTACATTAGGTCATCGTTCATTCTTTTATCAAATAGTGTATTAAATTATCAGAATATGACCAATGATACAGAAATTTTGGTAACAGATGATGGGACATAGGTTTCAAATAGTACGCTTGCACTTAAGTAGCCTCTCAAATCGCTCCACCCTACAAGGCGCAAATAATTTACTTTATGTTATTGATTTTATAAAAGATCCATACACGATGATATTTGGGAACAATAAGGAACTTAATAAAGAAAGACAAAAATGATGAATCTAGTAACAACAGTCAAAAACTAATGGCTCTAAAAGAGCACAAAAATAGATCAAGAGAGGGGCAAATAAAAGATGATGCGAATTGACGACACTATTTACTTAATGAGGATAGATGAGTCTCTCTTTTCTTTATCTTTTTGAGCGCTTCTTCGAAATGTGTCATACTTATTCTTAATCCAATAGATTTTGCTGTATTGTCTAACAATGATGACGATGATGATAACGATGATGATAACGATGCTTTGTTGTCGCCATTTTGGTTAACTTTCGACTTTGTTGTAATAGTGCTAACTGATTTTTTTAGCGAATATACGTAATCTTTTATTGAGGCCATGGCGGCTGCATTGACTACTGCTTCGATATCAGCGCCCGTATATCCGTCTGTTAACTCCACTAATTTGTTAAAATCACATGATGAATCAAGCGGCTTTCGCTTTGTATGTATAAGCAGTATTTGTCGCCTTGCATCTTTATCTGGCAGAGGAACTTCAATAATTCTATCAAACCTTCCTGGACGTAATAGAGCTTCATCTATAATATCTGGTCTATTTGTTGCGCCTATAATAGTAACACCTTTTAGGTCTTCAAGACCGTCTATTTCTGTGAGCAATTGCGACACCATTCTTTCTGTTACATGAGAATCTGTTCCGGGTCCTGTACTTCTTCTAGGAGCTATCGAATCGATTTCGTCAAAGAAAACAACACAGGGAGCTGCCTGTCTTGCTTTTCTAAATACTTCTCTTACGCCTTTTTCAGATTCTCCAACCCATTTGGATAACAATTCAGGACCTTTTATATTGATAAAGTTTGATTCTGACGTAGTAGCAACAGCCTTTGCTATCAGCGTCTTGCCAGTACCCGGCGGACCGAATAACAGCAGACCTTTGGGTGGCTTTACATCTCCTTCTGTAAACAATTCAGGATACTTGAGGGGCCATTCTACCACTTGAGATAACTCTTCTTTGACTTCTCTTAAACCGCCAATATCTTCCCAAGAGACATTGGGCTTTTGAATTTGTATTTCTCGCAATGCAGAGGGTTGTATATCCTTTAATGCATCTTCAAAATCCTTATCAGTTATTTTTATTTTGTTAAGAACTTCTAATGGTATCTTAGATTGTTCCATATTGATCTTCGGTAATTCTCTTCGGAGTGACCTCATTGCTGCCTCTTTCGAAAGAGATTCTAGATCAGTTCCAACGAATCCATGAGTTATTTTGGCGAATTGTTCCAAATTGATATTATCTGTTAATGGCATTCCACGAGTATGAATTTGCAATATATCTAGTCTTCCGTCTTTATCTGGTATTCCTATTTCAATTTCTCTATCGAATCTTCCGGGTCTTCTGAGTGCTTGGTCAATAGCATTCGGCCTATTTGTAGCGCCTATTACGACCACCCTACCTCGTGCCATTAAGCCGTCCATAAGGGTTAATAATTGAGACACGATTCTTTTTTCTACGTCCCCAGAAACCTCTTCTCGCTTGGGTGCTATGGAGTCTATTTCGTCAATAAATATAATGGATGGAGAATTCTCCTCTGCCTGCTTAAAGACCTCTCTTAATTTTTCTTCAGACTCTCCATAAAATTTGCTCATAATTTCTGGACCTCCGATAGAATAAAAGTTGGCATTTGTCTCATTGGCCACTGCTTTTGCTAGTAATGTTTTACCCGTTCCCGGAGGTCCGTACAAAAGTACACCTTTTGGCGCTTCTATGCCTATTCTTTCAAATATTTCAGGATGTCTAAGAGGAAGTTCTATCATTTCTCGAACTTTCTGTACTTCGTTTTTCAAGCCTCCAATATCTTCATAAGTTATGCGTGGCATTACTCCTTTGCTTGTTCCTTTTGGAATGGAACTGATAATAAACTCAGTTAAATGCGAGTCTATGATAGTCACTTTATTAACAGGACTAATACTATTAACTACAAATCCAATCTTTCTCCCCACTATGTTTAACGGAATTATATCACCTCTTGTTACCACCCTACCATCCAATAATTCTGGAAGATGCTCTTCTAAATCTATAATGTTTAGTTCTTCAGTAGGAGAAAGTATTATCTGTTCTGCTTTTCTTATATCGGTAGTCCTCTTTATGGTTACGCGATCATCTATTCCTTCACTAAGGTTATTTCGCGTATACCCATCTATCCTTATTAGTCCCTTACCATAGTCAACAGGTGAACTGGACCAGAGCAAGACAAAAGTGCTCTTATTTCTTTTGCTTGTAATTTCAATGACATCTCCCGGAGTTAGATTCATCTCTTCCATTACTTTGGGATCCAAAAGGGCCATTCCCTTTCCTACAAATTTTGAATCGGTTTCAGCAATTTTTAACGATCTTGTTGTTTCGTTACTATTACTGTTATTGCCAAAATCATTCATCGAATATCATCACACTCCTAATCTACCATAATTATCAAAAAAATGGAATAGAGATTTTTTTCTTTACCCTACTCTATTTTAATCTCCTTTCCTTTGGGTTTAAGAGGTGCCTTTAATTTGAACTTCAACTCCAGTATGCCATTGGAATAGCTAGCCTTGGTGGAATTATCTTCTATTTCTACATCTAAGGGGATTTCGGTATGATATTTTTTGTCGCCCCTTTCACCATGCACTATTATGACATTGTCTGATGAATTTACTTTGATGTTTTCCTTAGAAAGCCCAGGCATTTCTGCTGTAATAGTTATTGTACTATTCTTTTCATCAATCACTGAATCTACTAATGGTTCTCTAACACCCGACTGTTCTACAAGTCCCCTTGCACCGGGTTTAACATTTCCAAATTCTCTTACATGAGGTTTTCCATCTGGACCTACTGTTATCTGGTACCCGTAGTAATATGGGAATGTAGACGCCTGCCTGAATCCATCTGCAGTCAATGGACTTATACCCCTCGCAGTATTAAAGACCCTATTCATCATCTCTTCTGCCTGTGAAAACTCTTTTTCCAAATCTCCAAAAAAATTTCTGAATGTATTTCTTCTTGGAATTATATCCCAATCTTCAAACATTCAAATCACCTTACACAATGTTAAACCTATTACATTATATATTTTTTTTGGATAAACGGTTAAATATAAAACAAAGAAAAAAATAAATTACAGAATTTGAAGATATTTACTCGGTGATCAAGTTATGGATACAAGAGAATTTGTAACAAAAATCATCATTAGGCCAATTAGATCAAAACAAAGAAAGATGCGAGGCCTCTCAATAAGAAAAAAACTATTGTTACCAGGTATAATGGCCTTATTATCTCTGGTGAGCGGAAACTCTATTGCATATGCACAAATACTTGAAGAAGGGCAACAGCAACTGCAACAACAACCAGTACAGTTAACAGATCCATTTGCTGAATCACTAAATGTAGCCAAGACAAAAGTTGAGACTGCTACAGCTGCTGGAGCATTTGGAAATGGTGTTCCAGAATTGTATAACATATCTGTCTCAGATCTTATGCTTGCTTTCACAATTACCGCAATCGGTTCAATTGCGACCTTCATATCAATCAATATATTACTTCCCTACTTCAGTAAAATGAAAGTAGCTCATACAAAAATTCATCACACCGTGGTATAAACGTGATCACTCATCAGGATACCATTTTTTTCCTTGTTTTGTTTCCCCAAAGCAAAGCACGAGTTATTATGATAAATAGAGGCTTGGAAAGATGTAAAGTTTCGCAAATTCAGAAATCTTGTGGATACAGAGAATTTATTTCGAGACTTTTTTTATTATCCTTTGAGAGGGTTATTATCTACTACTATTGGTCGACTGAAAGGGTAAAAGTTAGTTTTCTGGCAAACGTAATTTGGTGATTATGTTATAATGAGTTGCAATGGGATATGTGAAAGATTCAAAGCAAAAAAGAATCCGGCCGTTTCTTCCAGATATGCTCAAGGACAAAAAAGATGCAGTGTTTGTGAAATATTCATAAAATGGGACGAGAATCCATATTGTCCATGTTGTAGTTATAAACTAAGGACAAGATCTTTTCGAGGTTGGGGAATGCGCAAAAAATACCGTGAAAAAACAATAAAAAGATATTAATCAATCAAGAGTAACAACTCACTGCATCAATTCAATCTGCTATTTACCGATTCTGTCCATAAAAATCAACTATTGCAGACTCTTACTACCCCTGATAATGAATTCAGGGGCGAGATACAAGAAAGTCATATTGATGTGTTGGTTGCGTAGCCATGACAATTAAATGACCTTCTTGCTCTCAATAGAATCCCTGTGGAGATACAGTGAGTCCTGCAGTAAGGTCCTACGAAACATGTCTCTAAAAGAATGGTTTACACATGACTTTGTGTGTTGGATTTATCCATTGCACATCATCACCTGTCATAATAATACACAAAAGAAGTATTTACAATTTTTGATTTTAATTAGATGAAAAATGGTAACATAAAATTAATATTTGGATTGTATTCAAATTTGTTTTTGTTATTATTTAAGATATCAAAGTAAATCAAACTAATAGTTTGTTGATAGTTCTTCTTTTAAACCAAGTTGTATGTTCTGTTGCCAAAAATTCCTCGTAATGACATTGCATTAGCATCATTATATTGATTTTCTAAATTATTTCTGATTAAGTTTTTTTATTTTCCTTTGCAGAGGGGAGCTTTTGTTATTACATCTCAAGTTAGTTAGTTTTCAACTATGGTTTTTGATGACTTATTTCTTCCCAAATTACTAGTCCATACAACTCTTAGTATGCATAATGTTCTCCGATGGTCTATTATATAGATGAAAGACCAAACTAAATGACAATAATGCATACTAACTACAATAAGATAGACTGAGATCTACTTTAGCATTTTATAAGGAAATATCTACATTAGTATATGCGATGAAGCCACAATATACTTCAGACGACATAAATCGTCTAGCTCATACATTTATCAAAGTCTTGGTTGAAAGAACAGGCAGTGAAATTAATGTACCATTAAGATTTATTGATGTGTATAACGATGCTTGTACTAAACAAGGCGGAAGTAACAACAAATATGAGACAAACACAGAGATAAGACATCACGTTCGAGATAACCTACTTAAAAATGGTTTCATCTTTGTTGACCCCGAGGATGTGGATTCTGTTTTTTTAACACAAAAGGCAATAGATGAATATGTAGATAGATAAAGAATTTGTCACAATACTGTTTAGACATTGTTGATAAATAGAATATATCTTAAATTATCATAAATACACAAAAATTAATTACTTTAAACCAAACTCGATGAACTTTAAATATTCCTTGACGCTGATGGGATTACTGAATGAATCCAGGAGGAAATGCTGGCTTTAAACTACGCTAGATAAGCCTAATTCTGACATTTAACAGACTCTATCTTGTTTTTGTATGTTATGAAATTACCAAATGGACACAATAAAGAGTAATTTCCATTTTAAACTATACGCTGCGTATATATGCGTAAAGGTTAAATCAATCCAGTTGGTATCATAGTGCATATGCATTCCGGTCAATCGAAGGGAAAAATAATTGAAATAGAAAGCCTTGTTATATCGGAAGTTGAAAAGGAATTAAGAAATTCGAATGAAAAGAAGGTATTTGATAACCTCTTCGATAACCTAAATTTGTATATGTTGTTAGACTTAACATCGACAAAAAGATCTACACTCTATCAAGATATGCTAACAGAAAGACGGTTTCATCCATTCGAGTCACTTTTAGACTCACTTAGCAACATACAAGGGGATTTGGAAAGCAAAGAATTAGTGACCTTGGAAATATACAGATCTACAATTAAGGAATCGTCTAGCAATTTCATCGGATGATATAAAATATTATTGGAATCATTTCATAAGAAGAGAACAAGACTACTATTATGTTGCTACCTTTCTGCACCATATTTCTAATTCATGAATTTTGTGAACAAACTGTATATTTCATTTATGATGTATAGAATATATGTAATGGTAAAAATTCTGATTCCTTGATTGCAAGATAGAAAGAAAGAGATAAAATTCTATAGTGTGTTATGATAACATACGGTTGATAGAAATTTCATGATTGCACTTATCCTCTATTTTATTCTATGATGAAACCACTGATTTTGCCATCTCAATACATTGAGTAAGATGCTTTTGTTCTTCTTTTAGGATAGATTTTACTGTTGTTAGGGCCTTCTTGTTATCAAAGTTCTCACAGATAGCCTGCAGCACTTCGTAATGAGACACTTCGCCTCCTTCGGCTAAACAGAGAAACTCTAGTGCTTCTGATGCGTCAGGGTTTTCACCAAGATACGTTTTCATAATCTTGTTAGCTTTTTCCTCTGTTTCCTTTGCTGATTCTTCCACCTTAGCAGTATCTAGCTTGATATTCTTATCTTCAGAAAATGCGTTCACAACCTCTTGAATTTTCTCTTCATGAGTACTAGCTTCATCTTGTATTTCCTTGGCTTCATTTTTAGAATCAGATTTTAATAATTTCATTGCTATTAACTCATCAACTGCTTTTTGAGCTGCACGTTCTAAGCCTAGAACTTCACCTAGTTTCTTTTGCAGGTTTTCGATATTTTCTTTTTTACTTGGCACCTTAAAGCATGTATAAAATAGGTTAAATATCTCGATGAGAGATAATCCTATTCTTCTTTAATAGAATATTATCATTGGATAATCTTCTAACTTTATACCGGTTTTGATACACCCAGATACATGTATTACTTGGTTCTGATTTTGTTTCTATCAAGCACATATTTTCTGAAAAGAAACATTTCATCTCTAAAGCCAGTATAATGCCAATAATACTTGTTAACAACCATCGAGATGACAAACCAAATTATGCTATTTACCACCATGGTAAACAAAAAACCATAATAATACGCCATTATGATACCTGTTATAGTGCCTCCAATAAGAAAAGGAATTTGGCGCTTCAAAGTTGATTTTAATATGGTGTCCAAATGACTATCAAAGTATATGCCTGATAGTTTTTAACCAACCTTTATTTTGTCTATATAGTTAACAATGTAGACATTCATAGACTGTTAGTTTTCACCACTTTACTACTATAGCGATTTATCTAGTTTAAGAAAGGCGTGTTCATAATAACGGTCCTAACCTCTGATAGCCTCTTTCGTAAAGTCATTATATTAATATTTGCTGCTGAAGCAATTCTGGCTTGAGATATCTTTTGTCCATTTTTTTTACACGTGAGATATAGTATAGCTGCAGCAACGGAAAGTGTATTCTTACCTGTGAATGCATTTTCATTTTGTATAGCCAAAAGCATATCAATGGATTCTCTTATAGCTCTTTCATTGATATCGGCTTCATCTGCAATCTTTCTAATGAATATAGTAGGTTTGAACTGTACATGGCCAATTTTTAACTCTCTCATAAGTAGCCTATAACATCTGGCAGCAAATGTCTCATCTGCTTCTACTATTTGCGAAATTTCTGCTAGGGTTCTTGGAATGCTGAAATTTTTGCATACTATATAAACACATGCAACTATTACTTCTCTGATAGACCTCCCCTTTATTAGGCCCTTTTCAAGCGCCTTCTTGTAATACAAAAGTGCATCTTCAATACACACA
>LLBZ010031284.1_pt5 | contig 16130 bp, 18 predicted proteins | sample 1489421 | NCBI WGS metagenome assembly LLBZ01 (sample SAMN04092657, study PRJNA295927) | soil metagenome | biome: Soil prokaryotic community; feature: Bulk soil; isolation source: soil from tomato rhizosphere | host: tomato cultivar Moneymaker | place: South Korea | collected 2011-11-01 | reverse complement strand
TACATGGGCGAGATCGACGGCGCATTCCGGGCCTGGGGTTTTGCCAAGAATGGGTCAGGTGGAGTGAGCGGGTCCATCCTCAACGCAGCGACGGCTCTCGGCGTGGAGATACGAGTCAACAGTGGCGTGAAACAAGTGAAGGTGAAGGGCGGTCGTGCAATAGGTGTGGTCCTGGAAAATGGCGATGAGCTTGACTCCGGAGTCGTGATGTCCGCCGCCGACCCAAAGCGGACCTTTCTGCAATTCGTCGAGCCGAAGTATTTCCCGGATGACTTCGTCACGTCGATCCAGCACTTCCGTACGCGCGGCTCGTCAGGTAAGGTCAACATCGCCTTGAGCGAACTGCCCAACTTCACCGCATTGCCCTTCCAGGGCAAGGGACAGGACTCCGTCCTGCATCGAGGTGCGGTGTCCATCAGCCCCAGCATCGATTACATCGAGCGCGCCTTTGACGATGCCAAGTACGGGCAGATCTCGAAACGCCCGTACCTCGACATGATCTTCCCGTCCATGATCGATCCCGATATGGCGCCGCCCGGAGGACATGTCATGTCCTGTTTTGTACAATACGCGCCCTATGATCTGGAAGGCGGTTGGAACGACGAAAAAAGAGATGAGCTCGGCGAAGCGGTCATTTCTACTATCGAAGAATACGCGCCGAACATCCGCAAGTGCATTGTGGGGATGCAGGTCATCTCGCCGAAGGACATCGAGTCCATTGCCGGCATCACAGGCGGTAACATCTTCCACGGCGAGTTGCTGTTGCACCAGATCTTCTTCCTGCGCCCCGTGCCGCAGTGGGCAGACTTCCGCACCCCGCTCAAGGGATATTACTTCGGCGCAAGCGGCGCGCATCCGGGAGGCGGGGTGATGGGCGCGGCAGGGATGCTGGCGGCGAAGGAGATTCTAAAAGACAGTCATTGGTAAGTGGTAATTGGAGAGTTTGTGGTCGAAACCAGAGATTGGAGACTGGAGATTTCGGGAAAGGGTTGATTTGGTTCAGTGGAGTTCAGGATGTCTCTTGAGAATTTTGCATGATTGAGAAACCCGATATTAGCGACAAAAAGATAATTTATTCTTTGAGAGCATCATATGGCCTTCCTGTCACTGGTGTTGAGTTTCTTCCCATTGGGAACGATCCCTCTGCCTGGTCATATCGTGTCGATACAACAAATCAAGAAACATATTTTCTCAAAATAAGAAAGGAAAACTCAAATTCCGCTGGTTTTCTTGTTTCCCGGTTTCTTCAGGATCATGGCATTGTACAGGCGCTCGCTCCGCTGCCAACACAGGAGAAAGAACTGTGGATCCGTGTGGACGATTACTTTCTTATTCTGTACCCGTTTGTGGGTGGCAGGGAAGCCATGGAAAGTGGCATGTCAGATTCATTGTGGAAAGAATTTGGTTCCATACTAAAACGAATCCACGAGATAAAGCTTCCTTTTCGCCTCTCAAAAAATGTCAGGCGCGAAACGTTCCTTCCAATATGGGGCCCATTCACCTGGGAGCTGAACCAGAGAATCAACCGGCAACGATTTGATGATCCGTATCAAAAAGAACTGGCAGCGCTCTGGAAGGAACATAATAAAGTCATTCAGACTCTTCTCAAGCGAACGGAGACGATCGGAAAGCATCTCCAGCAAATGGATCTGGATTTTGTGCTCTGTCATGCAGATATTCACACGGCAAATATATTGCTAACTCCCGAGCAGCAAATGTTTATTGTAGATTGGGATGGCACGCTGCTTGCGCCAAAAGAACGTGATCTCATGTTTGTTCTTGCCGGGGACATCATTGAGACACACGAAGAGAAGATGTTCTTCGACGGGTATGGAAGTACAACGCTGAACCAGTTGGCGCTGGCCTACTACCGGTATGAGTGGTGTGTTCAGGAAATTGGCGATTATGGAAAACGGGTCTTTTCGATAGAAATGGGTGAGAGGACCAGGCAAGAATCGGTAGCAGAGTTTATGAGGTTATTTTCTCAGGGAGATGTGGTCGAAACAACACTGAATACTTCCTTGAGATTGGATATCGAGAATCAAATAAATATAGAGGAAATATATGATTAAGCCTCCTAAACTTAATCCCGGTGACAAGGTTGCGACCGTGTCCCTCTCCTGGGGCGGACCGTCTGTCTTTCCCTACCGCTATCAAGTCGGCGTACAGCAATTACAGGATGAATTTGGGTTGCAGGTTGTCGAAATGCCTTATACCCTCCGAGATGCGGACTGGCTCTCTCGCAATCCCCAGGCGCGGGCAGACGATTTCATGCGAGCGTTTTTCGACTCATCCATCAAAGGCATCTTTGCCACGATCGGCGGTGATGACTCGATCCGTCTTCTGCCGTTTATTGATTTAAGTGTGATAAGGAACAACCCAAAGATATTCCTGGGATACTCCGATACAACCATCAGCCATCTGGTTTGCTACAAGGCAGGACTGACCTCCTTCTATGGTCCCAGCATCATGGCGGAATTTGCGGAAAATGGAGGGATGTTTTCTTACATGGTCCAATCTCTGCGCAAAACACTATTTTCGAGCGAGGTGATTGGCAAAGTAAAACCAAACACAGATGGCTGGACGGCTGAACGCCTGGATTGGGCTGATCCTGCCAACCAGCAAGTCAAACGGAAGTTGAATCCGTCCACAGGCTGGAGATTTCTCCAGGGTCACGGGGTTCATAGCGGACATTTGATTGGCGGATGCCTGGAAGTTTTCGACTGGTCGCGCGGCACTGCAATTTTTCCGGCTAATTGGCAGGATGCTATTCTCTTCTTGGAGACATCCGAAGAAGCTCCGCCACCTGAGATAGTAAAGCGCACATTACGGGTCTTTGCTGGGCTGAGGATTCTGTCTAAACTTTCAGGAATTCTGTTTGGAAGACCCGGCGGCGAAGTGCCCGTGGAGAAATTCAGAGAATATGACAGAGCCATTCTTCAAGTTGTAAACGAGGAGGAAGGCCTGACAGACCTGCCCATCATTACTCATATGGATTTTGGACATACCAGCCCAATATTTGTCCTTCCCTATGGCATACAAGCAGAGATCGATGTGGAAAACAAACAGTTTTCCATCACAGAGAGCGCAGTAACAGATTGAAAAGGAACGGGATGTGACAAAACACTACGACACGATCATTATCGGCGCGGGGCATAACGGATTGGTCGCCGCGGCCTATCTCGCGAAGCAGGGTAAAAAAGTGCTGGTTCTCGAACGACGTGCCATCGTCGGCGGTTCGGTGGTGACCGAGTCGTTTGGCGATGGCTTCAGCGCTGACGCTGTGCAAACCGGCGGCACTCTTCGTCCTGACATCATCAAGGATTTGAAGCTTTCTCAATATGGTTTGGCCCCTTCAGTGGAAAGACAAGCTTTTATTTCTTTATTGAGCGAAAGTCGGACTGGCAGTCCGACCTACGGAGATCAACTTGTTCTTAACGCGGATCCTGCCAACGCCGCCGAGTCCATCAGGCATTTTTCTGAGAGAGACGCAGCGCGCTGGCCGGAGTTTGTCCGCTTTATGGACAAAGCCGCGAACCTTCTCGATATCGCTTATTCGACGATCATGCCGCGTTTGCCGAAAAATATGAGTTTGAGCGAAGGCTATGGCTTGATGGAGCTGGGGCTGGATCTGCGTCTGGCCGGTCGCAAGGATATGCTGAACTTCATCCGTGCTCTGCCAATGAGTGTACAGGAATTGTTGGAGGAGTATTTTGAATCCGAGATTGTCAAAGCTGCAATAGCTGCGGTTTCTATTCATGGCTTCACGCTCGGACCCATATCCGCAGGGACGGGCTATACGCTGATCCATAACTGGCTCCATCGCGGTGGGCTGGCGCATGTCAACGTGGGGAAAGCCGGTGAGATTACACAGGCACTGGCAAATGCAGTAAGAAGTTTCGGCGGTGAGATTCGCTGCGAGTCAGAGGTAAAAAGTATTCAGGTAGACATGTACACCTGTAAAGGTGTAGTGCTGGAAAACGGAGAAGAAATCTTTGCCAATAGCGTCATCTCGGCTGTAGATCCAAAGCGGACCTTTTTATCCCTGGTGGGACCGATGAACCTCCCCCCAGAGTTTGTGTGGAAGACGCAATCGATCAAGCTGCGCGGTTCGGTGGCGAAAATCCATTTGCTGACGGAGGGTAATCACGGAATTCCGGAAGGCACCGTCGTCCTCGCACCCTCGATCATATATTTGGAAAAGGCATACGACGCCGCGAAGTACGGGGAGATTTCAGAGAAGCCGTATCTTGAAGTCACTGCTTCTGGAAAAGTAGTCAGTGTTCACCTCCAATTCGCGCCGTATACGTTAAAGGCTGGCGATTGGAAAGTGGAAAGAGGAAGGATTGAGAAGCTTGCGATAGATACTCTCTCCGAATACTTTCCTAATCTCCGGTCTCTAATCTCCAATTCTCACATCATCACACCCCTCGACCTCGAACAAACCTACGCCCTCACCGAAGGCGATCTCAACCACGGCCAGCTCATGCTCGATCAGTTCCTCTTCATGCGTCCCATTCCCGGCTGGTCGAACCACAAGACGCCGATCGATAACCTTTATCTGTGCGGGAGCGGAGTCCATGGCGGAGGCGGAGTCAGCGGCGCGGCAGGGCGCAATGTGGTGAAGATTTTGAAATAAATCAGTCCTCGCAATTGCGAGGACTCTTTATTGCATCTCACTCGCGCTAATTATTTTCCCGCCAGTTTGATCGCCACTTCGATCTGCCACTTGGATTTGCGCGGCTCGATTTTGGGATCGGTGAGATAGGTCTCGTAACGAGCGCGGAAGTTATCCCCTTGCTCGGTATCCCAGCGGTCGAATTCCATCCCCTGCGCGCGCACCCATTTGATCAAGGCTCGGTTGCCTGAGATGCCACCGCCTGAATAGATGAGACTCGCGTACCGTCCCGCAGGCAGGACGCCCGCCTTCACGTCGCCATCGTCTGGCAAAGCCTTACGGACGGGAAAACAAAATTCGATATCCATAAAGCCGCGCATGTCGATGACATGATACCTCAAGAAAGGCGGACCCGATGGTTTGACCTTCTGTTCTTCCACCCAGGCATTCATCTCGTCGCTGAGCTTCCCGATCGCTTTTGACATACCTTTGAACGGTGTAATCGTCCGGATGCCCATATAAACTTGTTTAGGTCGCGTATCGATTTGGGGTTTGCCGATGGTTGGCATTTGTGCTCCTGGTTTTCTGAGGCGAGCATAGACGAAGCTAGTAATTCCGCCAGCCTCCAGAAATATCATCAGTATATAGTCTCACCTTAGGTGAGAGTCAAGCTTATCGGCAGGCGGCTGCCTCAAAGGCAGCCACCTGTTTTATCTCTGACCGCGGATCATCATCGCGCGCGGATCTCGTCCGAAGGCGAGACGTTTCGCCCAGGTGCTGGGGAACGTTTTTAAAGCGTGAGCATCCATCATCACCGGCTGCTCCACCTGCCAGCCTGCCTGGAACAGATTGTAATAAATCTTGTCCGTTCCGCTTTCCAGTGTTTTTCCGGCTTCCGCCAATGCACCGCCATTCAGGCGTAGATCCAAAGACGCTCCTTCACGCGAAACTGTCTTCAACCCGTGCACCAGCTTGGAATCGCCCGCCAGCAGGCTTTCCAACAGGCTGCCCCACGGGAAGTTGATCGTGACGTGTGAAACCAGTCCATTCAATTCACGCGGCAATTCCTGAGCGCTGGCGATGACGAAGAGCAAGTTTTGCAGCTTTGCCTGTGAATGTTCACGCAGGTTTTCGCGGCACGCATCTACGCCGATGACGAACCAATTCGTGTGTGCCCCGGCGAGGGTACGCGCGTAGCGTCCGTCACCGGTTCCAAGATCCAGGACGATCCGTTTGTATTCCGAGTTTGCGAGCCGTTCTTTCCAACCATAAAAGTCTAAGGTAAGGGACTTCCTGCCCCGAATCGTTTCCATGAGAAACCTCCATTCTGTCGAGTTTTTGAGCGGAGACAGAATGGAGCGGGGCGGACCACGCGCTTGAGGCTTAAACGGAAATAGACGGCGTCAGGCACCGTCCAGGTCATCTGGTGTAGGCTTTTTACGTGTTAGGGGAAATACGAAACAGGCCCTGAGGGCCATGCAGAGGCTATGACTATGCGGGGTAGAGACTTAGCAGGGGGGTCGGGCAAGGAACTTGTTCATGATGAAAGAATTATAACATTCACCAAGATGGGATGCATTAAAGAATCCTTACTCTTCGCAAACTTCTCATCCAACGGCATGCAATCTTTATTCAGCTTTCTGGTAGACACGAACATAATCGACATAGAGGAATTGTGGGAAAACGGTGGTGTCATCGGGGTAACCCGGCCATCTACCTCCCACCGCCACATTCAGGATGATAAAGAATGGATGGTCGAAGATCCACTCGCCAGGGACATCCTCCGGTGTGAGCTTGAAATATTGCTGGTCATCGAAGTACCAGCGGATCTCATTTTCCTCCCACTCAATGGCATACATATGGAAGTTATTCCTCAGCGATTCTGCTGAAGTCGTGATGCTGGCTCCTACACCCTTCCCGCCTGAGTAGCCGGGTGCGTGGACGGTTGCGTAGATGTGGTCTGGTTCTCTTCCAATGAATTCCATGATGTCGATTTCACCAGCGGCTGGCCAACCCTTCTGATACAAGTTATCCCCGAGCATCCAAAAAGCGGGCCAGATACCCTGGCCGTAAGTAAGCTTGATGCGAGCCTCGATCCGACCATACTGCCAGGCATACAATCCCTGTGTTTTGATGCGGGCGGAAGAATACTCGCGTCCTCCGACCAGTTCCTCTTCCCTGCGCGCCTCGATGACCAGCATCCCCTCCTCGACACGGATATTTTCAGGGCGGTCAGTATAAGCCTGTAGTTCCTGGTTTCCCCAGCCGTTACCACCAATATCGAACGTCCAATACTTTCTGTTTAATTCAGCTCCTTCAAATTCATCTTGCCAGACGAGTTTCCAGCCAGGACGCTCGCCCTCCGGTGTGGGCAAAGGGGTTGACGCTTGAGAGGTGGCTTCGGGAGTGGTCACGGCACAGGCGCTCAGAAGAAACAATATACAGAAAAGGATATAGAGTCTATTCCTCATAGAAGGACTTTAGCCGAGTATATCTCGTATTAAAGGAGATAAGCAAACATCCGAAGACCTTGAAAAGGCTTCGGATGTAGTCACTCTGAAGGGGCGATGCGCCGCTTAAGTGGTTTCTTCTGAAATTTCCTTCACGACTTCACCTGTCTTTTCAGGAGCGTCGACGCGGGTCGCCAGATCGGCCTGGGAGATGATCCCCACAAGCCTCATGTTCTCTTCCACCACGGGGATACGGCGCAATTGGAACTGTGACATGGCTTTCATGGCGACGTCAACATCGTCGTCGGCGTGGCAGGTGACAAGCTTCTTCGACATCACATCTCCGACTCGCGTCGCATTTACATCCTGCCCATCGGCGATGACTTTTACGACAATATCGCGGTCGGTGACGATACCAACCAGCGTGTTGTTCTGCTCGTTATCTACGATCAAAACAGGACCAATATCTTCGGTCTTCATCAACCGAGCCACGTCCACAACGGTGCTCTCAGAGCTGACGGTGACCAGGTCTTTGGTCATAATGTCTTTACACTTTTTCATGAGTCTCTCCTTACTTTCATTTACTGAGAAATGTTAATTCTTGGTACAGATCGAAATCTGTACGATTATTATCGACCATAAGCTGTCGTCGGGGGCAAGGCCCTTCGGTTCCCGCCCAATAGAAACGTAAGAACCACGCCCGCAACAAAGCCGCCGATGTGTGCCATGTACGCCACACCACCTCCACCTTGTGAGCCTGCTGAAAACACATTGATCTGGCTAAAAATCTGGAGCAGGAACCAGAGCCCGATCACGATGATGGCAGACATGGGCGTGACAAATCGCCCGAGTAATACATTGACACGTCCGCGTGGGAACATCACCAGATACGCGCCGAGCACGCCCGCAATGGCGCCGGAGGCGCCCACATTCGCGACGCTGGATCCCAGGCTGATTGCCAGTTGAGCGAAGGTCGCGGCAAGTCCACACAGAATGTAAAAGACGAAATACAACGCATGGCCTAAACGATCTTCCACATTATCGCCAAAGATCCATAAATAGAGCATGTTGCCCAATAGATGCGCCCAGCCGGCATGCATAAACATAGAGGTAAATAAGGTCGCGAAATCGCCAGCCGGGTCTGCAAGGAACCGGCTAGGCACGAAGGCCCAGCGCTGGATGAATTCTTCACCGTTATTAAGCTCCAACAAGAACACCAATACATTGAGAGCAATCAGGATATACGTCACAAATGGGGTAATTCTACGAGCACTATTATCATCACCTAGTGGCAGCATAGTTGTAGCTCCTTTCTCTGAAATGGATAGACAGGTATGTACACACCCTTTTATGCTATAACGTTTCCCCGACGGTTTTGTTATTTTCTGATGTTTATATACAACGAGCTCGAGATCCTCGGAATCAAAACAACCGGCGCCTTGATGGCGCCGGTTGTTTCATTTGGGGAAGCGGACTCTTACTTCTTCGCGACAGTGAGGATCACACCATTCTGCGATGGGTCGTGTAGCAGCAGGCCGTCATCCGTCTGGTTAGCAGGCAATCCTGCCTTCTCGACGCGCGCCATTACTTCCTCCAGTGCTTTTTCGTCGGGCAGCTCTACCGCAAAGTGGCGCAGGCCCAGCGCGTCGGCAGACGGCGGGGGAGCGCCTTCGCCTTGCCAGGTATTCAACCCGATGTGATGATGATACCCGCCTGCAGAGACGAACGCCATGCGGAAGGCTCTTGCCACGCCCATCACGTCGAAGCCGATGACGCCATGATAGAACTCCACAGCCTCGTCGATATCCCGGACGTGCAGGTGGATATGTCCCATGCGCGTTTCCGGCGGGATGGAAACATCCAGACGGTCATCCTCCTTTAAATGCGTGAGCAGGGCCTTCACATCCAACGGCTCGCGCCCGTCACTCAGGGAGCCATCCGCCCGGCGCGTTTCGTACACACCATTTGCCAGGGACCATGTGCCGTCCTCGGGGGATTCGCAATAGAGCTCGATGCCGTTGCCCTCCAGGTCATCGAGATAGGTGGTCTTGGTCATGATGTGATCCGTTGGATAGTTCGGATATTTCAATGCAATCAGCCGCGCCAGGGCCCGCGCCAGCTCACGACGATTGGGGAAAAGAACGGCAAAATGATACAGTCCTGTCACGCCGCGATACCTCTTTAAGTCTGGCTCTTCTGTCAGGTGCAGTAGATCGGCGCCGCCAGCACCCAACGCAGCCTGGTTGCCCTTATGCCAGTGTAATTGAAACCCAAGTGCCTGTTGATAAAACGCGAGCTGGTTCTCGAGATTTGCGACTCGCAAAGAAACAACGCCTATTTTCGTAGCGGGGTGGATGGAAAACTCAGCTTTTTCTGCCGGTTGGCTTTGATTCATATCTCTTCTCTTTCTAAATGATTGAATGCTCTCTTTACCAATTAGACAACGTCAAACTGGCTTTACTTTCTATCAGACCGGTGCTCTCTTTCAGGAAACGCGGGCGCGTTCTGTGGCAACCTGCTCTCGAGTGGCTGGCGCCACTTCCTGCGCGAATCGCTCTACTTGACCTTCGCCTTCTCCCGAGAAGATGAACGTGTCAAAGCCATATGAAATGGCAAGATTCGTCAACTCATCCACCCATTGATCTACCGGTCCTTGCAGTATGCCACTGGATGCGCCGTCTGTGATCGTGCCGTTTACATTCATGATGCGGCGGAGACTCGTCGGGTCACGGCCTGCCTCGGAGGCAGCGTCATCGAGCCGCTTAGTCATATCCCCGAGCTGTTTTAGGTCACCGCGGAACGAGGGTACCCAGCCATCGGCTATCTTTCCGGCCAGTTTGAGCGCTCGCGGGCCATATACGCCTAGCCAGATCCCGATAGGGTGTGCAGGAACGGGCCCGGAATGTGCGCCGCGTAATTGATAATGCTGGCCTTCGAAGCGAAGATTGCGCTCTCCGCTCCAGACTTTTCGGATCACGTCGACCGCCTCCGCGAGGGCCGCAAGCGCCTCGCCCGGAGATCGCCGCGGACCTCCGTAGGCCACGATGGCATCCCAGAAGCTTCCTGCGCCGAGCCCCAGCTCAAAGCGGCCGCCGCTCAGCAGGTCGATGCTCGCGGCAGCTTTCGCCATCACCGCTGGGGGCCGCAGAGGCAGGTTGGCTACATCGGGGAAGAGTCTGATGCGAGACGTGCTGGCGGCGATCGTGCTCAGCAGACTCCAGGTATCGACAAAGCGGCGCTGGTAGGGATGATCCTGCACGGCGATGTAGTCAAGCCCAAGCTGCTCCGCTTGTCGGGCAATCGAGAGAAGGGGAGACTCGGCATTTGGGATTAGGAAATACCCAAACTTTATAGCGCGACCGTGATCGGACATCGATGTCTCTCCTTCTCTTCTACGTGTCGATGAGCTTAGCTCAAGATTTTGATTGCACTCGCGTAGTTCGTGCCCAGATCGCCCTGGGTCACGATGTGCAGGAGCTGCATCCCCTCGATCTGGCGGGCCCGGCTTAAGGGACCGGCATCCACGGGTTGCAACCCGGCATCCTTCACGAGCTGGGTGACCTTGTTCTTTGCCTCTTCGTCGTCGCCGGCAATAAACACATCCAGCGGCTCTCCGGCAACCTGTCCTGAGAAGAGCGTGCTTGCATAGGTGGTGTTGAACGCCTTGACGACCTTTGTTTTGGGCCCAACGGCCTTGGCGACATCTTCTGCGGAGGAAGAATCAGGCGCCGTCACGAGTCCGTCGTAGGTGGCGTTCACCGGGTTTGCGATATCCACTACGGTCTTGCCTTTGAGCTTTTCGCCAAGCTGTTTGGCAACCTCGAGATTGGTTCCATACCAGAGCGCCAGCACCACCACGTCACCGGGCTCTACATCCTCCACCGTCGCGGCGGAGACCTCAGCGCCTTGTTTGGCAGATGCTCGGACCTCGTTAGCTGCCTTCTGCGCGCTTTCGAGGGTTTTTCCTGCAAATGTGACCGAATGTCCGCCTGCCAACGCTCGGGTGGCAATGGCGCGTCCCATATTTCCGGGACCAACGATTGTTATATTCATCTTAACTCTCCTTACTCATCCTCAGCACTTCACGAAAATCGATTTGAAAGGGTCCCCTGTTTTAGGGCTTCTTTTGTTTTGTGATCTACAGATACTATCTTGGTAATACGGTTAACGACTCATTCCCTCTTCCATTATGGAGTGAGCCGCCAGCCAGTCGATATTAGTACCCTAAACTGAACGGCCAGGGCTGCGGGATGGCCAGCAAGACCAGCGTATATCCCAGCAGGGCCATATTCTTCGTGAACATCACCATGTCATTCATCTTCATCATCTGGTCTTCCACCGTCCAGAAGTTATGCATCATGACGGTGACAGGCACAAGAAAGAGGGCCAGCGTCGCCACCGCGATCACAGGATAGATGCCCGTGAGGATGCTCAAACCCGCGATCAGCAAAAGCACGCCCGTGCCCGGCACAGCGATGTCCGCGAACGGCACGCCCTTCATCCTGGCGTAGGGGACCATGGACTTCGCCTGGGTAAAGTGGGCAATCGCGCCGTAAATCCAGTACAGTCCGATAATGATCCGTCCGATGAGAAAAGCAAGTTCCATATTTCGTCTCCCTTTAATTTGACAAGTTTGAAATTCTATGTTATCTTTTCGACACTCGTTGCATAAACAACATATGTTGCTTAATTTACACCCGTTGGCTTCCTGGGTCAACCAATAAAAGGACCAATTTGTTGGATAAGCAACACTGGAGCGAAAATGTTGCCAAATGAAGAAAAATTGGATCCCCGCGTCAGACGCACCCGGAGTTTGATCCTCCAATCCTTTAATGATCTGCTGGCGGAGAAAAGCTTCGACTCGATCTCCGTCCAGGATGTGACCGATAAGGCGCAGATCAACCGCGCCACCTTTTACGCACACTTTGAAGATAAATACGCCCTGCTGGATTACTGGGTCCAGCAGCAGTTCCGGCACGAGATTGAAGCGCGCGTGCTGGACGCCTGCCACTACACACCCGAAAACCTGCGCATTCTGATCCTGACGGTATGTGAATTCCTCTCGACGGTGCGCACCGACTGCGTGCAGTCACAGCGCCAGTTCGAGCCTCTGATCGAAAAGCAGGTGAAGAACCAGGTGTATGAATTGCTCAACGTCTGGCTGGGGAAGATGAATAAAACCGTTTCCACGGAGATTCCCGCCACGGTTGCGGCATGGGCGATCTACGGGCTTGCATCTCATTGGAGCCATGCGACACCTGCCCGGGCGGGCGGAGCCAGGGAAAAACGACCGGCGCTCGAGAAATTCGTCGATGAAGCCCTGCCGCTGGTCGCGGTTAATCTCGAACAGTTTGCATAAGATAGGGAAGTCTCCCCACATCCGAAGTACATTGCTTCGGATGTTTTGCTATACAACATACAACGCTCGTTTGACAGGCGAAGGTTCTCGGTTATAATTCAGTGACTGAATTTTGAAATGGCACACGGTATGGAATCGTCAAACGAAGAACTCCGCGAACTGACCCTCCTCGAAAACATCGAAAGTGACCCGGATGTCAACCAATCCACGCTTGCGAGGCAGCTGGGTGTTGCCGTCGGCACGGTAAACTGGCATCTCAAGCGCCTGGTCGCCAAAGGATACGTCAAGGTCAAGCGAGCCGAGCGCAAGAAATTGCGCTATATCATCACGCCCGAAGGCATAGCCCTGCGTGCCCGCCTGGCGGTGGATTATGTCGAGCGGTCGTTCTCTCTGTATCGCAAGACCCGCCAGCGCGTGAACGAGTATCTAGCCCAGATAAAAAGCGCCGGCTACGATCGGGTACGGATCATGGGCAAAGGCGATGTGGCCGATATTTGCCGCCTGACATGTCTCGAGCATGGGGTCAGCGTGGTCAACGACAAAGACGCGCCGGCTTTGCAAGTGGAGGGATTTAAAGTCCTGCTGCGAATGGAGGAAAACAATGAGTGAGCGTCACGTGTTGATTACAGGAGGTGCGGGCTATATCGGCTCGCTTCTGACCTCGGAGCTGCTCCGCGCCGATTACCGTGTGACGGTCCTCGACTCACTCCTCTTCGGCGGGGAATCGCTCGTCCCCTTCCTGCATCACCCCAACTTCCATTTTGTAAAAGCCGACGTGACCGAGCCGCGTGCGGTCAAGGATTCGCTTAAGGATGGCTGGCAGCGACCAAGCGCGATCGTCCACCTGGCGGCGATCGTGGGTTTCCCCGCCTGTCAGGCGGTCGGCAAGCAGGTTGCCTGGCGGTATAACGTCGAGGCGACGAAGAATGTCTTCGGCCAGGCAGTCGATCTGGGTGTGGAGCGATTCGTGTTCGCCTCCACCTACAGCAACTATGGTTTATCTCCAGATGGCAAGCCGGTGACGGAGGATTCCCCTTTAAATCCACAATCGCTCTATGCAGAGACGAAGATCGCCTCAGAAAAATTTTTGCTCACGCAAAAAGATGCCTCCTGCGCCCCGTTGATCTTCCGCTTCGCGACTTTGTATGGCATATCACCGCGCACACGCTTCGACTTGATCGTCAACCAGTTTGTGCTGGAGGCTTACACCAAGCGCCAGCTGATTATCTACCAGCGCGGGTATTCGCGTTCCTTTGTTCACATCCGGGATGTGGTGCGCGGTGTGATGCTGGGACTAGAAGCCGAGCGTGAGAAGATTTGTGGAGAGGTGTTCAATCTCGGTACAGACGAAGGCAACTACTCCAAGGACGACATCGTGCGGCTGGTGCTCAAACGCATCCCGGAAACTATTGTCGAGTACAAAGATCTGACGTTTGGCGGCGACATGCGCGATATCACGGTGTCCTTTGCCAAGATCAAAAACGTGCTGGGCTTCGAAACGACGCTCGATGTGGATGACGGCATCCGTGAGCTGCTCTTTGCCTTGAAGAGCGGCATCATCCGAAATCCCACCGACCAAAAATATCGGAACGCCCAGTTTATTGTGCAATAGCATAGGAGAAATCATGGCGGAAAACTTCTGGCAAGACAAACGGGTCATTGTCACGGGTGGATCTGGCTTCCTGGGATCCTTTGTGGTTGAGAAATTGAAAAAGCGCGAGGCAACAGATATTATTATTCCCCGTACCCAGAACTATAACCTGGTGGACCCCATTGATATTCGCCGTCTGTATGCAGACATTTTGAAGGATGTTGACCCAAAAGATGTAGTCGTCATTCATCTGGCGGCGAACGTGGGCGGCATCGGCGCCAACCGCGAGCATCCCGCCCAATTCTTCTACGACAACCTGATGATGGGCGTGGAGCTAATGCACCAGGCCCACAAGCATGGGGTCGGCAAGTTCGTCGCCATCGGTACGGTATGCGCCTACCCCAAATTCACACCGGTTCCTTTTAAGGAGGACGATCTTTGGATCGGTTATCCGGAGGAGACGAATGCGCCTTATGGACTCGCCAAGAAGATGATGCTGGTGCAGGCGCAGGCCTACCGCCAACAATATGGGTTCGATGCCATCTTCCTGTTGCCTGTAAATCTATATGGCCCGCGTGACAACTTTAATTTGCGGTCATCGCATGTCATCCCGGCGCTGATCCGCAAGGCGATGGAGGCCTGCGAGCGCGGCGATCCGGAATTGCCTGTGTGGGGGGACGGCTCTCCGACGCGCGAGTTCCTCTACGTGGAAGACGCTGCGGATGGGATTGTCGCTGCCGCGGAGAAATACGATGGCGATCAGCCTGTCAACCTCGGGTCTGGCTATGAGATCTCCATCAAGGACTTGGCGGAGATGATCGTGAGGATGACCGGATTCGAAGGTAAGCTCGTCTGGCAGACTGACAAGCCCAACGGTCAGCCTCGCCGGGCCCTGGACGTTTCGCGTGCCAGGGAGTTCTTCGGCTGGAGCGCACAAGTCCCGTTCGAAGAAGGCATGCGCCGGACGATCGAGTGGTTTAAAGAGAATCGAGAAAAGATCCGATAACAAAGAAGAAAGAGGAAAGAAATCCTCCTCTTTCTTCTTTCATTCTGCCATGACCGAACTCGCAAAACACGAACCAACCACGGTGTACATCAAACCTTCCAGGGGACTTGCCGCGCTGAACCTGCGCGACCTGTGGGTTTATCGCGAGCTGGTCTTCTTCATGGTCTGGCGCGATGTAAAAGTCAAATATAAACAGACCTTACTGGGCATGGCCTGGGCGGTCGTCCAACCGGTGATGACCATGCTGGTGTTCACGTTTGTGTTCGATCGGGTGGCAAAGCTCCCCACGGATGGAATTCCCTACGAGGTATTTTCGTTCACTGCCCTCCTGCCCTGGGGGCTTTTCGTCACGGCGCTGAACCAGGGGAGCCGCTCGCTGGTTGCGCACAATAATATGGTGACAAAGATCTACTTCCCGCGCCTGATCCTCCCGATGGCATCGGTCTTTGCGGGGCTTGTAGACTTCATTATCGCTTTTGTCATTCTCCTTGGCTTGATGTCTTACTTCGGGGTGAGGCCCGCCTGGGGTTATCTATGGACTCTCCCGTTATTTCTTCTTCTTGCTCTGGTTACGGCCCTCGGAGTCGCGCTGTGGCTTTCCGCGATCAACGTCAAATACAGGGACGTAAACCATGCTCTGCCGTTTCTCACGCAGTTCTGGTTATTTGCCACGCCGGTTGCTTATTCGTTCTCCACCATCCCGGAGAAATGGCAAATCCTCCTATCCCTCAACCCGATGACCGGCGTCGTGAACGGATTCCGATGGGCAATGCTCGGCTCGGGCAGCGGACCGGATGTCACACTGTGGATCTCCGTGCTGATCTCCGCCCTGATCTTCGTCTCGGGATTATTTTATTTCCGCAGCATGGAAAAGACGTTTGCGGATACCATCTGATTACTACTTACGAATTACGATCAATGACTACAGCTATCAGCGTACATAAACTTGGCAAGCGTTACCAGATCGGCGCGGCGGAGACCAAGTTCCGCTATAACATGCTGCGCGATGTCCTGGTGGATACCTTGTACGCGCCTGTGCGCCTGGCGAAAGCCGTCGTTGGCAAGTCCGATCGGCGGACCAACCAGAACTTCGTCTGGGCGTTGAA
>LLBZ010008269.1_pt1 | contig 16196 bp, 12 predicted proteins | sample 1489421 | NCBI WGS metagenome assembly LLBZ01 (sample SAMN04092657, study PRJNA295927) | soil metagenome | biome: Soil prokaryotic community; feature: Bulk soil; isolation source: soil from tomato rhizosphere | host: tomato cultivar Moneymaker | place: South Korea | collected 2011-11-01 | reverse complement strand
GACTTTTTAGACAGCCTCTTTTTTATCTATTGATTCAGATTTAGATCGTTTTTAGCTTTAATCCATTTAATGCACTCATCAAGAGTATCAAAAATTTGTTCTCTTGGCATTAAATCTGGAATAATGTCAATGCGCTCCATCATGTATTTTGGTTGATTTAGCAAATCAACAAACAGGGGGGTGATGCTGTTTTTATTAAGTTCCTGAAGGACATCTTCCATAGCGTATAGTCCAGATTGATCCATATATTGCATGCGGTCTAAACGAATAATAACTATTGATGCTGTTTTTGGAATTTGTGCCGCTAAACTTAAAAACTCGTTTGTAGAGCCAAAAAACAAAGGGCCTTTAATGTGCTTAATAAACACTTTTTCTTTTAATTGCTCTGGAAAATCAAGTTCATCGCTCCAAGCTTCTTCCTTTAAAGATTTAACATCAGAACGTTCGGCAGTTAAATCGCCTATTTTTTTCATAAACATTAAAGACGCTATAATAAGCCCAATTCCTACTGCGTAAACTAAATTCCAGAACGAAGAAAGTAGTAAAACAACAAACATAATAATAACTTCTGAACTTATATTAATAGGTCCAATCTTAGCGTCTCTTGGTAAACTTGGTACGGCTTTAAGTCCTTTATAATCCATAACCCCTATCCCGACAGTAACTAATATACCTGCAAGTACCGCCGCTGGAATTCTTGATGCAATGGGCCCAAGACCTAGTAAGATAATAAGTAACATGATACCGGCAATCATACCCGAAAGTTTTGTTTTTCCTCCAGAATTGATATTTACAACAGTTCGTATGGTTGCGCCTGCACCAGGAATACCACCAAAAAGCGCCCCTATACTATTACCAATACCTTGCCCTATAAGTTCTTTGTTGGGGTTATGTTTTGTCTTGGTCATATTGTCGGCCACAATACTTGTTAATAAAGAATCGATGGCGCCTAGCAAAGCCAAAGTTAAAGCTGTAAAAACATAAGGTGTTATGCTTCCAATACTGAAATTGGTGAAAATTTCTAAATGAGGAATTGGTATCCCACTTGGAATTTCTTCAATAGGCCTGTAGTTTAATCCAAACGCTATGGCTGCACCCGATACAACAACCAAAGCAACCAAGGTGCTGGGTATTTTTGTGGTGATACGCTTAAAACCATAGATGATGAATATGGTCGAAAGCGCTAAAATCAACTCTAACCAATTAATGTTTTGTATAGCTCTAGGCAATACTTTTAAGGTTCCCATAACTCCGGAAGCCTCGTTTTTGGCTAGTGTTTTTGATTCTTTTAAAATATCGTCATCAGTAATAAGTTTGGCTCTTTTCAACGTTTCTTCAAAATCTTCTAAAACCAAAATACCTTCGCTAGCTTCTTCTTTTAAAATATTTTCTAAAATTAATTCTTCAGCCTGGGGTTTGAATTGGCTAACAAATTCTGTGTCTTCTTTTGGATAATACCCTATAGAAGGTAAAATTTGTGTAATTAGAATAATAACACCAATGGCTGTCATAAAACCAGAAACTACGGGATAAGGAATATATTTTATGTACCTACCAAGTCCTAAGAGACCCAATCCCACTTGCATAATGCCTGCTAACAAAAATACGATAAGTATTGCTGGTAAGGCTTTTTCAATATCACCGTCGTTTATGGCAATGATGCCTGCAATTACAACCATACTCACGGCCGTCATAGGAGCCGTTGGTCCCGAAATCTGAGTGTTTGTGCCACCAAAAAGTGCTGCAAAAAAACTTAGAAAAATGGCGCCGTAAAGCCCTGCACTTGGACCCAGACCAGATGATACCCCGAAAGCTAAAGCTAATGGTAATGCTACAATACCAGCAGTAATACCGCCAAAAGCATCGCCTTTTAAATTTGAAAATAGGTTTTTCATAATGGAATTTATTTTAAAGTTCTAAGTTAATTATTTAAAATTAAAATCACTTCAGAAACCCAAATACATAAAAAACTATGGGGTTATTATTTAAAATTTTTAGAAAGTTACAAACGCTATCAAATTAAATTGATCTCTGCTTGAAGTCTCAAAAAATTGATTCATATATCCAGCTTCTAGTTTTATGTTTTTATTTAAGTTATAACCAATACCCCCATAAACTCTGTTTCTGTCGAAAACGGCACTTTCGGTATTTAAAAATACTTCATTGTATGCCGAAATATAATAGTTGCTTGTTTCGGAAAAAGGAATGTTTAAACTTAAAAAATAACGGAAACGCATTTTAAAATCATTTTCAACAAAGCGTTGTTCAAAGCGGTAACGATGGTTTAATATGAGGCTTCCGATGTTTTGCTTTGATGTAAATTGCTGAAAAATTCGGTGTTCATTAACACTTGTTTTTTCATCGGTATCACCTATATAATTTTCAGATAAAATATAACCATAGCCTAATAGAACGTTATTTTTGTTTTCGTTAAACGTATAACCTAAACCTGTTCTTAACAGTAATTGTTCTAAATCGCCAATAGCATTATAATTTCGGTATTGAATTTCGTTATGGATATTCCATTTAGAATTTACCTTTTTGTTTCCAATGTATATAAGCCAATTACCAAAATTGCTGTCTTGAGCATTTATAAAGTTAGGCAGCACTAACGCTAACGTTAGTGCTACCATACTTATTCTCTTCTTCATAATATGTTTAGTGTTTTTTACTTTTTATTCAAAAAATGCAACTTCACCTGTGTTGATGTCATACATAGCCCCAACAATATCTATTTCATTATTGTCTTCCATTTCTTTTAAAATAGGGCTTTGTTTTCTAATGTTTTCTATAGCAATGCTTACATTTTTTTCTGCAACACGATCTACAAAATCTAGGTTTTTAGAATTTCTTAAGCTTTTGTCCGTAGGTTCTGTTACAGATTCAACAGCTGGTTTAATTTTACCTAACATAGTGGTTAAATTGCCCAGTTTGGCATCGTCGCAAGCGCCTTTTACAGCACCACAACTCGTATGTCCTAATACCACTAATAATTTGGTTCCTGCGAGTTTACAGGCAAATTCCATACTTCCTAAAATATCTTCATTCACAAAGTTTCCTGCAATACGAACACTGAAAATATCGCCTAAACCTTGGTCGAATACTAATTCGGCGGAAACTCTAGAATCTATACAACTTAAAATGGTTGCAAACGGAAATTGCCCTTCACTAGTATCGTTAACTTGTTCTAATAAGTTACGGTTTGCTTTTAAGTTATTTTGGAATCTTTGATTGCCTTCTTTTAAATATTGTAATGCCTTTTGAGGCGTCATGGTTGCTTGGGTTTCTCTTGTATGTGCTTTCATAATTTTACTGGTTTAATTTTTTATTTACCTGTTAACAGGAGAGAGACATTAAGTTTTTTTATAATAGACTTAATATCCTGCGTTGTTGTTTTGGATTTGTTTTTTGAACCATTTTCCAATCTATCTATACACAACAGGTTAATGTTATTTTTTGATATGTAGTTTGAAAGATTAGCAATAGTATGATCGTTTTCTTCAAATACATATTCTATGGTATTGATATTTGTAGAAAAAATGGCTTCATCCAATACTTTGGCTTTTTTAACAATTTTAAATGATTTTACAGGTGTTTGGATATGAGCTAACAAATCTTGAGCTAAAGAGGTACTAAGTGTTGTTTCAATATTATTTAAAACACCTAATGATAATTTTACATCGGGCTCTAACGTGTTATTTGCATCTGCTATTAGAATGGTACCACTAAATTGTTTTAAAACAAATTGAATAATCTTATCTCCATTCAAATTTAATAAATTGTTTTTTTTCTTTCCTAAAACAATAATGTCTGGTTGTTTTTCTTTAATACAGCTACTTATTTCGTTTTTAACATTCCCAAATGCAAACGAGTAATTGATGTTTATTTGATGGTTCTCTGAAACAGATTGTATTATCTTTTTTATTTTTTTATCGGTTGCCGTATAATCTTGGTTAATCACACGAATGGCAGATAATTGATTGTCTCTTTCAACAATCTCTGAAGCGCTTTTTACATAAAAAAAATCCACCTCAGCACCAATCATTTTTGCTAGACTAACAGTGCTTTTTAGTGTCGTGCTCGTCGATTTTTTTAAATCGGCAAGCACTAATATTTTATATTTATTTTTTTTCATGATGTTTTTAACTTAAGCTTAATTTCGATTTTGGTCTCTCGTTAAAGAATTTGATGAAACTTGATGGATTTTCAACAATACCACGTTTTGAAACAAGTTTAATATCGATGTTTCTTTCTTTGGCTTTAAATAGGAAATCTTCAAGAATCTCTATAATATCATTGTCTAAATATCGGGTCTTAATGAGATCCAATTCTAAATAGGTATCTCGTGGTAAACTATCTAATTCTTTAAGAATGGCTCCTTTGTTAAAAAAGGTAACCTCTTCTGCAAGCGTCATTTTTATTTTATGTTTACCATTGCTTTTGTCTTCAATATGAAGGAAATGTGAATTTTGGTAGCTTTTAAGTAAAATCACGACAATACCAACCATAAGCCCTAAACAAATTCCAAACAGTAAATCGGTAAACACAATGCCAAAAACGGTTACTATAAATGGAATCCATTGTTTCCATCCTAGTTCATACATTTTTTTGAATAAAGATGGTTTTGCTAATTTGTAACCAACAACCAAAAGGATAGAAGCTAAAACCGATAATGGGATCATGTTAAGTAAACGGGGAATTAATATGACCGATACTAAAAGTAGAAGACCATGTAATATGGTCGATAATTTACTTTTTCCACCAGATTGGATATTTGCAGAACTTCTAACAATTACCTGTGTAATTGGTAAACCGCCAATTAAACCAGAAATCATGTTACCCGTACCTTGTGCCAATAACTCGCGGTTTGTGGGTGTTACATTTTTATCAGGGTCAATTTTATCTGAAGCTTCAACACATAATAAAGTTTCTAAACTTGCTACTAATGCAATAGTAAAGGCAGTAATCCAAACATCTACATTTGTTATGGCAGTGAAATTTGGGAAACTAAATTGGCTTAAAAAATCGGTAGCATTATCAGGAATAGGTACGCTAACCATGTGCTTTTGTCCAATAGACAATAGTTCATGATTTTGGGTTATAATAAAAAAGATAATTCCTAAAACAACCACAACAAAAGGCCCTTGAATTAATTGAAATATTCTAGATTTTTTACTTAATACTTTATCCCAAAATATTATTAATATTAAACTAACAAATCCAATTAAAGCAGCTCCTGGGTGTATATTACCCAACATGCTGAATAATTCTGAAAAGGTGTTACCACCATCCATTTCAAAAAATTCAAGGTCCCAAGCGGACTCTTCATCGTACCCGAAAAAGTTTGGTATTTGTTTTAAAATAATGATGATACCAATACCCGTTAACATGCCTTTGATAACAGATGAGGGAAAATAATAGCCAATAACTCCGGCTTTTAAAACTCCGAAAAGTATTTGAATAGCACCACCTAAAACAACAGCAACTAAAAAGTTTTCATAACCTCCTAAGGTGCCAATGGCAGTTAAAACAATAGCGGCTAAGCCCGCTGCAGGCCCACTAACACCAACTTTAGAGCCACTTAAGCCTCCAACAACAATTCCTCCAATAATGCCTGCAATTAAACCCGAAAATAAAGGGGCACCACTCGCAAGAGCGATACCTAAACATAATGGTAAGGCAACAAAAAACACAACGATACTTGCAGGCAAGTCGTTTTTAATAGTTTTAAACATATTATAATTAAATTTTACTCTTGGTTAAAAACCAAAAGTTATTAAACGTGATTAGTTGACTTTTTTCAAAGTCAGAAAAAAACCGAAATTATAATATGATGCGTTCTGGTGGCGGAGAAATTAAATTGAGGTGGGGTTTTGGGTAATTTTTAAACCTGTAACTAAAAAAACGAAGAGGCCTTAACGTAAAATAGGCTAAACCATCATGATTTTGAAGCGAAAACGGCGATATCAAGTTTTTGGTCTTGCTGTTCTCTTCTTCTTCTGTTATAGAATAGAATATAGAAGTATCAATAGAATCATCTAATGCAATAATTACAGATGGCACAATAATAAGTGCCATAAATAAGGTTGTAAAAAATATCGCTATTGCCTTTCTAATCATTAAGAAAAAATATTAGAAGCAAATATAGTATTTAACACTTTCTATTATGTTAAATATTTTTTAAAATGGTTAAAAATGGGGTGTTTTTGATTTTTTTTTAATTTTAAACGAAAATATTTACAGATATAACATATAACCCCCTTTATTATTCTCAATAAAGGGGGTTGGTATTTTTTATAAGGCTATTAAATCGCCAGCTTCGTTTTTAGTAGGTAAATCGGATTTACCCATTAAGTAAATGTCAACTTGACGCGCTGCTTCTCGACCTTCGGAAATTGCCCAAACAATTAATGATTGTCCTCTACGCATATCACCAGCGGTAAAGATGTTAGGGATATTGGTTTGGTATTTTCCGTATTCTGCTTTGTAGTTGGAACGAGCATCTTTTTCAATGCCTAATTGATCTGCAATAGTGCTTTCTGGACCTGTAAATCCAAGAGCAAGTAATGCTAAATCGCATGGCCATGTTTTTTCTGAACCTTCAATTTCTAGCAGTTGAGGACGCTCACCTGGAACCATTTTCCACTCAACATTTACAGTTTTTAAAGCGATTAATTTGCCATTGGCGTCTTTTATAAACTCTTTGGTATTTATTAACCAGTTACGTTCAACACCTTCCTCGTGCGATGACGATGTCTTTAACTGTAATGGCCAAAAAGGCCATGGAGTTGTAGGTGAACGGTGCCCTGGGGGTTTTGGCATGATTTCAAAATTCACTACCGATTTAGCCCCTTGACGGTTTGATGTTCCAACACAATCTGATCCTGTATCTCCACCACCAATTACTATGACATGCTTATCGGTTGCCAAAACTTGGTCTTTAACTTCTTTGCCAAATAATACTTTGGTTTGTTGGGTTAAGAAATCCATAGCTTGTACCACACCATCTGCATCAGATCCAGGTGTAGGTAAGCTTCTTCTTTCGGTAGCGCCACCACAAAGCACTACAGCATCAAAGTTCTTTAATTCTTCAACATCATAATTTACACCAACATTCACATTGGTTTTAAAAGTAATGCCTTCGGCTTCTAAAATGGCAATTCTACGGTCTATGATACCTTTTTCCATTTTAAAATTAGGAATGCCGTAGCGTAATAAACCACCAACTTCATCATCTCTTTCAAAAACAGTTACAGTATGTCCTGCTCTGTTTAATTGTTGTGCAGCTGCTAAACCAGCAGGACCAGAGCCTACTATAGCAGCGGTTTTGCCCGTTCTTGTTTTTGGCGGTTGTGGTTTTATCCAACCTTCTTTAAAAGCACGCTCTACGATTTGTTTTTCAATGTTTTCAATTGATACGGGATCTTCAATAATGCCTAACACACATGACTTTTCACAGGGTGCAGGACATAAACGTCCTGTAAACTCTGGGAAATTATTGGTTGCATGCAATAACCAAGAGGCTTTCTGCCATTCACCTTGATATACCATGTGGTTAAAATCCGGTATTAAATTACCAAGTGGGCAACCACTGTGGCAAAAAGGAATGCCGCAATCCATACAGCGTGATCCCTGTTTTGACATTTCCGTATCACTTAAAGGAATGGTAAATTCTTTATAATGTTTTAAACGCTCTTTTACGGGCGCATTGCTTTCATCTTGTCTTTCAAATTCTTTAAATCCTGTTACTTTTCCCATGACATTATGCTATTGTTAGTTCTTCTACCATTTGTTCTTCTGTCTCTAAACGTTTTAATGCACGTTTGTATTCGGTAGGCATCACTTTTACAAAGTTCTTTAAACTAGTTTCCCAGTTTGCTAATAATTTTTTACCTTGGTTACTGTTTGTGTGTCGAACATGGTTTTCAATTAATGCCTTTAAATTTTGGGCATCTTCATTTAAAACTTGTTCAAATTCTATGGATTGGGTATTACACAAACCGTTTGTGAATTTATCTTCGGGGTCGTAAACATACGCAATACCACCACTCATACCAGCAGCGAAGTTTCTACCTGTTTTACCAAGAACAACTACTTTTCCTCCAGTCATATACTCACAACCATGATCTCCAACACCTTCTACAACAGCAATGGCTCCAGAGTTCCTAACAGCAAAACGTTCACCGGCAATTCCGTTGATATATGCTTCACCTTGAATAGCTCCGAATAAACAAACATTACCAACAATGATGTTGTTTTCTGCAATGAAATCGGCTTTTACAGGTTTTTTAACTATTAATTTGGCACCAGATAATCCTTTGCCTAAGTAATCGTTGGTGTTTCCTTCAACTGTAAATGTTAAACCATTAGCACCAAAAGCTCCAAAACTTTGACCAGCTGATCCTGTAAAGTTTATATTAAGGGTGTCTTCCGGTAAGCCTAAATGACCATAGATTTTTGAAATTTCATTACTAACGATAGCTCCAACAGTACGATCGGTATTGTGAATTGGATATGCTAAAGTCATTTTTTCTTTTCTATATAAGGCTCTGTGAGAATCTTTTAATATTTTAAAATCAAGAACGCCATCTAAATTATGATCTTGTTTTTCGGTATTCTTAACAGTCATTAATTTATAAGCCTCTGGACGGTGTAAAATGGCCGATAAATCCAACCCTTTTGCTTTATAGTGGGTAATTGCTTTGTTGGCGTTAATTTTATGGGTTTGACCAACCATTTCAGCTAAGGTTCTAAACCCTAATTGTGCCATAATACCTCTTAATTCTTCAGCAATATAGTAGAAGAAATTAATAACGTGTTCTGGCGTGCCTTTAAAGTTTTTACGTAACTCTTTATCTTGGGTTGCAATACCAACTGGACAGGTGTTTAAGTGACACTTACGCATCATAATACAACCTGAAGCAACAAGAGGAGCTGTAGCAAAACCAAATTCTTCTGCCCCTAATAAAGCAGCGATGGCAACATCTCTACCGGTTTTTAATTGACCATCACATTCCACAACAATTCTACTTCTTAAGTTATTTAAAACTAAAGTCTGTTGCGCTTCGGCTAGACCAAGTTCCCAAGGTAAACCGGCATGTTTTAATGATGTTAACGGAGAAGCTCCTGTACCACCATCATAACCAGCAATAAGTACCACATCGGCTTTTGCTTTTGCAACACCAGCAGCAATGGTACCCACACCAACTTCTGAAACTAATTTAACATTGATTCTAGCTTCACGATTGGCATTTTTTAAGTCGAAAATTAATTGTGCTAAATCTTCAATAGAGTAAATATCGTGATGCGGTGGCGGTGAAATCAATCCAACAAAAGGTGTTGAATTTCGCGCCGCAGCAATCCATGGTAATACTTTTTCGCCAGGTAATTGCCCACCTTCACCAGGTTTTGCCCCCTGAGCCATTTTAATTTGAATTTCCTTCGCATTGGTTAAGTAATGGGATGTGACACCAAAACGACCCGATGCTACTTGCTTAATAGCCGAGTTACGACTATCACCATTTAAATCTGGATGGAAACGTTTTCTATCTTCACCACCTTCACCAGAATTGGATTTACCACCGATACGGTTCATGGCAATGGCTAGGTTTTCGTGTGCTTCTCTAGAGATAGACCCGTAAGACATAGCACCTGTTTTGAAACGTTTTACGATTTCGGTCCAAGGTTCTACTTCGTCTAATGGAATGGGGTCAAGCTTATCAAATTCGAACAAACCACGAATGGTCATTAAATTTTCAGACTGTTCGTTTATGGCTTTGGCGTACACATCGTAACTTGCTTGGTCGCTTAACCTAACCGCCTGTTGTAATTTAGCTATGGTGGTTGGATTAAACATGTGACGTTCACCATTACGTCTCCATCTGTAATCGCCACCAATATTTAATCCTAAACGTTTGTCTATTAAATTATCTGGATAGGCATATTTGTATCGTTCGTTAATTTCCTTTTCAATTTCATATAGACCTATACCTTCAATTCTTGAAGCTGTATAAGGGAAATATTTTTCAACAAATGCAGAATTGAAACCAACTATTTCGAAAATTTGGGAACCTCTGTACGAATGTAGTGTAGAGATTCCAATTTTATTCATAATTTTCAAGATGCCGGAGCCAATAGCTTTATTGAAGTTATTAACCGCTTTTTCTTCATCCATACCGGTAATGAAACCTTCTTTTACTTGCGAACGGATAATTTCGTTTACCATATAAGGATTGATCGCACTTGCTCCATAACCAAATAAGGTAGCAAAATGATGCGGTTCGCGAGGTTCTGCCGATTCGATAATGATATCGAAATAAGAACGCTTGCGTAAACGGTTCATTTGATGGTTTACATAAGAACAAGCCAACAACGCAGGAATTGGTGCAAAATCTTTATTAACACCTCTATCAGATAATATGATGATGTTTACACCTTTATCAATGGCTTTGGAAACTTGAGTAATCATGTTTTCTAAAGCATCCTCTAAACCATTAAGTCCTTGAGATTTCGGATATAAAATATGGATAGTTTCTGCTCTAAAACTTTCAATTTGTATGGTTCTGATTTTTTCTAAATCGGCGTTGGAAATGACAGGGTTTTGGATTCTTAGTTTTCTGCACTGTCTTTCTGTAATGCTGAAAATGTTTCTATCTTTTCCAAGATTTAAACTAATATCGGTTACAATTTCTTCGCGAATACCATCTAAAGGTGGATTGGTAACTTGTGCGAACAATTGTTTGAAATAATTTGAAATTAGTTGAGGTCTATCCGATAATACAGCTAAAGGTGTATCGGTACCCATAGAGCCTAAAGCTTCTTTACCGGCAACAGCCATAGGTGTGATAACTTCCTGAATATCCTCAAACGTATAATTAAATAAACGTTGTCTTGTTTTAATATCGATGGTTTCTATCGGACAGGTTTCGTTGGTGTAAGGCACATCCTTTAAATGTAAACGTGTCTGGTCTAACCATTTTTTATAAGGTCTTTCAGTAACAATTTTACTTTTAATTTCTTCATCTTCAATGATGCGTCCTTCATTCATGTCTACCAAGAACATTTTTCCTGGTTCCAATCTACCGTGTCTTTCTACATCTTCAGGAGCAATATCTACTACCCCAATTTCAGATGCCATGATTAATTTGCCGCTTTTGGTTATGGTATATCTAGAAGGTCTTAGTCCATTTCTATCTAGTAAAGCACCAATATAATCACCATCAGTAAAAGGTACAGAAGCAGGACCATCCCAAGCTTCCATAATGCACGCATTGTATTCGTAAAATGCTTTGCGCTCTTCAGACATGGTTTTGTGTTTTTCCCAAGCTTCCGGAATCATCATCATCATAATTTCTGGAAGCGACCTATCGGTATGTGTTAACAATTCAACCACCATATCCATAGAGGCAGAATCCGATTTGCCTGGTAATATAATGGGGAATAATTTTTCTATTTGAGGTCCGAAAACGTCACTTTTCATAATTTCTTCGCGAACACGCATTCTGCTTACGTTACCACGAAGGGTGTTAATCTCTCCATTTTGACACATAAAACGGAACGGTTGTGCCAGTTCCCAAGTAGGCATGGTATTGGTAGAGAAACGTTGGTGTACCAACGCTAAACGGGTTACCAAATCTTTTTGTTGTAAATCGGTATAATATGGCCCAATATCCTCCGGCATAATAATACCTTTATAAATAAGGGTTGTAGTAGATAAGCTTGGCACATAAAAATACCCACTTTCAGAGATTTTAGACTCTCTAATAGTATGCTCTGTAATTTTACGGGCAGCATATAATTTAGCTTTAAAAACAGCTTCGGTGATAGCTTCTGTTTTTCCAATAAAAACTTGTTCAATATTAGGCTCTGAAGCTAGTGCAATTTCTCCTAAATTAGAAGAATCCACAGGCACTTGTCGCCATCCTAATATAGAAAGTCCTTGTTCTTTTATTTCTTTTTCAAAAGTGTTTTTACAAAATTGATATTGGTTAGGTACTTTAGGTAAAAATACCATACCTACGGCGTACTCCCTTTGTTCAGGGATATCAAAACTACACACGCGTTTAAAATAATCGTGAGGAATATCAATTAACAAACCGGCGCCATCACCAGTTTTCCCATCCGCACTTACACCACCACGGTGCTCTAACTTTACTAGAATTTCTAACGCATCATGGATAATTTGATTTGTCTTCTCTCCTTTAAGATTACAAATAAAACCTGCACCACAGTTTTCGTGTTCAAATTCAGGTAAATACATTCCTTGTTTCTTCAGCATAATCAACAAATATTGGTTTAAAAACTTGAGTTGAAATGCTAAGATATGACCTTGTTTTTGAATAACAATAGAGAGGAATTCATTATTTCGATTTTAGAAGTGAAGTTTGGCTAAAAATAATTATATGTTAATAATAAAGTGATTTTTTATTAAATATTCAACACCTAAATTATTCTAGAATAAATTAAGGATTACTGAAATTATGATAATAATTATTCACATTAATGAAAATAAAATCACTAAAAATTAGAAAATACTGACGATAATTCAATTAAACTGTTTAGTAAAAAATCAAAAAATCAAAAAAAAATACAAAACACCCTTTAAAAAGTAGGGTAAAAAATGAAATATTCATAAAAATACGTAGAACACCCCTCATTTTTATGGGGGTTAAGTTTTTTTAATTTAGTTTTACGACATTCTTAAGGAACAAACCAAAATTAATAAACTTAAAAACTCAAAACATTATGAAAAAATTAATTACCCTTTCAATGCTTTTTATGGGAACGGCGTTATTTGCACAAGAAGAGGCACCTGCGAAAAAAGTATCAATTAGTGGAACAGTTGATGCGTATTATAAAACTAATTTAACATCTACGGATGTAGGTTCGCAATCCTTCGGAACTTCTTTTGCGGATGAAACTGGTTTTGCTTTAGGTATGGCAAACATCATAGCTTCTTATGAAGGCGAAAAAACAGGAGCTGTTGCTGACCTAGCTTTTGGACCTAGAGCTTTACAGGCTGCGGGTACTGATGCGGGTATTTTTGTTAATCAATTATATGCATACTGGAATGTGTCAGAGAGCACTAAATTAACTTTAGGTAGATTTAACACATACTTAGGGTATGAAGTTATTTCTCCTGCAGCAAATTTTAACTACAGTACTTCTTATTTATTTTCAAATGGTCCGTTTTCGCATGTTGGTTTGAAAGCAGATTTTTCTCTCTCTGAAGATTTTAGCTTAATGCTTGCTGTAATGAACGTTACAGATGAAAACTTTAACGGAACTAGTAGTTCAGTGCCTGGAGCATATTCTTTAGGGGCTCAATTGGGATATTCAGGTCAGTTTTTAAATCTATACTATGACAATAAAGCAAAATTAGGATTTGAAATCGATTATACAGGTGGTTTTGATTTAACTGATTCTTTCTTCTTAGGTATTAATGCTGCTTATGCTGATAATGAAGGAGAAGGTTTTATGGGTGCTGCTTTATATCCTCAATTCGCAATGTCTGATAGCTTTTCATTAGGGTTAAGAGGTGAATATTTTGATTGGATGAGTGATGTAGATGCTGCAACAGATGATCAAGATGTTCTTGCATTAACATTAACAGGAAGCTACACTATTGAGAATTTAATTATCAAGCCAGAGCTTAGACTGGATTCAAACAGTCAAGAAGTGTATTTTGATAACGACTTAGCCGCTACAAAAAGCTTAGCAGCATTTACATTAGCAGCTATATACTCTTTCTAAAAAAAGTATAAAAAATCAACCAATATAAAAGGAAAATAAAGCAATTGCTCGATAAACCTAAATTGCTTTATTTTTCTTTAACTAACCTTTAAAACTTATAAACAATAATGACATTATGAAAAAAATTGAAGCAATTATTAGAAAATCCAAATATCGTGTCGTAAAGGAAGCTTTGCACGAAATTGGCGTAAATTTTTTCTCGTACTGGGATGTTACGGGTATAGGGAATGAGAAAGAAGGGCATGTGTACCGTGGTGTAACCTATAGTACAAGCGATATTCAACGCAGATATTTGTCTATTGTAGTCAATGATGATTTTGAAGAAGCTACAATACAAGCAATTCTTCGTTCTGCAGGAACAGGTGAAGTTGGAGATGGTAAAATCTTTGTGTCTGATATCAAAGAATGTTACAGAATAAGAACTGGAGAAAAAGGTGGAGACACTTTAAAATAATAATCATCTAATAAAACAATATTATGGAATTACTTACAACAAATAATGTATGGATGATGATCTGTACAGCACTTGTATTTTTTATGCACCTTGGTTTTTCATTTTTAGAAATTGGATTAACGAGACAAAAAAACACAATAAACATTTTATTTAAAAATATTTTTATCATTACCATAGGATTGCTGCTTTACTGCCTTGTAGGATTCAATCTTATGTACCCAGGAGAGTTTAACGGATTTTTAGGGTTTTCAGGTTTTGGATTAAGTTCACCATTAACAGCTGAAGGCGCTTTGGATTTAACATATAACGAAGGTTATACGTATTGGACAGATTTCTTGTTCCAAGGTATGTTTGCCGCTACTGCAGCTACCATCGTTTCTGGTGCAGTTGCAGAGCGTATTAAAATTGTACCATTCATGATCTTTACAGTAATATATGTTGGCTTAGTTTACCCAATTGCTGGATCTTGGAAATGGGGAGGTGGATTTTTACAAACATTAGAAACACCATTTTACGATTTTGCAGGTTCTACCTTAGTGCACTCTGTAGGAGGATGGGCAGCCGTTGTTGCTGTTTGTTTATTAGGCCCACGTATTGGTAAGATTAAAGAAGGAAAGCCTCAAGCAATTCCTGGTCATAATTTACCATTGGCGACTGGTGGTGTTTTAATTTTATGGTTAGGATGGTTCGGATTTAATGGTGGTTCTGTACTTTCTGCAGACCCAGGATTAACATCATTAACGCTTGTAACAACTTGTTTAGCAGCTGCGGCTGGTGGTGTTGTAGCGATGTTAGTATCTACAGCTATGTACAAAAACTTAGATTTAACCATGTTCTTAAATGGTATCTTAGGTGGCTTAGTAGGTATTACTGCTGGTGCAGACCAAATGAGCCCTACCGATGCTATTTTAATTGGTTCTATAGCAGGAGCTTTAATTGTTTTTGCTGTGGCGTTTATTGACAGATTAAAATTAGATGATCCTGTTGGTGCTATTGCTGTTCACTTAGTATGTGGTATTTGGGGAACATTGGCAGTAGGTATTTTTGGAAACTTGGCCGGTTTAGACCAATTTGTTAGCCAATTAATAGGTGTGGGGTCTTATGCTGTATTCTGTTTAGCAACGGCATTCATCATTATTTTTGCACTTAAGAAAACCGTAGGAATCCGCGTTTCTGAAAAAGAAGAATTAGAAGGGTTGGATGCACACGAACATGGTATGGATGCTTATCCAGACTTTAGATTGAATGAGCATTAATCTATAGGTTTTAAATATAAACTGAAAAAGAGAGGTTTTGTCATGTGGCAAAGCCTCTTTTTTTTAGAACTCGCCTCGACTTTTTTAATTGAAGCGAAGAAATATCCTTTGCGTATGTTGGATCGTTCACCAAAATAACCTACGGGAGTATTTTATACGCTCCGTCCTGTTCCAGATTTTAGCTTTCTCTGGCTATGAACCTCAAGATGCCTTCGTCTGACGAAAAAATACACGATAGAATATTCTAAAAACAAAATTTGGACAGTCTCTAAAGATATTGTCAATATTTCCTTAAATTTGAAATAAACACTAAATGGAGTTATTATGAAGAAAATTGAAGCAATTATTAGGAAATCGAAATATAGCGTAGTAAAAGAAGCTTTGCATGAAGTTGGCGTAAATTTTTTCTCGTACTGGGATGTTACGGGTATTGGAAACGAAAAAGAAGGGCATGTGTACCGTGGGGTAACCTATAGTACAAGTGATATTCAACGTAGGTATTTGTCTATTGTGGTCAATGATGATTTTGAAGAAGTGACTATACAAGTAATTCTTCGTTCTGCAGGTACAGGTGAAGTTGGAGATGGTAAAATCTTTGTATCCGATGTTAAGGAATGCTACAGAATAAGAACTGGAGAAAAAGGTGGGGATACATTAAGATAACTCTATAGAACTACTAATAAAGAAATAAACGTAGTTCTATTTATTAATAGGCATATTCATAATAATATAAA
>LLBZ010003055.1_pt6 | contig 16253 bp, 6 predicted proteins | sample 1489421 | NCBI WGS metagenome assembly LLBZ01 (sample SAMN04092657, study PRJNA295927) | soil metagenome | biome: Soil prokaryotic community; feature: Bulk soil; isolation source: soil from tomato rhizosphere | host: tomato cultivar Moneymaker | place: South Korea | collected 2011-11-01 | reverse complement strand
TTTCCGTAGCGATGCTATGTAACTCGAAAAAGACTTCGATTGGACAAAATTGCCATTGCGCTGGCTGGCTCGTTCGCTAAAATAACCCACTGGGTTATTTTTTTACGCTCCGTCCTGCTTCAATCGAAAAAGTTTAAACCACTTCATTCTTTAAATGTGTTTTAATGTAACTAGATGGACTACACTTTTTAATAATTTTAAACTGTCTGTTAAAGTTTGAAACATTATTAAAACCAACTTCATAACAAATTTCCGATATATTAACTTTTTGCTCTAACAACAACCTGCATGCATAACCAATACGAATCTCGGAAAGATATCGCGAATATGTTTTTCCATTGACTCTTTTAAACAAGCGGCTAAATGCTGTGGCATTCATATTTGCTATTTTAGCAACCTCTACCAAACTAATATTTTCTTTAAAATGTTTAAATATATAGGCATAAACTCTATCGAGGGTTTCATTCTTCGTAACCTGAAATGATTTGATGTACCCTAGACTTGCCAATGATTTATAATTTTTGCACAAGGAAAGCTCATTCAAAATTCTTAAAAAAGAAATCGTTTTTTCAAAACCTTTTAGCTCAAGTAAGGTTTGTATTTCCTCAATTTGCTTTTGAGTCACATTTAGAAATTTAATCCCAAAACGAGCCTTATTAAAAAACTCTGAAAGATGCATCATTTCTGGTGTATCAAAAAAATGAGTTCCCAAAAAGTCCTTTTTAAAATGAATGGCAATTGATTTCGCTTTAAGCGTTGATTCTTTAGCAAAATAGGACTCATCATTTAACCACATATGAGGTGTGTCCTTACCCACTAAAAACACATCGCCTTTTTCAAACTTTTCAACACCATCACCGACAAAACAGGTCCCTTCACTTTTTAAAACAGCTACAAGTTCTAATTCCGGGTGATAATGCCATATCTTTAAAAAATTAGCACCTTCATTTACTCTAATAGTAAACGATGTATCTCTAGGTGTACTTCTGTCTATTAAATGAAGTTTCATTTATTATTATTTAGCTTAGCTATGAAACCTTTCTCTTAGAGACTTTTTCGGTCTGTAGCTATGGCTATGAATCCCTCCCTCGCGGCAGTCTGGCTCCTTCGCTAAAAAGGTCTCCCAGACCTTTTTTATACGCTCGGCCCTGTCTGATGAAAAAATACACTATAAAATATTCCAAAAAAAATTTAGACAGTCTCTTAATCTACATTTATTTGAATTTCACCAGCCTGTAATCCGTTGGCACTCGTAGCTTTTAAAACTATATTTTCGGGTTTACCGTTAGATTGAATAATAATTAAACATTTACCGTTAAACGCTTTTATTTCTTTGGCTTTAAATGAAGATAAATTAGCTTGATAGCCATTATCTACGCCAACAATTTTACCGCCACCTTCAACTTCAAAATGAATTAAGCTATCTGCCTTTGGAACAAAATGCCCTTCAGAATCTAAAATGTTTACGGTTACATATACTAAATCGTAGTGGTCTCTTTTAACTTGTTCTTTGTTAGGAACCAGTTCAATTTTAGAAGCTTCACCTGCTGTATGGATTTCTTTTTCCAAAACCACTTCTCCATTTTTTCTAGAAACAGCTTTTAGGGTTCCTGGTTGAAAATTAACCTGCCAACACAGATGTAAGTCGTCATCTTGTTTTGATTTGGCACCTAATGATTCACCGTTTAAAAATAGCTCCACCTCATCGGCATTATTATAATATGCCCAAATGTCTACCTCTTGACCTTCCTCCCAATTCCAATGCGGGAACAGATGTAAGACAGGTTTATTTGTCCACTCGCTTTGGTACATATAGTACACATCTTTCGGGAAGCCTGCTAAATCAACAATACCGAAATACGAACTTCGTGCTGGATAGGGATACGGAATAGGTTCACCTAAATAATCGAAGCCCGTCCAAACAAATAACCCAGCAATAAAATCTAATTTTTTAATGGTTTTCCATGTCTCTTCATGAGTAGAACCCCAATAGGCAGATACTTGATCGAAAGCAGAAACCGTAAAATCGTCATTCCCATCAAACGGCATATTATGTGCTGGCGGCCATCGTTGTATGCTATCGGAAGGCATACTGTAATGCCCTCTGGTTGCTAATGCCGACATACTTTCGGAAGCAAGTATTTTTTCACCTTTAAATCTTACAGGAAAATCTTCGTAGGCTTCGTGTTTATAGTTAAAGCCTAATAAATCGAGTACTCCCGATTGGTAAATAAAGTTTTTATCTGGCTCATTTTCGGTTAAGGCACAGGTTACCGGTCGTGTAGCGTCTAAACTTTTAACAATGTCAACCAGTTCTTTGGTAATTGTAATGCCCGTTTTATCAAATTGCTCACGGATTTCGTTACCAATACTCCACATCATTACCGATGGATGGTTTCTATCGCGTTTTATTAAATCTTCTAAATCTTTTTTATGCCATTTATCCCAATCAATGCTGTAATCGAACTTCACTTTTTTCTTTTTCCAAACATCAAAAGCCTCATCTTGAACTATAAAACCCATTTGGTCGCATAATTCCAACAACTCAAAAGACGGTGGATTGTGCGCTGTGCGTATGGCATTAACCCCCATATCCTTTAAAATACTCAACTTTCTTTCAATAGCGTATTTGTTGGCAACAGCTCCCAAAGCACCATTATCGTGATGCAAACAAACGCCTAAAATTTTTGTTGGCACGCCATTAAGCGAAAAGCCTTTTTCAGCATCAAAATTAAAATAGCGAATACCAAGAGGTGTGCTATAATTGTCTACCAATTCAGAATCTTCATAAATTCTGGTTACAATGCGGTACATATACGGGTCTTCCAAACTCCAAAGTTTCGGATTTAAAACTTCTATATCAGATGCTTTAACTAATGATTTATTTGGATAAAGTTTTTCTAAGGTTGTTGCTTTTCCTACCTCTCTGTCATTGGCATCGTAAACCTTCGTTTCCAATTTAAACTTTTTAATTAATCTTGAATCGTTTTGAATCGTCACTTCATAATTAACCAATGCTTTTTTTTCTGTGATTTTTGGGGTTGTAATATAAGTTCCCCAATGGGCAACATGTAATTCTTCGGAAGCTACCAATCGTACGTTTCTGTATATACCTGAGCCTGTATACCATCTGGAATTTGGCTGTAACGAGTTATCTACTTTTACGGCAATAACATTGGTTTGCTCACCGAAATTCAAATAATCCGTTAAATCGTAAGCAAACGATATATATCCGTTGGGGCGTTTCCCTAAGTAATGTCCATTAATCCAAACTTCACTGTTTCTGTAAACGCCATCAAATTCAATGGAAACCAATTTGTTTACCCATGCTTCAGGGATGGTAAATGTTTTTCGATACCATCCTATTCCTGCTGGTAAAGCACCACCTTCGGGTTTGGTTGGATGTTCCTCACTAAACTCGCCTTCAATACTCCAATCGTGAGGTAAACTTAGTTTTCTCCAATCGGAACCTTGAAATTCCAACTTTGTAGCTTCAGGATGGTTTCCTAATTTAAAACTCCAATCGAAATTAAAATCTTCAACAATTCGAATATCTTTTTCTTCGAAACTGCAGGCAACAAGTAAGCAAAATACCGTACTTAATAAGGCAAAACGTTTTAATAACTCTGTCATTTTTATATTTTATTGAAATTCAAATGATTCTAATCGCAATCCTTTCATGCTATCCGATTCAATTTGAATTTTATAAGTCCCCGCATTGATATAGCCTCCCGAAGTGGTGTTTAAAATTTTCCACTTTTCATCGGCAACTGGAAACTCAATATCATCATTTCTAAGTAAAATACCGTTAGCATCTTCAATTTTGAGTTTTACTTTTACTGGGTAATTATTCATATTCATAAATCGGTAGCGTAGCAAATAAATATTTGCCACACCAGGATTTACTGTAAAAGTAATACTGTTTTTGGAATTTTCGGTAAACTCTATATAATCACTTTTCTTAAAAAATGCTTTTTCTACGCCAATTCCAGTAATTTTAGCGTCTTCGGCTTCTAATTTTAAAATAGTCCGGGTATCCTGTTCTTCCATGGAATAGGTTGGAACCACTGCTATGGAATACATCATGTCTTTATTTTGGTTTCCAAAAAGCACTTTTTCGCCTTTTTTCACTTCCTTTCGAAACACATGGAATGGTATGCCTTTTGAGTTTTGAGCTGTATCGGCTATTTTTTCATAACCCTCTAACCATGATGCTAATTGGTTAGCTTCACCATGAAACAAAACATAAACATGGGCATTTTCTTTGGATATAAACGAGCCAGAAACATGTGTTTTAAGTGCATTTGGAAAACGTAAATAATCGGCACCATAAACTTCTGAAGGTAATTTGGTAAATAGAATATCAGCATTTTTATACTGCTTACTATTATCGTCTAACCAAGAACCTATTTCAAATTCAATATTTGTTGAAACATCTAAAATATTTTTTGGAGACCCTTTGGCAGGTTTTATATCATTATTTTTTGTCGCAATAGCAATAGCTGAAATAACAGCTTGACTTGCCGACACATTTGGAAATGAAATAACCATTTTTCCATGTTCACTTTTAGCATGGACTACTTTTTTTAGTGCGGTATCGTGTCCAACTTCGCTCCAAATATCCAAATCTTTTAAAACCACTTTACCATTTATGGCCACATCAAATACACGCCAATCGCTACAATCCATACCGCCGCCAGTTCCGTACCAAGGTTCTGTGAAATAGAGTTCTACTTGATAATCCCCATCGGGTAATGGAAATTCATAACTTAGTTTATCGGCTCCATATCTAAAGTTCTGAAATAAACTCCAATCTTTAGTTCCTGCAATCGGGTCGTTTGTAGAACGCTGACTTGCATAAAATGCCGGTAGGTTTTCAAAGGCATCTGTCCATGATAACGAACCCCAAGTGTCCTCATCGGTTTTATGAACATCGGCTAACCATGTGTTTCCAAAAGCATCTTTATAATCGCCACCACCACTATTAACTCGATATACATAGTTAAAATCAGCTTCTGGTTTTAGAATGTCGTTTAAATCTGATACCATCTCATCAAAATTTGGTGCTTTTGGCAAGTTGTTTAAAACGATGTAATCCTTAGCAACTGCTTTACCATTTACATAGCCAACGGCGTATAGCACATTATAACTTATATCAACATGATTCCACTGAAAATGCTCTCCCAAACCAGGGTTTTTAAGTTTTCCTAAGGATTTATTATTTACATCATTAAACAACTCCACTTCATCACAATTGGAATACACATCGATGCCATTTTTTATACCTGAAGCACTCCAACGGTTAGGCCATGTATGCGACACAATATAAACCATGGGGTTTGTTTTGTTGGACACATAATTGGCACGGTACATATAAAAAGCATCCAATGGTTCGCCCCAAATGGTAAAAAGTCCTTTGTAATTTACAGGACCCACTTTATCAATATCTCTATAACCTTCGCCATTTTGGGTACGCCCAGGATTCTCATGAGAATATAATAGCCAGTGGTATTGACCAACGATTTTATCTTTAACGGATTCGGCTTCACGGACTTTAATTTCCATTAATTGCGAAAACCTATTTTCACTTAGTGCTCCTTTTTGATCAAACTCACCTTCGGTATGTAAATCGGCCGTTCTCCAAGCACCATATTCGCCATTTAAAAGTTGTTCTGTAAGTTCTTCACCATAGTTAAATGGGTCACCACCATAGGTTCCCGACCAGTTTTGAATCACGTTCCAATCGGTGCCTTCACCTCCGTTACATGTTGTTACGATGCGTTGTTTTGCCGATGTTGGATCTAACGCTCTTATGATTTGTGTACATGCTTCGGCAAATTCTTTTGGGATGGTGCTTTCGTTTTGTAAGCCCCACATAACAACCGACGGATTGTTTCTTCGTTCTTTAATCCATTCTCTTAAAAGTGTTTTGAAATTTTCTTTAAACTCGGGTGTATCGTACCAAATATGTGCTGAAAACTGACTCCAAAACAAAATACCGTCTTCATCAAAATGCTCTTGATATTTTAAATTATGAGGTTGATGTCCTTCGCGAAATGCATTATAGCCAGCAGCTTTTACTTGCGCTATTCTTGCTTTAATTTCGGTATCTGAAAAGGCATGGCTTTTCCCAATTAAGTGTTCGTATTCGCAAGTGCCATTAATAAACAGTGGTTCATCATTTATAAAAAACCTATTGTCGTTACCGCCTCTATTGATGGGCCAACTTACCCAACGAATGCCATAAGGTGTATGTAGCTCATCTATTAAATTACCGTTTTCATAAATTTTTGTTGAAAGCTGATATAAATAGGGATTCTTTGGCGACCAAAGTTTTGGATTTTGTATTTCGGGTAATGTTTGTTTTATTTCTTTTGAAGTTGAAAAGTCGGGGATTTCTGTTTTTACCGAAGTAACTTCATGACCATCTTCATCAAAAAGTGCATTTACAATACGGATGTTTTTAGATGCATCGCCATAATTTTTAAGTTCGGTCGTAACATGAAGTATGGCTTTTTCTTTATTCGTTTTATCATCATTCCAAATATGAACACCAAAAGGTTCAATTCTTACTTTATCTGTAATGACTAATGACACGGGTCTAAAAATTCCCATAGGCTGAGAACCTTCTGAAAACCCCCATTCACCCGAACAACCACCGCAAACCCAAGGTAAATTCGCAATAAACGCAGGATGTTCTGCTTTAACAACAATAGTGTTTTCTTTCTCGAAATTAACAGCATCGGTAATGTCTAATGTAAACGTGGTTCTTCCGCCTTTGTGTTCGCCAACTTTTTTGCCATTTACCCAAACGGTAGCATAAGAACTAACACCTTCAAAAAACAAAAAATGCTGTTTGTTTTTATTTGAAGCATCTAATTTTAATGTTTTTTGATACCACGCTGTACCATGTAAATTACCATGCGACATGCGGCGGTAGCCATAATATTGGTCCCAATTGTGTGGTACGGAAACTTGTTCCCAAGGAACATCTGTATTTATATTCTTTACAAAATCACTTTCAGATTGATTCAAACTATCTAAAATAATCGTTTTCCAATCGGAATTCAAAGACACTGTTTTACGAACTTCACTAACTCGACTTTCACTTTTACATGAAGCCAAACTAATAAAAAAGATAACCAATATGTAATGTATATACTTCATATTAATAGAAAAGCCAATCTACAGCTTCTTTTTCATCATCACCAATTAAACCAACATCTCGAGAGGTTATTTTCTGATTTGCGTCAATAAATCCAAAAATTAACACACGTCCTTTCCCTAATTTGAGTTCGTTTTCACCTGGCTTAAATTCGTAAGTGTGAATATTCACTCTCGGCAAATCTTTTAACCTAACAGCATTGGCTAAAATAACTTCGGCTTCTCCACGAGTATTTCCTGCGGCATTGGTTTCTAAACTTGGCGGAAATAAAAAACGTTTTTGGTCGGTATTGAAATAACCAACGACCAATTTCACAGGCTTATCATTTTTAAATTTAAGATAGGTACCGTTTTCATTTTGGTTATCGGTAACAAACGATATACCTTTTAAGTTTTGAAGTTCGGGTGCTATTTCTAAAATTTCAGACTCTGGAATTCCGTACACTTTTGTTCCTTTTTTCAAATTATAAGTGCCTTTATTATCGCTTAACAAAGAAACGTCTTCCAATTGCCAAGGCATGCCTTCTTCTCTTTCAATTTTACCATCTTTAGACCCTTTTAACAAATTTAAATTTCTTTTGAAATTAGCCAACTCGCGTTCATAATGTGGCAAAAGTTCTTCCCACGTTTTGTTGTTACCATCATCACCCCCAATAGGAATTCTACGCTGTGCTGTTTGCATACTATTGGCGTATAAATAGGTGTCTTTCGTCAGGTTTACTAACTCTTGATAATACGTTATACTTTTTTCTAAATGCGGCAATGCTTTTTCTAAGTCTTTAATATCATTGGAATAGCTATAACGCAATACCAATAAAGCCGTTTCTACTTTTTCTGAAAAGAAATTAGCAAATGCATTATAACAATACATATCATTTTTTAAGCGGCTAAACTCTTCTTTATCTTTTGTAACATTAGCTTCAGCTTTGTCAATGGCCAAAACAGCTTGTTTTCCATGTTCTACAATTTCATTAATAATTTGAACAGGGGTTTCGCCTTCGTGCGGACTATTTTCCCATTCTTTTTTGGCGTACTCTAGAAGAATTTCTCCCACAGGGCCACAAGACTCGTAAAACCCAGGATATACACGCCACTTGTATGGATTTACTAGTTGGCTTTCGAACATACCCAATAACAACGTTTGACGGTTTCCTTCGGTAATACCAAAGCGTCTTAATGTTTTAGGTGCTATTTCTCCTGTTTCTTCATAAGCTTTTAAAATATGTTTTCCTGCTTCGGTGTCTGTTCCAAATTTGGTTGCCAACTCATGACTCCAAAACTTTATTTCATCATTTCTATCTCTATTGGATTTCCATGCGTAACGGGACCAGGCCTTATACCAAATCCAATCACGATCCATTTCTAAAAGTTTTGGTTCGGTTTTATCTGGTGCATACGGCCAATCCCAATACGATGTTTGCGGATATAAGTGCAAGGCATTAGCGCCATGAACCTCATGCATCGCTTTTACCGTTTTTTGAATAAAATCGGGCGACCCATACCTAAACGGCTCTAAGTTTGCCAAAATATGCACATTTGAAATGTGTATAGAACCGGCCTCACTTAGTTTTCTATGCGTTTCTGCCCATGGGCCACGCGGTTCATAAGTGGTTAAGGATTCTCCTGTATACTTGCTCATGGTATACAAATTCTTGTACAAAGGCAAAGCTTTCTCCATCACTAATGGCGCATCCGTATCATGTGATCGCAAGATGATAGGTGGTTCTTCGGTTTCTCCCAAAGCTCTCAAGCCATCTTGAACACCCGGAATAATGGTTTTTGTAAACCACTCCACGTCATATTCACGTTCCATGGCTTCTCCTAAAGCCACCAACAAGCCCACATTAGGATATTTTTCTATAAATGCTGCAATGGATTTTTGGGTATAATCGGCTATAACAGGCACAATAGGTCTGGAGCGGTCTTGTGTTTTTATATTGTAATGCTCTGCAAAAGGCTTTGATACAATGATATTATAAAACATTTGAATAACCCAAATACCTCGTTTATCTGCTTCTTCGGTTATGAATTTAAAAATTTCCTCGTTCTTTTTGAAATCTTCGTCGCTTACTTCAACAGCAAATGGATAATCCTTCAATTTTACCAATGATGCAAATGGATGTCCATTCCACAAATACAAAGAATTATATCTGTTATCCACCATCATGTCCAAATACTTTACCCAAAGTTCTTTATCGTAAAGCCAAGGAAAATTTTCGGGTGTATATGGATATTCGTAAACACCTCTGCCTTCCAAATATGCTGTTTTTTGAAGTCCGATAACCGTCCCACGCAACACCATTTCAGGACTATCTTGAAAATTGATTTGTGATGGCAGTTCGTTATTTTCTTTAATTCGATCCACCAATTCCAAAGCACCATATAAAGCTCCAGAAGCATCGGTTCCTTCAATATTTATAATATTATTTGAGGTTGTTATTTTAAAACTTTCCTTTTTTTCTTCATCATTTTTTTCTGAAATAACAATGGTGTTTTCAGACTGATCTTTGGGAATTTCAGAAGAAACAGAAACCACATAACCCATTTCAGATAAAGCATTTTTGAGTTTTTCTACTCCAAAAGTGATTCTTGGCGATGCTGCATCACCAACAATAGTAATCTGCTTTTTTGTTGTGCAGGAAAAAATAATAAAAATTAAAATGACACTTAAATATCGCATAAAATTGACGCTTTATATTATTTGTTTTGAAATACTTTTTTAAGGTAAGCGGCATTCGCACCGTAATTTTTAACCACTTCATGAACCATGGAGGTATCTCTGGAACGCTCCACAATTAACCAACCTTTCCAATGCATCGCATCTAAAGTTTCTTTAATAGCAGGTAAATCGATGGCTTTATCGTTTTCAATCCAAACGCCATCGGTATTCGATGCGTGGATTTGAGCAATATTATCGCGTCCCAAAATTTTTAATTCTTTGGAAATATCACGTCCATTCTTAATGGCATTTGCAAAGTTGAATGCTATTTTAATGTTTCTATTGTCTATTTCTTCTAACAATTTTTTCTCTTCGGTAGCCGATAATGAAGTTTCAATAGCTATGACACCATTAACCTTTTCTACTTCTTTTCCTGCCCAACGCAGCCGTTCTACAATGGCCGGTCTTAATTCTGGATTTTTAACCAAATCACCTTGAGTTCCTAATGGTAAATAGACCACTTCTACATGGAATGTTTTCATCACTTCAATACAATCGGAAACCATTTTTTTATAGGTTTCGCGTGTTGCAAACGACTGCGCATAAAACCCAGACATCGCAATAGAACTTATGCCTACACCTGTTTCAATCATTTTGTCTTTAAAAACTCTCACGCTTGCTGTATCTCCATTTACGAACTTACTATCGAAAGTTTCTCTATCGCCTAAACCACCCATGTCCATTTCAATACCATCGGCACCAATTTCTTTGGCGCGTTCAAAAGCTCCTAATTTTTGGCGTTTTAAAATCATCCAATCACAAACCGCTACTTTATAACGCTCTTTGGTTGGTCCTGGCCAAACACCATCATTTATTGGGAAAGACACCAATTTAGACGGATCTATTTTTACATATTTTATTTTTTGTCTGCGCCAGGTATAAATACAATGCAACATACCATCTGTTCCTTGAATGATTGATGGGTATGAATACTGACTTATTTTTGAGTCTTCTAACACCAAAGACGCTTCCCAATTAATACCATCTTTTGAAACCGCAATATTTAAAGGACTTCTATAACTTTTCGTGGTACCTTCTTTTGGCCACACGTGATTATAAATCAATACATGCTCACCATTTTTCATGGTAACAGCGTCTGTACCTGAACTGTTATTTGGCATATTTAACAACTCTAAATCTGACCACGTTTTACCGTTATCTTCAGACCAGGTACTAAATAAATGTCTATTTCTTGTTCTACCAACTTGTTGAAGTTTGCCGTTTTCGTGAAACAAAACACTTGGTTGAATGGCATTTATTTTGTTTTCGCCTTTTGGAAGCGTATCGCCCATAACCCAGGTTTTACCAAAATCTGGAGTCGATTCCATACGAAGATTCCATCCGTTACCTTCAATACTTGACGGTAATAACAGGTTGCCGTTATCCAATAAAACAGGTTTGTTCTTTATAGGTCCTAAAAAACCTTCTGGTAATTTTTCTGGGTTCGACCATGTATCGCCACCATCTGAAGAACGCATTAACATACCCCACCAAGTGGAGGGACTTGGACCTACTTTATAAAATAACATTAAATCGCCATCGGGAATTTGGTATAACACTGGATTCCAAGTGGGGTAACGTAACGTGTCATTTTGTACGCCGTTTGCAACCTCTACGCCTTCTGTCCATGTTCCATTTTTCCGTTTACTTAACCAAATACCAACATCTGGGTTTCTTTCATGAGTACCACCAAACCATGACGCTACTAATTCTCCCTTTGTGGTTTCTACAATAGTTGCTGCATGACATGACGGATAGGGTGCGTTCTCATTGACAAACTCTTCTATTAAAATGCCTTCTTTCCATGTTTTGTCTGCCAATTCCATTTTCTTCACTACAGGTTGTTTGCAACCTCCTAAAAATAGGGCATATGTTAATATTAATGTGGTTTGAATTAGTTTCATATTCATAAAATTATTATTTTAATTCTGAATTATTTTAGTTTATATTGATTGTATACGTTCCTGATTTTAACTCCAGAACAAGTTTATTTTCTTCTGTTTTATAATTTACAGATGTCTTATCCAATCTGTTTTTATTGATTTTTACTTTTGAAGCACTAGTTGTTGGCAAATATACCAACGCACTTGTATTGGCTGGAATAACAATATCCCAATCTAACTTATTTTTATTTTTCTTCCAATGGCTTTTTATAAGTCCGTGAATAGATTTATAGGATGCATTTACATAGGAAAGTCCCGCCTCAAAATCGGGTTTCATAATAACTTGCTTAAAACCGGGTGCTTCAGGATGGCTTTTAATTCCCGCCATGTTTTCATAATACCATATCATTAAATCACCCAAAAGCATCACGTGGTTTTGGGAGTTCATTTCCGGATCGGCCGTATTCCCATTCCATAATTCCCAGATGGTTGTTGCCCCATTTTCAACCATATATCCCCAACTTGGATAGGTTGTATTTGAAGCTAGTTTAAAGGCTAAATCACCTCTACCAAATTCGGTTAAAGTCCGCATTAAAAACTGTATGCCTACAACGCCAGTGCTTACATGGCCGTTTTTAACTACCTCTACCTGATGGACCATATTTTGAAATATCTTATCCTGTAAATCATCTGGCACCATACCAAAAGCTAAAGGCAATACATTAGCCGTTACGGTATTATTTGCATAACTATAGGTGTCTCTGTTGAAATATTTGGTATTGAATGCTTGTTTAATTCGTTGGGATAAATCGTTATAATGAACAACATCTGATTGATTTGCTTCAGAAATAACAGCAAACTTTTTCATGATCTGAAGCAAATGATAATAAAACGCACTAGACAAGACTTCACCATCGGTTAAACGTGTAGGGTCTTGCGAGCGAATGATTTCTAAAGATTCTGGTGGCACACACCAATCACCGTATTTATCTTTAGTCATTAAATCATTCTTCAAATAATTTTGCTCCATATAATCCATCCATTTTTTCATGTATGGATAATGGTTTTTAATACTTTCTTCATCACCAAATTGTTGATACAACATATCGGCAACTTTTATATAAGCACCTTGCCAAGTCACGCCATCGCCATAATAACGCCAAAAAGCGGGAGCGACATCGGGGATGCCTCCATCTAAGGTTTGCGAATATTTGATATCATCCAACCATTTCGCATACAGTGTTTGGTTATCGAACAAGAAACTTTCGCCATAGGCTCCTGTGGTACGATCGCCTAACCAAGGCTGGCGTTCGTTACGCTGCGGACAATCAATGGGCATGCCTTTATAATTTCCGCGAATGCCCCAAAACGCATTTTTAAATATTTGATTCATGGTCTCGTTGGAACATTCAAACGTTCCAATAGTGGCTATATCATCATAAACTACTTTTCCAACAAAATCGTTTAATGCTGGTTTATATTTGTAACCTGAAATTTCTACAAATCGGAACCCATGATATACAAATTTAGGTTCCCAAATTTCTTCGCCTTCGCCTTTTAAAATATACGTGTCGGTTACTCGGGCGTCACGCAAGTTCGCGGTATATAATGAGCCATCGTCTTTTAAGGACTCTGCAAATTTCATGGTGATCTCATCGCCTCGGTTTCCTTTTACTTTTATTTGTAACCAGCCTACCATATTCTGACCCATATCTAAAATATAAGTGCCTTTTTTGGTTGATGTTATGGAAATGGGGTTCACAACATCCATTATCTTCATGTTGGGTGTCATTTGTGCTTCATAAAAACCACCTGGTTCTTGAACCCACATGAGGTTTAACCAATTACTATCATCAAAACCAACGTCGTTCCAATGAGGCATCTCTTTACGGGCATCGTAGATTTCACCATCATATTCGTTGTTAGCGCGGATAGGACCGTGTGGCGTGAACTTCCAAGACTCGTCTGTTTTAATGGTTTCTTTGCTACCATCTTCATATTCAACATTTAATTGTAATGCCATTTTCGGGAAACCAAAACTTTTAATTTTATAGGGTTTATATTCTTGCCGCATGGCAAAAAAACGGCCATTACCCAAAATAGTTCCCAGGACATTTTCACCTTGTTTAAGTTGTGAGGTGACATCAAAAACATTGTATTTTACATTTTGAGTATAATCGGTTGGAACGGGTGCTAATACTTGGTCACCAATTTTTTTACCATTAATATAAAACTCATATAAGCCCATACCCATGATGTAAACTTTGGCTTTTTTCACCTTCTTTTTTAGGTCTATTTGTTTTCTAATGTATCTAGCTGATAATTTTGAAAACTGACCAATGCTATCACCCGGAAACAACTGGTTATAACCAATCCATCGTGTAGATTTCCATTCGGCATAGGTTAATATACCCATGCTCCAATGTGCTGTTTTACTCCACTCGGTTTCGCCTTTATTAGTCCAAACTTTCACTTTCCAAAACGCTTCGTCTTTACTATCCAACGTTTTTCCTGAGTAAAGAATGTTAATCGATTGGCTGCTTTCCACTTTACCGGAATCCCATAAATCGGCATTATTTGAAGCTAATCTTTCTGGTGAAGACGCCACTAAAATATGATATGCCGTTTGTTCTACCTGGGTATTGTTAGTTTGAAATTGCCAACTTAATCTGGGTTGAATAACATCTATCCCTAACGGATTTGTGAGCATTTCACATTGAAGCCCATCTACTGAAACGCTGCTTTGAGCCATTCCAGAAAACGAAAACACCAATACTACCAAAAATAAAATTATTCTTTTCATTTGTTTTTTAAGTTTCAGAGTTGCAAAGTTCCTGAGTTCCAAAGCTTCTTCTTGTTTAAATAGTCTATCTCTTTGTATCTTGTCTCTTGTCTATTTTCTCGTTTCTCGCCAATCTTTATTCAGACACTAATTTTTCCAAGGTCAAAGAAGATGCTATTTCCTTTCCATTTCTAAAAATTCTAAAGCCTTTTCCTTTATTATATTTTTCACCTGTTTTGTCCCATAGAATGGTTAAAATATCGCCATGGTATAACACATTATCCAAGCAAAACCAATCCCATTTATCTTGTGGAATTAACGGATTGACTTCAATTTTATCATCGACTCTTGGGCGTAAACCTACCAAACCTGTTATTATCAAATCGTTGAATGTTGAGTGGTTATAATAACGACTGCGCTCTCTATCACCCATCAACCAATAGCCTGTGGTTTCGTCAAGATACTCACCGATATATGGACGACCTCTATAATATTGTGACTCCACGTACAAATTCATTTGTTTAAAATAATCGGCTTCTGACACACTATCCTGATTGTAATTATTCAGCACATTAGCCATGGCCGTTAAAGTTTGTGAGGTGGCAAAAGGCCAAACAGCACCATCCCATTCACAGGTTCCTGTACCGTGACTTCTAAAACGCGGACTTCTACGTTCGGCAGTTGTTAATCCGAATGGCGCTGAAAAACCTTGTTCGTCTTTTACTTGCTCCCAAGCTTTTTCAAAACCTTTATTTTTTTCTGGAAGATTAAAATACCACGGAATAAATCCGATGGCTTCACGTACATTTGATGATGTATCTTTTTCAGTTAGAGTTTCAAAAAATGTATCGTTTGAATTCCATAAGCGTGTTTCAACTAATTTTTTAATTTCTGAAGCTTTACCAGCAAAATAGTGTTCGTTTTTGGTATCGCCTTTCATTTTAGAAATGGTTGATAAAGCGTTGGCATTACCATACATGTAACTATTAATGGTAGGGCGAACATTTTGTACATGGCGTCCACCACTTAACGATTCTTCCATACCGTCTTTTACATCAATTTGCCAAAACAAACCATCGGCTCTGCCTCTGTCGGTTTCCCATTGGGCGTATTCAGATACTAAATCGGGGTACATATCCAATAAAAACGCCTCATCTTTATTCACCAAATAGCGATTGTAAAGTGCATGAGCTGTCCAGCTACTAAAATTCATTAATTTTTTCATGCGAGTACCTTCATTGCCACGATACCATAAATGCACATTTTGCTCAATATATTCGGGGTTGTGTACCCATCTAAATTCATAAATATGATGCCCCAATGCGCAAGCAATTAAATTGTATTTATCGGCATAAGAACGCTCTACTAAAAACTCGGTAATGGCATACCCTTGAGGCGTATTCGTGATGTGTTTTCGCAAACTCCACCAACGGAAATAATACATTTCCTCAAAATTTTGTTGCGGACATTCAAACAACGGAATATTAGTTTTCATCCACGACCAAGCACTATCGTTGGGGATCGCTTTGGCTATGTTTTCATCTTCCATCGTGTTGAAATAATCTACATAATGTTTGTAATCTTCAACCTTTAAAACACGTTGCGATTTTTGAGCTTCCAAATTCGATTTACAGCTGGTAATAACAGCAGCAAAAAGGACTAATACTATTTTTATATGATTGATTTTAAAGTTCATTTTAATATT
>LLBZ010004520.1_pt3 | contig 16265 bp, 11 predicted proteins | sample 1489421 | NCBI WGS metagenome assembly LLBZ01 (sample SAMN04092657, study PRJNA295927) | soil metagenome | biome: Soil prokaryotic community; feature: Bulk soil; isolation source: soil from tomato rhizosphere | host: tomato cultivar Moneymaker | place: South Korea | collected 2011-11-01 | reverse complement strand
GGATATTTGGGATCGCTCATGATACGAATTCCTCCTGAACTGAATGATGCGCATCCTGGGGCGTGTCGTCAATTACCGTAGCGCCATGTTGAACGCTGGAGCAGAGCCCCTATTTATGGATCAAGCCAAAGGAGGTGCGAAGCCATGGGAAGGCGTTATGCATTAAGGGACGATCAATGGGAAGTCATCAAAGACTGGTTGCCTGGAAGAGAGGAAACAGTGGGGGTGACCGCGCGCGACAACCGGTTGTTTGTGGACGCGGTGCTGTACCGCTACCGTTCAGGCATCGCGTGGCGGGATTTGCCGGAGCGGTTTGGCGATTGGAAAAATGTGCATCAGCGGTTCAGCCGCTGGGCGCGGACGGGCGTATGGGAAAGGGTGTTCCGGTATCTCGCCGCCTCGGTGATTTGGCTTACTTGATTTTGAGATTGATGAGGGGTAATTGACGACACGCCCTGGCATCTGTTCCGAACCTTTCAGCCCCGAATTAGATGTTGCCAAGGCAATAATCGCGGGCATAGAATGCGATGCCACTTGGCAAGTCAATAACATTTCATTTCAGATGGCTGTGCGCCACCCGATACGACCACACCAGTAACGTACTTTTTTCCTCATGACAACAAGGGGCCGAAAACCATGAATGATCTTTATCCGGCCGGGCCACAAGGGGTTCCGCTCGAATTGACGCGGCCGACCCCTGCCTACAAGCAAAAGGCGTGGCTGGCCCTTGCCAGTCTTGCGCTGTTCGTGGCCCTGTACCTAGCGCTGGCGGGCTGGTTCGCGTGGACGGCATACCGCATGGTCAATGAAGGGTTGGCCGGCGGCCCGAGTGCGTTCTTGCATTTCTTGATCGGTGGTTGCGCCGGCTTTCTCGCAGTCTTCATGTTGAAGGCGTTGTTCTTCATCAAGCGCGGCGGTGCGCCGGATGATATTGAAGTGACGGCTGCCGATCAGCCGCGCCTGTTCGCATTTCTGCACCGACTGGCCGACGAGGCCGGTGCGCCGCGACCCAAGCGGGTCTACCTGTCGGCACGTGTGAACGCGGCGGTTTTCTACGACCTGTCGATCTTCAACCTGCTTTTCCCGTCGCAGAAGAATCTCGAAATCGGACTGGCGCTGGTCAATGTCCTGACACTCAGCGAAATCAAGGCAGTGCTGGCACATGAATTCGGCCATTTCGCGCAGCGTTCAATGGCGATTGGAAGCTGGGTTTATATTGCGCAGCAAATCGCCGCGCACGTCGTTGCCAAGCGCGATGCGCTGGACAAGTTTCTGCAGTTCATTTCACGCATTGATTTCCGGGTTGCATGGATTGGCTGGCTGCTTTCGCTGATCGTATGGTCCATTCGCTCCCTGATGGACACGCTGCTGCGGCTGGTTGTGCTTGCGCAGCGCGCGCTTTCCCGACAGATGGAGTTTCAGGCGGACCTGGTGGCGGTGTCGCTGACCGGCAGCGATGAACTCATACACGCCTTGCACAAGCTGAACGCCGCCGATGAGGCATGGAGCAGAACGCTCGGCTTCGCCGATTCGGAATTGCAACAAGGGCGTATTCCCCATGACCTGTTCGCCGTGCAAACGCGCGTGATCGAACGGATCGCGCGAATACTGGACGACGACAGCTACGGTCAGGTACCCAAGCCCACGAGCGATTCGCCGGATACATACCGGGTCTTCAAATCCAGTTTTGCGCAGCCGCCGCAAATGTGGTCTACCCATCCAGCGAGCGCAGACCGCGAAACCAATGCCAAGCAGCGTTACCTGGCGGCACCGCACGATGAGCGCAGCGCCTGGCTGATGTTCGACGATGTCGAGACGGTCAAGACCAAAGTCATCGCGGGCATGGTGGGAGAAACCGAAGCCAGGCCGGCGACAGAGGAAGAGACCTTCCGTACGCTGGATGAGCGCTATGCGCGCCCGCAATACGAAACGCGTTATCGGGGCGCCTATCTCGGGAGAGCGCTGGCGCGCCATGCACAGCAAGCCAGCGACCTTTACGACGAGATTTCTCAGCATGGCACGCTTGAGCAGGCATTGGACGCCTTGTATTCGCCACAACTTGCCGATGAACTGGCCCGCCTGCGTGAATTGTCTGAAGAGCGGGTAACGCTGGAAGCCTTGCGTGACAAGGTATATCAGGCGACCGGCGGTCGTATTGTTCATCGCGGCCGCGAGATCTCGCGGCGCGAGCTGCCGCACGCCATCGACGAAGTAGCGAAAGAAGAACAGCAGGTTCATCAACGCATCATTGCCCATGACCGCCAATGTCGGGGCTTGCACCTGGCGGCAGCGGCCCGCCTCGGCGGCGGCTGGAAAGCGTACCTGACCGGTTTGATCGAAGTGCTGCATTACGCCGAGCACACGCTGGCGAATCTGCGTGATGCGCAGGGATTGTTCGGCAATGTATTTGCCGTCGTCACCGCCGACGGCAAGGTCAGCAGCCGAGAACTGAAGCGGCTCATCACCGTGGCGAATGCCTTGCATTCGGTGCTGTCCGAAATACACGCGCACAAGGCGTCGCTGCATCTTGACCAGAGCCTTTGCGCCCGCTTGCAAATACAATCCTGGCCGGAGGCACTGGAAGAGTTTACGTTGTCAGGGGCGAGCAAGGAAAACATCAACGACTGGGTAAGCGTAATCGACGGCTGGGTCAACAGTACGGCAGGGGCGCTGACAGCCTTGTCCACCGCGGCACTGGAACAACTGTTGCTCAGCGAAGACGAGATCGCCCGCCATGCGCGCGAAGCTTCTGTTCCCGCGCCCGCCTGCGAACCGAGCCGGGTGCCTTCACGCTATGCTGTCCTGCTTCCCGGACAGGAGCGTAAACGGCAAACCCGCCTCGGCCTGTGGGACCGATTCCAGACCGCCGACGGCATCGTGCCGGCATTTTCCCGTGTGCTTGTTGCCGGCGGCATAGTCGGCGCTGTGCTCGGTTTGGGAAGCATTGCCGGCACCATGTCGACCTTGACCGTATATAACGGATTGGGGTTGCCGGTGACGATCAGTGCCGGCGATCAGACCGCAACGGTGGCGCCGTTTTCGTCTGGAGAAATCGAGGTGGCCCTGGATGAATCGATGCAGATTGAAGCGCGTGCAACTGACGGCAGCGTGATCGAACGCTTCGGGCCGCAACTTGCGGGGCACGCACAGCACTATGTCTATAACGTGGCTGGTGCAAGTCCCTTGGTGGAGTGGACCGCAGTGTACGGTTCCGCGCCAGAACAACCGCCGCGCGTTCTCGGTGCACCACGCTGGATGACGGCATCGGCCGATGTGCTCTTTGCCGAACCGCCGGCCAGTGTCAAAATCAAGGGCGGCGGTGCAACCCGTTCGGTGCTGAGCGGCGCAGGAGATCTGCCGCCGAAGGATATCCTGCCTTTGCTGAAAGACGATGCAGAGCGCCGCCAGCTTATCCAGGCCCACGCCAAATGGGATGGAAGCAGCGCAAGCCATGTGCGCGAATGGAAGGCGCTGGCTGAGCAATAGAAGATGGTGCGCAGCATGACATGGAAGTGCCTCCATCCGGTGGTCGAACTGACCCGGACAGTCTGCGGGAAGGGCGTGTCCCTGTCGAAGAAAGCCATGCAGGCGGTCGAGGCGCGCCTGGAACGCAACCCCATCCTGCCGGATTGGGATATCCTCATCCGGCCCGCGTGATCGGATGCCCTTTGGGAGAAATCACCTAACGGCATGTTTCCCGTATTGACGCTGTCAAATGCCGAACTGGATTTTTCGAGGCAGTTAAGCTACATTTGACGTGTTAAATCAACAATCGTCCGGGTGCCGCAATGAAAGTATCTGAAATCCTGAAAGTCAAAGGCAATATCCTGTACACGGTGACTCCGGACACGCCAATGCAGACCGCCGTCGATACCATGGCTGAAAAAGACATCGGCTCGCTGGTCGTGATGGAGTTCGGCGAACTGGTCGGCATGCTGACGTTCCGCGAAGTGATGAAGACGCTGCATGACAACAAGGGTGTCGTCGGCAACGGCACCGTACGCAAGCATATGGACGATCATCCGATCACCATTACACCTGATACGGAAGTCAATGAAGTGCGTCGGTTGATGCTCGAGCGGCATGCGCGCTATGTGCCGGTTGTCAATGCCAAGACACTGCTCGGCGTGATGTCATTCTATGACGTGGCAAAGGCGGTGTTCGAAGCGCAGAGTTTCGAGAACAAGATGCTGAAAGCGTACATCCGCGATTGGCCCAACGAAACCGAAGAATAAACTGACCACAATCCTGAAAGCCGTCGATGGCACCATGCCATCGACGGCTTTTTCATATCCCGCATATCGGGCATCAAGCACGATGGACAACTGCGGTGCATGAAGCCATCGCCACTGACAACAGCATCGGGTTCGATTGTGCTGGTCAGCACACCTTCAACTAGGCAATGTCATGAATTGCGGGTACGCTACGCTGCCGGAATCAGACGGAACGTGAGGTGCAGATTGACAGCTGCGCACGCCGATTCGCGGCAACGATCGCGGCAAAGTTCACGGCAAAGAACCGGATGAATCAATACAGACCTTTTCGACTGACGACATGAGCCAATCCAGCCAATTTTCGCTTCTCGGCCAGCGCCGCTTCGCTCCGTTTTTCTGGGCACAATTTTTTGGCGCATTCAATGACAATGTGTTCAAGACGGCGCTGCTGACCATCATTACTTATGATGCATTGAGCTGGACCACACTGGATGTCGGGCTGTTGAACAATCTGATTCCGGGGCTGTTCATTTTGCCGTTCGTGTTGTTTTCCGCAACTGCAGGACAATTGGCGGACAAGTTCGACAAGGCACGCTTCGTACGTTATGTAAAGCTGCTCGAAATCATCATCATGGCGATCGCGGCGATAGGCTGGTTCACCCATTCATTGTGGATATTGATTGCGGCAGTGGTCGGCATGGGCCTTCATTCGACCTTGTTCGGACCGGTGAAATATGCGTATCTGCCGCAACATCTGCGACAGGACGAACTGGTCGGCGGCAATGGCGTTGTCGAAATGGGCACCTTTGTCGGCATTTTGCTCGGTGAAATTCTCGGCGCGGTGTTGATTACGTACAAACCATGGGGCCTGCATCTGGTAGCGGGCGGCACAATCGTATTTGCAATCGTCGGCTGGCTCGCAAGTCGTGCCATTCCGATATCGCCTGCACCGGTTCCTGACTTGAAAATCAACTGGAATCCGCTTACGGAAACGGTGCGCAATATCCGCTTTTCACGACAGAATCGACCGGTGTTTCTCGCCATTCTGGGCAATTCCTGGTTCTGGTTTTATGGCGCGATCATTCTTGCGCAATTTCCGCTCTATGCGAAAGATTATTTGCATGGCGACCATGGCGTATTCGTATTGCTGCTGACGATTTTTTCCCTGGGAATCGGCGCCGGCTCGCTGTTGTGCGAACGCCTGTCGGGACACAAGGTCGAGATCGGACTGGTGCCGTTCGGCTCGATTGGTTTGACGGTATTCGCTTTCGACCTCTATTTGTCAAGCCATGCGTATGCCGGTACGGCGACGGTCGATATTGCCGGCTTCATTGCGCAACCGGGCAGTGTGAGGATACTGTTCGATTGCGTAATGATCGGCTTGTTCGGTGGCCTGTATATCGTGCCGCTATTTGCGTTGATTCAGACACGATGCGAACCGACCCATCTGTCGCGCACAATCGCCGGCATGAATATCCTGAATGCGGTGTTCATGGTCGGCGCGGCACTCGTGGCCATGGTGTTGTTGAAGCTGGGCTTTACCATTCCGGAACTCTTCATGACCACCGCCGTGATGAACGCACTGGTGGCGATTTACATCTTTTCGCTGGTGCCGGAATTTCTGATGCGTTTTCTCGCCTGGCTATTGATTCATACGATCCATCGTGTCCATGTCGTCGACCCGGAACAGATTCCGGAGCAGGGTGCCGCGGTCCTGGTATGCAATCATGTCAGCTATGTCGATGCCATCGTCATCATGGCAGCCAGCCCACGCCCGATTCGCTTCGTGATGGACCACCGGATTTTCAAGATTTCCTTGTTGTCCTGGATTTTCAGGACCGCAAAAGCGATTCCGATTGCACCGGCCAAGGAAGATCCATGGCTGATGGAAAAGGCATACATCGATATTGCACAAGCATTGCATGAAGGCGAGCTGGTGTGCATTTTCCCTGAAGGACGATTGACCAGCACCGGTGAAATGAATGAGTTCAAAGGCGGCATCCGGAAAATAATAGAACGCTCGCCGGTGCCGGTAATTCCGATGGCGCTGCGTGGCCTGTGGGGCAGCATGCTCACGCGTAGTTCTGGTAATCCTTTCGAGCGCTCATTCAAGCGCGGCCCATTGTCGCGGTTGTCGCTGGTGGTAGGGCAACCGATGGCGCCTGCTCACGTCACGCCGGAGGCATTGCACGAACGTGTCAGTACCTTGCGCGGCGATTGGCGATAAGAAGCGCAATGGAGCGGTTCAGACGGTCAGGATTTTGCATTCAATAAGTGGTCTTCGTTTTGCCGTTGCGGCGCTGCTATCGGTAACGTGAGGATGAAGATGGTGCCGACGCCGGATTCGCTCTGTACGCGAATGCGGCCACCCAGGATGCCGGTAACGATGTTGTGAGTGATATTCAAACCGAGTCCGGATCCGCCCGCACCGAGTTTGGTAGTGAAGAAGGGATCGAAAATCCGGCTCAGGTTGGCAACCGGAATGCCGACACCATTGTCCTGCACACTTAGCTCAACCCAGCCGGCCCCTGCAGCCTGACCCGCGATGGTAACGGTGCCGACATCACGTCCGTCAAAACCGTGCAGCAGCGCATTGTTGACAAGGTTTGCCACAACCTGGCCGAGCGGGCCAGGATAGCTGTCGAGTGTCAAATTGCCCGGAATTTTCTGTTCAACACTGAATGCGGTTTTCTTTAGCGTCGGCCACAGGGTAAGCATGATTTCCGACACCACTTCCGATAGCGAAAAAGTGCGACGCTGTGAACTGGTCTGATCCACCGCGACCTGCTTGAAGCTGGTCACAAGGCTGGCTGCACGGTACAGATTGTGTACAAGTATATCGCCGGCCTTGCCGGCATCAGCGATATATCCCTCCAGAGTGGAGCGCTTCAATCCCTTGTCCGATTGATAGTTTGTCGTCAGTTCCCGGGTCTGGTCGACCAGTGTACTGGCGACCATCAGGCTGTTGCCGATCGGCGTGTTGAGTTCATGCGCAACCCCGGCCACCAGCGATCCCAGTGCAGCGAGCTTTTCGCTACGCACCAGCTCCTCCTGTGCCATATTGAGCGTTTCAAGCGTACTTGCGAGTTCCCGGTTCGTGCGTTGCAGCTCATTGGTGCGTTCGATTACCCGTTCTTCCAGCGTCGCATTCAGTTCCCGGATCTCGTTTTCGATCCGGCGCTTATCGGTAATGTCTTCGCATGCAAGAATATTGAACTTTTCACCTTCCTGTGTGAAAGAGTGGCCTGACATTTGCACCAGCACCTTGCTGCCGTCGCCACGATTGATCCATAACTCGTATGGATTTCTGGTTGAACCGCATTTGTCCAGCTCTACGACCAGCGCATCCCGCTCATCCAAGTCACAATACAGCGTCAACTCGGTGGTGTTTTTGCCGATGACGGCATCACGACTTCGCAGGAACAGACGCTCGAAGGCGCCATTGACGTTCTTGATCGCACGGTTGGCATTGACTTGCGTGACGAACATCGCAACCGGTGATGACTGAAAAATCGTGGAAAAGCGCTGTTCGCTCGATCGCAATTCGGCTTCCGCTCGTTTGCGTTCCAGTTCTGCAGAAGCGCGCTCGCTGAAGACCTGCAACAGCGACTTCACCAGATCAGGATTGTTGAGGGGCATCGAGTGCTGCACCGCCAGTTCACCAATCACGTTACCTGCGGTATCGCGCAACGGCGCGCCGGCATAACTGTCCCACCCTTTTTGAACCAACATCAGATCCTGTGGAAATTGTGTTCGAATGCCGGAACTGAATACGCATAGAGTTCCGGCAAGTGTGCGTTCGCATGGTGTGCCTGCGATGGCAAATTCGTAGTTGGCTACCGTATTTCCGTTGACATGCGCAGCGATGGTTTCGACCTTGTCAGAGGTAAGGGGCATCCGCAAGCTAATGGACGCCGCATCAGTTCGCAATGCGGAGGCCAGATCGGCCAGTAGCAAGTCGAAGAACGATTCGCCTGCAAGGTCACGCGTGCCTTGTGCCAGTCGCAATAGTGCACGGTCCGCTTCCTCCTTTTGTTCTTCCAGAATGCGCTGGTCGGTAACATCACGGATCACCGCGATCATGAAATGCTCGATATCGACATCAAATACGGTCGCATTGATCAGGCACTGCCGCAGGTCGCCGAATTTGGTGCGCATTGTCCAGGGGAAGTCGCGAACAGCCTTGTCTTGCACAAGTTGTTCGTGCAGTACACGGCGCTCATTCGGATAAAACCACAAATGCAGATCGAGCGAATTCTTGCCGACTGTTTCTTCCCTCCGGAAGCCCGCTGTACGCTCAAACGCCTGGTTGACATCGATAATCGTGCCATCGCCGATGCGGACAAGTGTGATCGGATCCGGATTGCACTGGAATGCACCGGAAAACTTTGCATCCGACAGGCGTTGCGCTTCTGCCGCCCGACGCTGCTCGGTGATGTCATCCGCCATCGACAGCAAGCGCCCGGTATCGCCGGTCTCGTCACTGATCTGTGTATAGCTCCATTGGCAAATGATGATTTTGCCGTCGGACCGGATATTGTTGCTGATGGTATGACTATTGCCGCCATTTAATAGTGCGGCATGCACGTCCTCGCCGTCGACGGTCGGTGCAATGGTCGGATCGATGAAACTGCCATGTCGGCCAATGGCCTGCTCGCGCGTATAGCCGAAAATGCGTACCGCCGCCGTGTTCCATTCGACAACACGAAAATAATCATCCCATTCGATAATGGCAATCGGACTTTGTTCCACCAGTACGCGAAAGCGACGTTCCCGCTCATACAATTCCTGTTCGATCTGCTTGCGCTTGTCGATGTCTTCTTCAAGTTCCCGATTTTTTTGATCGAGTTCCGCAAACAGCTTGCGCAGGCTGATCCGCGTATCTTCCAGACGGCGGCTGAGTAAGCCGATTTCATCCAGATTTTTCCAGGTGAACGGTGTATCGAGCTGACGGCTTGCAAGATGCTCTGCTCCTTTGCCAAGTCGCTGCAGCGGCCCGACCAAACGCTTCTCAAGCAGGATCAAAATCAACGCAATGGATAAGATCACCTGTGCAGTCAACGCCGCCATTTGCGCAATCAGGCTTTCGATCATGATCTTGCGAAGCCGGGTACTGCCGACTTCGATTTCTATCGAGCCGATTGTGCTGCCTCGATAGACAACCGGGCGGTCGATCGCGGCGGTATAGCCACGGCGACGCTGCGGGTAGGCTTGCGATACGAATACCCCGAGTTCGTTATCGCGTACCTTGATGCGGATAATGTCTTCGTTGCGCGCCATCATCGCATTAAGCAATGCCGTACCGCTTTCCTGGTTAATGTTCCATAGTGGTTCCTGCATGCCGTTTGCAAGAATATCGGCGTTCAGGTTAAGCAGGTCATGGGTCTGCTTTTTTACATCCTGATCGTAGCGGTTGAACCACGAATAACCGTTGATCAGCAGCGCCGGTACCAGCAAGCCGAGCACGACTACCACCACGAGAGCACGTCGAAGCGTGAGTGTCGAACCGATCATGAGGGATCCCCTGCGATACCGGCGCATGACATCTGCGCTGTTATGTTTATCTCATTCAGAGCGTCTAATAAAATGCCGCTCGCAGCGTTTCTCGGCCTCGCCGGAATGACCCGGCCGTACGGATGTACGGGCCGCGTTGGCGCGTCTTGCCATCGGCATTTTGTTAAAGCGCCTGGGACGGCGCTAACTGGCGTCGTGCTGCCGGAGCCAGTCAGTCAATGCATCCGGCGTCATCGGGCGCGCGAACAGATAGCCTTGCGCCAGCGGACATCCAAGCGCGGTGAGGATGCCAGCCTGCCGTTCGTCCTCGACACCTTCTGCGATGACCGCCAGATCGAGATTGCGACCGAGCTGAATCACCATCTCCGCGATGCTGCTGCCGCGCGATGACGTCGTGATTTCGCTGACAAATCCCCGGTCGATCTTGAGTTTGTCGACATGCAGCTGCTGCAGGAAACTCAAGGATGAAAATCCCGTACCAAAGTCATCGATGGCGATCGTGACGCCGGTTTGCTTGATCTGGTCAAGCAATGTGACCAACATTTCCGGTTCTTCCATTGCCATTGATTCGGTGATTTCGAGTTCAATATGAGAAGGCGATGCCTTGGTATCCGCCAATGCGCAGCGCAGCGTGTCGAGAAAATGTGGGTGGCGAAACTGCGCCTGCGACACGTTGATGGCCATCGTGAAGTCGGTGTAGCCGAGTGAATGCAGACGCACCAGTTCGCGGCATGCTTCGTGCATGACCCAGGCACCCAGCTCGATGATGATGCCAGAGTATTCCGCAATCGGGATGAAGCGGTCCGGCGGAATGAATACGCCATCATCCCCTTTCCAGCGCAGCAGTGCCTCAGCACCCGCAACACGGCGCGTTTGCAAATTGATTTGCGGTTGATACACGACGAACAGCTTGCGTGCTTCGAATGCAGCGCGCAATGCATGCATCATATGCACGCGCTCGCGGATGTCGACGCCCATGCTGCTGGAAAAGTAGAAGTGTCCTGCACGCTGCTGCAGCTTCGCGCGCTTTAATGCGATATCGCCGTCTTTCAACGCATCGGCCCCGTTTCCTTCATAGTCGTGCAGACGAACCAGGCCGATGGTGGCAGAGAGCAGGACTTCCTGATATTCCATGCGGAACGGCTTTTCAAACAGTGCAAGGATCGCCTGTGGCTGAATCTGTTCATTAGCGCCCAGCAGCGCAAAAATATCGCCGCCGACGCGTGCAACATTCACCGATTCACCAAGAATTGATTTCAACCGTGCGGCGACAGCGAGTAACAGCAGGTCGCCAAACTGATGGCCGAGCGCATCATTGATTTCCGAGAAATGATCAATGTCAACCAGTGCCAGCGTGGTGTTGACGCGCTTTGGCCCGGTCAGAGCATCGTTCAATATGTCAACCAGGCATGTGCGGTTTGCCAATCCGGTAAGCAGGTCGTAGTACGCAAAATTGTGAAGACGCGACACCAGTTCGACATTGTCGAGACCAACCGAAATATTGCTGCAAAAGACTTCAAGCAATTGCCGGTCGATTTCCTTCAGTGGCATGCCGGTATGCAGGAAGGCGGCAAAATCGCGTGATGTCTTGCCATTGAAATACAACGTTGTACAGTCCGATTCGTAAACGTTGCATTGCTCGGTCATTGCTTTCGTCAACGCGTTTGCAAGGCGTGCATCCTGAATCGTGCTGACCGGTTTGTTGATCAAGCCGCGATAGTCGCCTGCGGCCGCAATCACGAACATGTCGGAGCCGCGCAGTGGGAGCTTTTCGCGAACACACAACAGTCCTTCCGGACGGAGGTTCAGCAAGCCTGAAAGCTGCATGATCACGCCGGCTGCAAAATTCTCGAGTCCATGCTGTGCCATCAGTGCGGTGCTGGCGTTGACAATCAGATCGAGGCCGCGTCGGCTTGCATTGATCGCACGGATTTGCTCATACGAGCGGATCGCGGCGGTGACGGTCGTGTACAGCTTGATACGCGTCAGTTCGGACTTGGTTTTGTAATCATTGATATCGTAATCGCGAATCGCGTCGATCTCCGGTGCATAGCCCGGTTGGCCGGTACGCAGGATGATTCGAACTTCATCCATGCCAAGCGTCTCACGGATATGGCTTACCAGTTGCAGGCCGGCGTCTTCCTGCTCCATGACCACGTCAAGCAGGATAACCGCAATATCCCGTTCATTCTCCAGCAGTTCGCGCGCTTGTTTGGCAGAGTACGCATGGATAAATTCGAGCGGCCTGTGCTGCATTTCCAGGTTGCCGAGCGCGAATGTCGTAGCCGAGTGCACGTCGGCGTCATCATCAATGATCATGACGCGCCAGACATCGATCGGCTTGCTCTGCGGCACGTCGTGAGGCAACGTAGCATCCGATTCGTCGAGGAAGACAAATTCTTCCTCTGAAGGGGGCGGCGTACTCATATGGGCGTCGTGTCTCCAAAGCTGGTCGTGGCCGCAACATGACTAACCTGCATCTTTCGGAGAGCCTGGTGCCGCACGTACTTTTATTGTTAATCTGGAACGAGTATATAGGCAATATATTCCACATTGGAAACGAATCAATGGGGAAATGCAAGGATGTTGTTACTATAGTCAACGCATGAAGCCTCAATCCGTGCAATCGAAATTGAAGGCCCGTCCTTTGCTTCCAGAAGCCGTGATTGGCATTCCCGGAGACTGATGGAGTTATGCTGAATTAATCAGGTATGACAAAGTGCTGCTGCAAGGTGTCAATGATGTGTTGGAGCCTGTTCCTGCGGCTGCCCCCTGAAACAGTTCATAACAGGCTCCAGGCTGCCGCTGTTAGAATTGAGGCCTGTTATCCACCAACGTTACTTTTCTCATCATGTCCGGCAATTCCTTTGGCACCTTGTTTAGCGTTACCACGTTTGGCGAATCGCACGGTCCGGCAATCGGCTGCATCGTCGATGGCTGCCCCCCGGGAATGTCATTGTCCGAAGCTGACATCCAGCCGGAACTCGATCGACGCAAGCCCGGCACCTCGCGTCATGTGACGCAACGCCAGGAATCCGATACGGTGGAAATCCTGTCTGGTGTATTCGAAGGCAAAACCACTGGCACACCGATTGCGTTATTGATCCGAAATGAAGATCACCGCAGCAAGGATTACGGCAATATCACAGACATGTTCCGTCCAGGGCACGCCGATTACACTTACTGGCACAAATACGGCATCCGCGATCCACGTGGCGGCGGCAGGTCGTCGGCACGCTTGACCGCGCCTGTAGTCGGCGCTGCCGCAATCGCAAAAAAGTGGCTGTTCGGACAATACGGCACCACATTCAGCGGTTGCATGAGCCAATTGGGCGACATCGTGATTCCATTCGAATCCTGGGCGCACGTGCAGAGCAATCCCTTCTTCGCTGCCAATGCGAGCATCATTCCGCAGCTTGAAGAGTATATGGATGCATTGCGAAAGAACGGCGATTCCTGTGGTGCACGCATCGATGTCGTTGCCCGGAACGTGCCCGTCGGCCTGGGCGAACCGATTTATGACAAGCTGGACGCCGATATCGCATTTGCGCTGATGGGTATCAATGCTGTAAAAGGTGTCGAGATCGGCGCCGGCTTCAAATCGATTGTGCAAAAGGGTACCGAGCATGGCGACGAATTGACGCCGGCAGGTTTTGCAACCAATCACGCCGGCGGCGTCCTTGGCGGCATTTCGACCGGGCAGGACATTACGGCCTCGATCGCGATCAAGCCGACATCCAGCATTCGCACGCCGCGGCAGTCAATCGACAAGAGCGGCAATCCGGTCCAGGTTGAAACGTTCGGTCGCCACGATCCATGCGTCGGCATACGTGCAACGCCGATTGCCGAAGCGATGCTTGCATTGGTGCTGATGGACCATGCATTGCGCCATCGAGCACAATGCGGCGACGTGCAGGTTACGACGCCAAAGATTTCAGCCCGTATCACGTGACCGTATAGCGCACCCTGGCACCTGCATCCACCCGATGTGCAGCTGCCGGGAATATCTGCCTGTCCATGCCTGTGTTGTCAGGCGCGGAAGTGTCGTCTCTCTGGAAATCCTACCTGTGCCACCGCTCGCCTGGTCCACGCAGTCGTTCAATTTTGCGTTTTTCTTTTTCGCGTATTACGGTTACGTTGGAATATTTGTACCGTATGCAAGCCTGTTTTTTGCCGAACGCGGCATGACTGTGACGCAAATCGGCGTCCTGATGTCACTGATGCAGGTCATGCGGATCTTCGGTCCCAATCTATGGGGCTGGATTGCGGATCATACGCAGCATCGTGTAGTGGTGTTGCAATTGACCTCGTTCGCGGCGTTGGCAAGCGCGGTTGGATTTTCTTTCGGGCATACATTTGCGCAGCTTTTCATGGTGATGGTCGCGCTCAATCTGTTCACCAGCGCACAAGGTCCGTTGTCAGAGGCGTTGATGCTGTCGGAAATGCGAGGCGATCTGACGCATTACGGACGGATTCGATTGTGGGGATCGGTCGGATTCATCGTGTTGGTGACAGTGGGTGGCCACGTGCTGGATTGGACTGGCATTGGGTTGTGGCCGTGGATTACGCTCGCCATGCTTGGTATGGTATGGGGAGCGAGCGCACGCATGCGGGAGTCGTCCCATGTGCACGCGAAACATGACACGCCATCGATTGGCGAGCTATTGCGCCGGCCTGAAGTGCTGGCTTTCTTTGTCTCGACATTTCTGATGATCGCGGCGCACGCTGCGTTGTATGTTTTTTATTCGTTGTATCTCGCACAAATCGGCTACAGCAAGACGGTGATAGGCTTGATGTGGTCGTTGGGTGTGATTGCGGAAATTGCTTTCTTCTTTTATCAGACACCGATTTTTCGTCGCTTTGGCGTGCATCGTTTGATGCTCGCAAGTCTGTTGATTGCCGCGGTGCGTTTCCTGATGATCGGTTTTGGCGCGGAGTCGCTGGTTCTGCTGCTGGTCGCGCAAATATTGCATGCGGCCAGTTTCGGTGCGCATCACTCTGCGGCAGTCGCCACGCTGCAGCGCTGGTTTTCCGGACCGCTGCAGGCGCGCGGTCAAGCGCTCTACGTGAGTATTTCCTACGGCATGGGAGGCACCGTGGGCGGACTTGCGTTAAGTGCATGCTGGGATAAATTCGGTGCACAGACTGTCTATGTAACAGCGGCGGCATTTGCGCTTGTTGGCGCTGGAGCGGCGACCTTGTCTTATCGTTGGCAATCACTGTGTGAGGACTCCAAATGAACTGGATTACAAAAAAAGGCTTGGTTTTGAAACGTTTTTTACTTGCAGTGGCGGTGCTGTCGATTACCGCTTGTGAGACAGTACAAACGACGCAGGGTGGCGTGGTCGGTGTCGATCGTCAGCAAAGAATGGCAATTGGCACGGAGCAGATCAATCAAGCCGCAAGTCAGGAATATGCAGAGCTGATTGCCGAGGAGCGTCGCAAGGGTAATCTCAATCGCAATCCCGCACAGGTACAACGCGTGCGCACGATTGCAAATCGGCTGATTCAACAAACGCAGGCATTCCGTCCAGACGCAAGAAGTTGGCAATGGGAAATCAATGTCATTCAATCCCCGGAAGTCAATGCGTGGGTCATGCCTGGCGGTAAGGTCGCAGTGTATTCCGGACTGATTGAAAAACTGAATGTCACGGACAATGAATTGGCTGCCGTCATCGGCCACGAAATAGCCCATGCACTGCGGGAACATGCACGCGAGCGGGTTTCCGAGCAAATGGGAGCAGGCTTGATCGCGAGTGGACTTGACGCAATTGCATCGATTTACGGGATCGAGGGAGCAGGAAATATCGCCAACGCCGGATTGCAGTTGACAATGGGCCTGCCGCATTCACGTCGACAAGAAACGGAAGCGGACCGTATTGGTGTCGAGCTTGCAGCCCGCGCCGGCTATGATCCGCGTGCTGCAATCAGTTTATGGCAAAAGATGGGCAGTAGCGGCGGTGGTGATCCCCTGAAATTTCTTTCTACTCACCCATCACGCGAGGATCGACTCAGAGACTTGGGCGATTATTCGCAGAGAGTCATGCCCTTGTACCAACAAGCAAAGAGGTAATTCAATTTGCAGCGGCGCCAAGGAATAACTTGCACAATCTACTGTAACGGGCGTTTTTCATTGGCTGGCGTTCTGTGTTTTGCAGTGCACAATATGGCATAATCGAAAATTCCCAGTACAAAATTCTGCTGTCAACCTACTCGAACCATGGCTCAAACGCTCTACGACAAACTGTGGGAATCGCACGTCGTTCATTCTGAAGAAGACGGTACGGCGATTCTATATATAGATCGCCATCTGGTACATGAAGTGACCAGTCCGCAAGCCTTTGACGGATTGAAGCTTGCTGGTCGTACGCCATGGCGCATTTCCGCCAACCTGGTGGTCGCCGACCACAATGTGCCCACGATCGGCCGCGCCAACGGCATTGCAGATCCGGTATCACGACTGCAGGTTGAGACACTGGATGCCAATGCAAAGGAATATGGGCTGACCTATTTCGGCATGAACGACAAGCGTCAGGG
>LLBZ010040276.1_pt5 | contig 16285 bp, 17 predicted proteins | sample 1489421 | NCBI WGS metagenome assembly LLBZ01 (sample SAMN04092657, study PRJNA295927) | soil metagenome | biome: Soil prokaryotic community; feature: Bulk soil; isolation source: soil from tomato rhizosphere | host: tomato cultivar Moneymaker | place: South Korea | collected 2011-11-01 | reverse complement strand
CTATAAAGTTACCAAATATATATAGCGTATTTATAGCGTATTTATAACGTATTTAATATAATACCAAGTAATATAATATGTATAAAAGATAGTGTAAGTAGTAATTCATTTTAGTATCATAGAGATTATTTTAAGTAGGCAAAAAAAGGTAGTGTCTCTAAATTTCGAAAACTTATTGTAATTTAGCTTCAATATAAAATAAAGTAACATGGAGTGGTGGTATACCTTTTTATTTTTCAATGCAATAAACCTCTTGTTTTCTCAAGAAACAATCTCAGATGTTATAAGACAATTTAATAAAAACACGGTTACCTATATTTCAGTAGAAGAATTAAAAAGAGAAAATAATAGTATACTATTAGATGTTCGTGAAATGGAAGAATACAACGTTAGTCACATAAGAAACGCAATTTTTATTGGTGATAAACATTTTAATAAAGATTCGGTAGCTACTATTATTCCTAATAAGAATGCTAAAATAGTAGTTTACTGTTCTTTAGGAGTAAGAAGCGAAAATAGAGGAGAAGAGCTAATAAAATTAGGATATACAAATGTTTATAACTTATACGGTGGCATTTTTGAATGGAAAAACAAAGGCAATGAAGTAGTTAATAATAAAGATATAACTACTGAGGAAGTTCATGCTTTTTCTAAAATGTGGGGAAAATATTTGATAAGAGGTATTAAAATTGATAAATAAGATAAAAGATAAGAAATGGAAAAAACATATTATGATCCAGCAGATTTAAAAAAATTTGGAAAAATTGTAGAATGGAGCGAAGAATTAGGAAATAGTTTTTTTGAATATTATGGAAAAGTATTTGAAGAAGGAAGCCTTTCAGCTAGAGAAAAATCTTTAATAGCTTTAGCCGTTTCTCATGCAGTGCAATGCCCTTATTGTATTGACGCTTATACAGGTGATGGACTAAAAAGAGGAATTACAAAAGAAGAAATGATGGAAGCTGTGCATGTTACTGCTGCAATAAAAAGTGGAGCTGCATTAGTACATGGTGTTCAGATGATGAATAAGTATAAAAAACTATCGATGTAGTTTTTCCGTATATATGTAAAATAGCTAACACTTTGTGTAAAATGATAATTCTATTTTTGTAGAGATTATCAAAATTTGAATAAATTTAAAACTATGTTGAAATCGCTTCAAGCTAAAGAAAGTCCGTTGTCTAAAACAGAAAAACAATTAGAAATACTTTCAAATGGAATTTTTAAAGACGGTTCTTTACCCACTTTTGCTGATCAGATTAAAAAAACAAATCAATTTCCTTTAAAAACAAAGAAAATTGAAGTTTTACAGATAAATGTAGGTTACATGTGTAATCAAGTATGTGCACACTGTCATGTAGACGCAGGACCAGATAGAAAAGAAATCATGACAGTTGAAACGATGCAACAAATCTTAAATGTTTTAAAAACGACAGAAGTAAACACACTAGATTTAACAGGTGGTGCTCCAGAAATGAACCCAAATTTTAGATGGTTTGTGGAAGAAGCTTCAAAAATAGGAGTGAAAGATTTTATAGTTCGTTCAAATTTAACAATCATGAGAGCGAATAAAAAATATTATGATTTACCAGATTTTTTTAAAAAACATAATATACATATTGTAAGTTCCATGCCTCATTGGACAAAAGGTAAAACAGATGTACAAAGAGGAGATGGTGTTTTTGATAAATCTATAAAAGTTTTACAAGAATTAAATGAAGTAGGTTATGGAATACCAGAGAGTAATTTAAAATTAGACCTAGTTTACAATCCTTCAGGAGCTTTTTTACCCAGTAGTCAATTCTCTATGGAAAAAGACTTTAAAAAAGCATTAAAAGAAGACTTTAATATTCATTTTCATAATTTATTTGCAATTACTAATTTACCAATTTCTCGATTTCTCGATTATTTAATCGCTTCTGATAATTATGAAGATTATATGTACGCATTAGTAGAAGCTTATAATCCAGCTACAGTAGTTAATGTTATGTGTACAAATACTATTTCTGTAAGTTGGGATGGCTGGTTGTATGATTGCGATTTTAATCAAATGCTAGGATTAAAAGTTGCCTCTAAATCAAAACATATTTCAAATTTTAATGAAGAAGAATTAAGTAACCGAAATATTGTTATTTCCCAACATTGTTATGGTTGTACAGCTGGAGCAGGTAGTAGCTGTCAAGGAGTTGTAGCATAAAAAGACTTGTTAAAATGAACGAAAACCTAATTCTAATATTTACTAGAAACCCCGAACTTGGAAAAGTAAAAACACGATTAGCGGCTTCTATTGGAGAAGAAAATGCATTAGAAATATATAAACATTTATTAGAACATACTAAAAAAGTAACTCTTGAAACTAATTTTGACAAACGTGTTTTATATTCTGAAGAAATAAACACAAACGATATATGGAATAATCACTTGTTTCAAAAGAAATTGCAATTCGGTAAAGACCTAGGAGTAAGAATGTATAATGCATTCAAAGAAGGATTTGACGATGGTTACAAAAAAATAGTAATCATTGGCTCCGATTTAATAGAACTAGAAAGTAATGATATAAAAGAAGCCATTAAAAAACTAGAGAATAACGATATTGTTATTGGACCAGCTCAAGATGGAGGTTATTATTTATTAGGAATGAAACAAATTCCTGAAGATATTTTTAGAAATAAAGAATGGGGAACAAACACCGTCTTAAAAGAAACATTAAAAGATGTCCAGAATTTAAAACACTATTTATTACAAGAAAAAAATGATATCGATACTGTTGAGGATATAAGAGATGTTCCCGTTTTTAAAAAATATACAAATAAATGACACAAGAAATTTTAAACACAACCGCCACATTTTTAAAAGAAAAAGGATTTCATAATCCACAAATAGGAATCGTTTTAGGAACAGGATTAGGTCAATTAGTAAATCATTTACAAGTTGAGGTAGAAATAAATTACACAGATATTCCAAATTTTCCCGTTTCAACTGTAGAATTTCATTCTGGTAAATTATTATTTGGAATCTTAGAAGGAAAAAAAGTAATTGTAATGCAAGGACGTTTTCATTTGTATGAAGGTTACACTTTACAAGAAATTACATTTCCAGTTAGAGTAATGAAAGCACTAGGTATTTCAAGTTTGTTAGTTTCAAATGCTGCTGGTGCTATCAATTTAAATTACAAAAAAGGAGATTTAATGCTGTTAGAAGATCATATTAATTTGCAAGGAGGTTCACCATTAGCGTTTAAAAATGTTTCTGATTTTGGAGAACGATTTACAGATATGTGTGCTCCTTACAATGCTGATTTAAACACAAAAATAGTGGCTATAGCCAAAGAAAATAATATTATTTTACACAAAGGTGTTTATGTTGCTGTTGTAGGACCACAATTAGAAACAAGAGCAGAATATCGATATCTAAAAATTATTGGAGCAGATGCAGTAGGAATGAGTACTGTTCCTGAAGTGATTGTAGCCAATCATTTAAATTTGCCTGTAATAGCAGTTTCTGTTTTAACAGATGAATGCAATCCAGACGATTTAAAACCAGTAAATATTCCAGAAATTATTGCTGTGGCAGGAGAAGCAGAACCAAAAATGATTATACTTTTTAAAGAATTAATTCGTCAGATTTAAGAATTAATCTGTAATAAATTAAACACAATAATATAAAAATGAGTTACTTAAATGCAACTAACGACTTATACAAAAATGCAGCTTTAATTCCAGATGTTGGATTGTGCTGCACAACTACACCTATTTGGAAATTCCCTGGTCTTGAAATTCCAATGATTATGCAAGAAATGAATTATGGATGTGGAAGCACTATTTCTGCTCAAGATTTAATCAATAATCCTAAAGTTTTATACGTGGGTGTTGGTGGTGGAATGGAATTATTACAATTTGCCTATTTCTCTCGTCAAAAAGGTGGCGTTATAGGTGTAGATGTAGTTGACGAAATGTTAGATGCGTCACGCAAAAATTTTAAAATTGCAGAAGAACAAAATGATTGGTTTAAAAGCGAATTTGTAGAATTAAAAAAAGGAGATGCGCTTAATTTACCTATTGAAGATGAAAGCATAGATGTAGCCGCTCAAAATTGTTTGTTCAATATCTTTAAAGCAGAAGATTTAAAAAAAGCATTACAAGAAATGTATCGCGTTTTAAAACCTCATGGACGATTAGTAATGAGTGATCCTACTTGCGAACAAGAAATGAATGAAACATTGCGAAGTGATGATCACTTGAGAGCATTATGTTTAAGTGGAAGTATTCCAATTGCTGATTATATAAAAGCTTTAACTGATGTTGGTTTTGGAACTATTGAAATTCGAGGGCGTCGTCCATATCGCATCTTAGATACAGAAAATTATCCTACAGAAGAGTTAATCTATATTGAAAGTATTGAAGTATGTGCGATAAAGGATCCAATGCCAGTTGATGGACCTTGTGTCTTTACAGGAAAAACAGCTATTTATTATGGGAAAGAAGATTATTTTGATGATAAAAAGGGTCATGTGTTAATGAAAAATCAACCTTTAGCTATTTGTGATAAAACTGCAAAAGCAATTGCTAGCTTAAATAGAAACGATATTTTTATTAGCGAAAGTACTTTTCATTACAATGGAGGCGGTTGTTGTTAGAAATTAAATGCAATATTTAGTACATTTTGTCTATTTATGTTTTACAGCTAACTTTTTGTTTTTTTGTTGTATATTACTTTTACCAAATTCAAAAACAAAAAAATGAAAAAAACAGCTATTTTATTTATTATTTGGACATTTGGGTTTCAATTAAGCAATGCACAAAGCCCTTGGACAAGAGAAAAAGGAAAAGCATATGTTCAACTTGGATTAACAAGTTTATCCTATGATGCAGTTCAATTTAATGGAGAAAAAATCGAAAATATTGGCGACTATTCAGATGTAACAATACAAATTTATTCTGAATATGGAATTACTTCTAAATTAGAAGCCCAACTTATTTTGCCTTATAAATTGGCTAACTATAAGGATGAAGGTATCTCAGAAAGTATTTCTGGTATAGGAAATGTAACTTTAGGTTTAAAATATAAAATATCTGATAAAAACTGGAAAATAAGTTCGGGTTTATTGTTTTCGGCAAATTCAATAAAAAAAGAGGCAACATTAGAAGTAAGCTCTACAGGCATTAATGCTTCTACTTTTTTGCCTTACATTAGTATTGGCACAAGCTATAATAAATGGTATTATTTTGGAAACATTGGCTATGCTTATATGGATAATGATTATTCCGATTATCTAAAAGCTACAATTGAAATAGGTTATAATGTAATTCCAAAAGGGCATTTAATGCTAGTTTTAGATACTAGAAACCCTGTAACAAAAGAAGATGCTTATTTTAATGATAATATTCAGTGGACATCTCACTTAGATAGGCAAGCTTATAATGCTTTTGGAATTAAAACCAATTACGAATTTATACAAGATAAATTTGGAGCTAATTTTTCAGTTTTTGGAGCTTTTGGAATAGATAATGCTCCTTTAGCACCAACTATAAATATTGGAGTTTATACAAAATTGTAAATGAATGAATAAGTACAAAGAAATAATTATTAATTCCTATTCAGATTATTTTAACTATCTGAAAAATGAACTAACTACACTACATATAGAGAACTTTTTTTACGGTTTGATTATTATTTCTTTAATAGTCTTTGTTTTAGAAATTTTATTTCCTTGGAGAAAAAATCAACCTGTTTTTAGAAAAGGCTTTTGGTTAGATACTTTTTACATGTTTTTTAATTTTTTCTTGCTTAACATGATAATTCTAATTGCAATGAATAATGTAACTGCACAATTGTTTAATGATTTTTTATCTCTTTTTGGATTACAATTAACATCAATACAACTTGTAGATTTATCTAAGTTACCAAAAGGATTGTCATTATTCATATTTTTTATTGTGTCAGATTTTGTTCAATGGAATACACATCGATTGTTGCACCGTTTTGAGTTTTTTTGGAACTTTCATAAAGTACATCATTCAGTTACCGAAATGGGTTTTGCTGCGCATTTACGTTATCACTGGATGGAACCTGTAGTTTATAAAACATTACTTTATATTCCTTTGGCATTAATAGGTGGTTTTTCAATCAAAGATGTATTTATTGTTCATTTTATTTCCATTACAATTGGTCATTTAAATCATGCTAATATTGGTTGGGATTACGGACCATTAAAATATATTTTAAATAATCCTAAAATGCATATTTGGCATCACAGTAAAGAAATGCCTAGAAAATATGGAGCAAATTTTGGTATTTCATTAAGTTTATGGGATTATTTATTTAAGAGTAATTATATACCAAATGACGGAAAAGATATCGAGTTGGGTTTTGAAGATATTCAAAGTTTTCCAAATAATTTTATTAATCAAGAACTATATCCGTTCAAAAAATAAAAAAATGAAGCAATTATTTATTCTGTCCTTATTACTAGTTATGGTTACTTCATGTCGTTTCAATAAAACGGAGGAACTTATTAGTGTTGATACAAATGAATTAGATTCAATAAGTAAGCAAGTTGAAACCACTGAAAAAATAGAGGGTGACACAAAAGCGGATAATTCTGAAGATGTAAAAAATATAGATGCTAAAAAAGAAGATTTAGTAAATTCTAAAAATAAAGGAATAGATAAAAATCAAACGGTAGAGATAGATATTACAACACAAAAAACAATAAAAGAATCCGAAGCAGTGGAGGATGTTATTGAGAAAAAAGTTGAGGTTAATGATGTTGACCATTCACAATGGAATGCATTATTAAGAAAAAATGTTTCAAGTTTAGGTAACGTAAATTATAAAGGATTTCTTAAGGACAAGATTTTGCTAGAATCTTATTTAAATATGTTATCTGCTAAAATTCCTGATGCTAATTGGTCTAAAAGTGCAAAATTAGCCTACTGGATAAATGTATATAATGCATTTACTATAAAATTAATTGTAGACAATTATCCTACAAAAAGTATAAAGAACATTGCTAATCCTTGGGGAGAAAAGTTTTTTGAATTAGAAGGAGTAAGCTACAGTTTGGAACAAGTAGAACATGAAGTTTTAACAAAAATGAACGAACCAAGAATACATTTTGCAATTAACTGTGCCTCTTATTCATGTCCAAATTTAGCAAATCAGGCTTATATTTCGAATACCATTGATAAACAGCTTACAGAAGTTACCAAAAAATTCATTAATGATTCTTTAAAGAATGTAATAACTGAAAAGGATATTAAAATATCTGAAATTTTTAATTGGTTTTCCAAAGATTTTAAAACTGCAAACACTTCAGTTATTGATTTTTTAAATAAATATTCGGAAACAAAAATTAGCGAAGACGCTAAAGTACATTATTTAGATTATAATTGGAGTTTAAATGAGTAGAGAAATGATTTTATCATTATGTTCTAAATCTTAGATTGAGATGATAGCTAGTAACTATAAAAAGGAAAACCTCATTATTTGTAACTTACATACATTTTAGAACAGTATTATTCCTAAAAAAGCGTCACTTTTTTTTATAAACTTCTTTTACTATATCTAGAGAAGGTTTGTTTTGAACAGTATAATCATGGTCATTCAATCCGCCTACATCTGCATGATTTTCAAACCATTTCCATAAAAATCCTCCAGCAAACCAATCTTCTTCCCAAAATTGATTGTACAATGCTTGTAAGGCATTTGATTGTGCTTCTAAATTAACCGATTTTTCTTGAGAAAAATTCCAAGGTTCATGAGTAGTATAATCCATACTTTGATAACCATATTCTGTGAATAATACTTTTTTATCCAACTTTTTTGAAAAAAACTCGATATTCTTTTTATGAGTTGTCCATTTTTCTTCTAATTGTGAAATAGAAGGAGTTTGTTCGTTTACCAATGGAAAATAAGCATCAATACCTATATAATCTAATTTTTTAAAAAAAGGAACAGATTGGAAAGTGTCCCAGTTTTCAGCATAAGTTAATTTGCCTTTATAAATTTTTCTTATTTTCTCAATTAATTGATTCCAAAATGGAGTTCTGTTTTTTACAAATGAGTTTAGCTCTGTGCCGATGCAAAGTAATTCTATGTTTTCATTTTGAGCTAATTCAGCATAAAACAGCATGAATTTCTCATAATTAGCTTCAAATTGTTGCCATTCTTTTTCCGTTTTCATTTCGATATGACCAGTAAAACCTTTTGGAATCCAGATTTGAGGTTTTAACATTACTTTTATATTATTGGAATGAAAAATAGTACTAGCATTATCTATTCCTTCTTTTCGTTCACCTATCCATTGTCTTTTAGAATTATAAAAAAGGGCTGTATCATTTAAAGTTTTCATAAAAGCAAAAGGCATTAAGGTAACCCAATTTGCATTTGTTTCTAAAACAGGATTAACTTCTTCTTGGCTAGTTAATTTATTAGATGCAACAAAACTAATTCCGTTTATTTTGCTTTCTTGTGAAGAACAAAAGGCAAAAAGCAAAAAAAGTAAATAAGATAATCTTTTCATATATAATATTTATGGTAAAGGCTACATCATTGTAAGATATTATTTTTATCGAAATATCTTAAAAAAAGGAATATATTCTTGTCAAATTAGTCAATCATTTAATTTAAGTTAAGAGTGGTTTTTTAAATAAAAGTAAGATTTCTAACTTTAATTAGTAACTTAATACTTTATTTTTACCCTGTTAAATTTTTTGTATGGAACATATTGTTATAATTGGTAACGGAATTTCAGGTGTCACACTCGCTAGGCATATTCGTAAAAATTCAGATAAAAAGATTACTATAGTTTCAGCAGAGACAGAATATTTTTTTTCAAGAACTGCTTTAATGTATGTTTATATGGGACACATGAAATTTGAACATACCCAACCTTATGAAAATCATTTTTGGAAAAAAAACAAAATAGACTTAGTATTTAAGAAAGTAGAAAAAGTTATTCCAACTGATACTATTTTACTTATGAATGATAATTCTATTCTAAAATATGATAAACTAGTTATTGCAACAGGTTCTAAATCAAATAAATTTGGTTGGTCAGGTCAAGATTTAAAAGGTGTTTTAGGTTTGTATCATAAAAACGACTTAGAGGAATTGGAAAATCTTTCAAAAGAAGCAAAGCGAGCAGTTATTGTTGGAGGAGGTTTAATAGGAATAGAATTAGCCGAAATGTTAATCACTAGAAATATTCCAGTTACATTTTTAGTGAGAGAAACTCATTTTTGGGGTGGAGTTTTACCAGAAGGAGAAGCAAAATTAATTGGAAAACATATCTTAGAACATCATATAGATTTGCGATTAGATACTAATTTAAAAGAAATTGTTTCAGATGAAAATGGAAGAGCAAAAGCTGTTATAACAGAAGCAGGTGAAATAATAGAATGTAATATAGTTGGTTTAACCGTGGGAGTTTCACCTAATATAGATTTTCTAAGAGATTCAGGAATTGAAACTAATCGAGGTGTATTAGTAAATCGATTTTTGGAAACAAACATTCCAAATATATATGCAATTGGAGATTGTGCAGAACAACATGAAGCTATAGGATATAGAAAAAATATTGAAGCAGTTTGGTATACAGGTAGAATGATGGGTGAAGTTTTAGCACAAACAATATGTGGAAACAAAATGCAATACAATCCCGGACACTGGTTTAATTCAGCTAAATTTCTGGATATAGAATATCAAACCTATGGTTGGGTTTGGGCAAAACCAAAAGATTACGAAAACCAGTTTTATTGGGAACATAAATCCGGAAAAATAGCTATCCGTATTTCTTACCATAAGAGAACTAACGAATTTTTAGGAATAAATACTTTTGGAATAAGAATGCGTCATGAGTTCTTTGATAAAGTTTTAAGTGATAAAAAAAGTGTAGATTTTGTAATGGAAAACTTAAAGCAAGCCAATTTTGACCCTGAATTTTATACTCATTATGAAAAAGAGATTGTAAATCAATTTAAAAAAGAATTGCAAACGTTAAAAGCTTAAGATGAAAAAATTAAAAACTTTACGATTTATAGGCTTAGTTGTTTTTGTTGCATCGGTATTTATTTTTATTGCAACTTTAGGTATTGGTAGTTATTCTTTAACCGAAAATGTTATTAAAGAAAAATTTTCAGGTAAGCCCGAAAGAGTTATTGCAACTTTTGAGAATGTAGCAAAAGAAAGAAAAGTTTTAAATAAAGAGATCGAAAATCCATTTTCTTTTAATAATGAAATAACTGCATTATTAGAAACATATAATACAAAAATAACTTCGGATATTGAGACTGAAAAAGGACTTTCTAAAGCTGAAATTAATCAAATATTTTCTAAGTCTATAATAGATAATAAGGTAAATTATTCAAAGACTGTATTAGAATCTGTTTTCCAAAATAATTCCGATAAAGTAAGACTAGTTGATGAAGCTACAAATTGGATGTATTCGTCAGCTAAAAAATATGAAAAAGTAGCTGATTTTAAAAATGATTTCAATAATAAAATAGCAGATATAAATAGAAATAATGCACAAGAGTTCTTGTTGGATGATAATAAGTATACCAAATTTGATATTGCAAAATCATCAATTACTGGGTCATTAAAAGAAAATAAGATACTATACTTATTTTTAACTTTTGGTTTAGGAGTTATTGGTTCGTTATTATTTATTATTACTGGATTGTTTCTAGAACCTATTGCAGGAATTAAAAATAATGGTATTTATTTGTCTGAAGCCACAAATAGAGGTTGGGTAGCACTATTTGTATTTGTATTCTTAGTTTCTTTTTACATCTTATTATATTTTTATCCCTACTACATTGTTAATTGGACGAATATTGTAGACCCTTTAAAATCTTTATTTAAAGAAGGAGCAAAAGCTTCCCAATGGTTTCTTTATGGAGTTTTATATTGTGTATCTATGCTAGTTATGGGAATACGAATGTTCATCAAATATAGACACAATAGCTATCAAATTGTACGAACAGCAAGCGTTTTGTTCTTCCAAATCATTTTTGCTTTTTTACTAGTTGAAATTTTACCTTTATTTGATTTACCAGGTGTAGATTTAAAAAATGCTTGGCCACTAGATTATAATTTTGTAACAGATTGGAACGTAAAAAAGCATTTAGAAGCAGGTCATTTGGGCAAGTTTATGTTTGTTTGGGGAATAGTTTTAAGTTTGATTATTGTTCCAGTAATGGTTTATTTGTATGGTAAACGTTGGTATTGTTCTTGGGTTTGTGGTTGTGGTGGTTTAGCAGAAACATTAGGCGATCCATATAGACAATTATCAGACAAAAGATTGATAGCTTGGAAAATCGAAAGATGGACGATTTATCCCATTTTAATTTTTGCTATTCTTATGACTATTGTGGTAGGTTATAATACTTATAATATTGTTTATAATCCTTTAAAAATAGGAGATAACTCTTTATTAGGAATTAACGCTTACAAAATAAATGAAATTTACGGATTTCTTATAGGTTCTATTTTTGCAGGAGTAATTGGCACTGGATTTTATCCTATTCTTGGAAACCGTTCTTGGTGTCGTTTTGGCTGTCCTTTAGCAGCTTATATGGGTATAATACAACGCTTTAAATCCAGATTTAGAATTACAACAAATGGTGGGCAATGTATTTCATGTGGGAACTGTTCTACTTACTGTGAGCAAGGAATAGACGTGAGAGCTTATGCACAAAAAGGAGAGAATATTGTGAGAGCGTCTTGTGTAGGATGTGGAATTTGCGCTGCTGTATGTCCTAGAGGTGTGTTGAAATTGGAGAATACATCAGAAAAGGGAAGAATTAATCCTAACGAAATTTTATTAGGTAATGATGTAAACTTACTGGATTTAATCAATCATAAATAACTTAAAAATCCAAGAATGCTATTTCAACGTATATTAATTTATAAGTTTATTTTTTTTGGATAATTTAAAAAAGAATATGAATAAAATTGTTATACTATACTTTTTTTTAGCAACGATGCCTTTTACTTTTGGACAAAAGTCTTATGTTAAAAATTATTATGAAAATGGTAATTTAAAAGAAGAAGGCTGGATAGAAAATAACCAAAAAGTTGATTATTGGTTTTTTTATAATGATAATGGCACAAAAAAAGAAGAAGGACATTTTAATGAAAATCAAAAAGTAAAATGGTGGATTTTTTATGATACTAAAGGAAAAGTTATTAAAAAAAGTGAATTTAAAAATAATAAATTAAATGGATTCACCATTGTCTATGAAAAAAACAAGATTATACGTGCTGAAGAATACTTTATGAATAAAAAAACAAATCAATGGGAAAGTGTAGCAGCTTTCAAAAAAGATAATCCGTTTCTATTTTTATGATACAACCAATAATAAAGGTAATTATTCCTGCTTTTAATGAAGAGAAAGCGATTGTTAATGTAATAAATGAAATTCCCAGTATTGTTTCTGAAGTTATTATAGTCGATAATAATTCTAATGATAAAACAGCATTAGTTTCTAAAAATGCAGGAGCAACTGTTCTATTTGAATCTAGGAAAGGCTATGGATATGCTTGTTTAAAAGGATTAGAATATATAAGTGAACAAAATGAAAAACCACACATTATTGTTTTCTTAGATGGAGATTATTCTGATTATCCAGAAGAATTATTAAGAATAATAGAACCTATTCTAATTCAAGATATCGATTTTGTAATAGGAGCAAGAGTAGAAAAGTTTCGAGAAAAAGGGGCGATGACTCTTCAACAAATTTTTGGTAATTGGTTGGCAACTTTTTTAATGAAAGTTTTCTTTAATGCTAAGTTTTCCGATTTAGGGCCTTTTAGAGCTATTAAATATCAAAAATTATTAGCTTTACAAATGGAAGATAAGACCTATGGTTGGACAGTAGAAATGCAATTAAAGGCTTTAAAGCAAAATCTTACATATATAGAAATACCAGTTCATTATAAAAACAGAATTGGCGTTTCAAAAGTATCTGGAACAGTGAAAGGAACCATAATGGCAGGAATAAAAATCATAGGTTGGATACTTAAATATAGTTTAAAAAAATAATGACATATCTTATACTTTCTTACATAATTTTATTTTTTTATAGCTTATCAATAGTATTGATTTTCTTCTATAGTTTGGCCCAATTTAATTTGCTTTTAAACTATTTAAAAAGTAAAAAGCAAGTTCAAAAGAGAGAGAAATTTGACTTTAAAAATACTTCTGAAATTCCTTTTGTGACTATTCAGCTTCCTGTTTTTAATGAAAAATATGTAATAGAAAGACTGCTGCAAACTATTTCAAAATTAGAATATCCATTAGAAAAACTTGAAATTCAAGTTTTAGATGATTCAATTGATGATTCTGTTATAGAAACAAAACAGATAATTGATAGTATTGCAAAAAATGGAATAGATATTCAACATATAAGAAGAGAAAATAGAGTAGGTTTTAAAGCTGGTGCGCTAAAGGAAGGTTTAAAAACGGCAAAGGGAGAGTTTATAGTAATTTTTGATGCAGATTTCGTTCCAAAAACAGATTGGCTTTTGCAAACCATTCCTTATTTTAAAGATGAAAAAGTGGGTGTGGTTCAAACACGATGGGGACATATAAACAGGAACTTTTCTTTATTAACAAAAGTCCAGGCTTTTGCTCTAGATGCTCATTTTACATTAGAACAAGTAGGACGTAATTCAAAAGAGCATTTTATTAATTTTAATGGTACAGCTGGTGTTTGGAGAAAATCTTGTATTATAGATGCAGGGAATTGGGAAAGTGATACTCTAACGGAAGATTTAGATTTAAGTTATAGAGCCCAATTAAAAGATTGGCAATTTGTTTATTTGGAAGATATTGAAACTCCAGCAGAACTTCCTGTGGTTTTAAGTGCAGCTCGTTCTCAACAGTTTAGATGGAATAAAGGAGGAGCAGAGAATTTTAAAAAAATGTCAAAAAGAGTAATTGAAGCTCATAATATTAAAACAAAGACAAAATTGCATGGCTTATTACATCTTTTAAATAGCTCTATGTTTTTATGCATTTTTGCAATGGCTATTTTAAGTGTTCCAGCGTTGTATATTAAAAATGAATTTCCACATTTAAAAATTTTGTTCAATATTGTTGCATTTTTTGTAGTTACATCAATTATCTTCTTTATCTGTTATTGGTTTACCTATAAGAAAATTAATGGAGGAGGAATTAGTAGTTTCTTTAGATATATTAGAATGTTTTTTACTTTTTATACTATTGCTATGGGGTTTTCTTTTCAGAATACAATAGCTGTTTTAGAAGGGTTAATAGGTAAAAAAAGTGAATTTGTAAGAACTCCAAAATTTAATATAGAATCATTAAAAGAAAAATGGAAAGAAAATGTTTATATATCTCACAAGATTTCTAAAAATACTATTGTAGAAGGCTTATTAGTTTTGTACTTTTTATTTGGTATTTATAGTGGGTATATGTTTAATGATTTTGGATTATTGCCTTTTCATTTAATGTTGCTAATAGGTTATGGATATGTTTTTGTAAAATCATTTAAATCAACCTAAAATTGAATTTGTCTTCTATAAAATATAAAGATACTTATCTTGTTGTTTTATCTATTGTGGCTTATGTCAATTTAGGTTATTTTGTAGTAAGAGAAAATTTCTTTTTTTTATTCCTATTTTATTCTCTTGCTTTTATAGCTTTTTATTTTTTTTATTCTTCACAATTTCTTTCTGAAAAGAAATTATTTACGTTTGGGGTAATTTTTAGAGTATTATTATTGTTTTGTTTGCCTTTTTGGTCACAAGATTTTTATCGTTTCATTTGGGATGGAAGATTAGTCCTTTCAGGAATTAACCCTTATTTATTTCGACCAAATGATTTGATTGAAAATATAACGATGTTTCAATCTCAAGAATTATATAAAGGAATGGGAGATTTAAGCGCTTCTCATTTTTCAAATTATCCTCCAGTTAATCAGTTTGTTTTTAGTATTGCAGCTATATTTTCCCCTAAATCTATTTTTTTTTCATCCTTTATTTTTAAGATAATTATTCTTTTTTCAGACATTGGAATTTACCATTTTGGAAAAAAAATACTACATTTTTTAAATTTGGATACTAAGTGTGTTTTTTTATATTTTTTAAATCCTTTAGTTATAGTTGAACTCGTAGGAAATGCTCATTTCGAAGGAGTAATGTTGTTGTTCTTTGTTTTAGGAATATATTTTTTCTTTAAAAACAAATGGTTAGTGAGTGCCCTATTTATTGCTTTATCTATATCAACGAAGTTGTTGCCTTTATTGTTATTACCTTTTTTTTATCAAATGCTAGGTTTTAAAAAGAGTGTTGCTTTTTATGCAATAGTTATATTAATTAATCTTATTCTTTTTTTGCCTTTTATTTCAGAAACCTTAATTCATAACTATTCCGAAACGATTTCTCTGTGGTTTGTGAATTTTGAATTTAACGCGAGTTTTTATTATATATTTAGAGAAATTGGGTATTGGATCAAAGGATATAATACAATAGGTACTATTGGAAAAATTACACCTGTTTTCTCAATTTTAGTTATTCTTTTTTATTCGCTTTTAAAAAGCAATAAAACTCTTAAGCATTTTTTTGTAAATAGTTTGTTTGCTCTTACTATTTACTTTTTATTGGCTACAACTGTACACCCTTGGTATATAGCTAATCTATTAATTATTGCAATTTTTACAAAATATAGATTTATTGTTACTTGGACTTTTACAGTAGTTTTAAGTTATTTTGCTTATAGTCAAGTACCTTTCAAAGAGAATCTTTTTATTGTTTTCTTAGAATATTTATTTGTATTTGTTTTCCTTTTTTATGAGATCATGAAACCCTCTTTTCCTTTAGCTAATAAAATTGATAAAGAATAATTATAATTAATTGTTTTTGTTTACTTAATTATTACTATTTTTCTTTATTCTAATTATAAAAGTTCTAAAACTCTTTCTAAAGTCATACCTCTTGAACCTTTTATTAAAATTAAACCGTTTTCAGGAATTTGTTTGGTGAATGAATTTGTAAAACCTGTAAAAGTGTCAAAAAAATGGAAATTATTTTTTTCAATTTTATTAGTGTAAAAATCATTTCCAATAAAATAACAAGTTATGTTGTTTTGTTCTTTTAGTGTCTCAACAACTTTTTTATGCTCATTTAAACTTTCTGTACCTAGTTCAAACATATCTCCAAAAATGATGGTTTTATTAGTGTGATTAAGTTGAATGAAGTTTTGAATCGCAGCACTCATACTACTAGGATTAGCATTATAAGCATCTAAAATAATTTC
>LLBZ010000377.1_pt2 | contig 16314 bp, 17 predicted proteins | sample 1489421 | NCBI WGS metagenome assembly LLBZ01 (sample SAMN04092657, study PRJNA295927) | soil metagenome | biome: Soil prokaryotic community; feature: Bulk soil; isolation source: soil from tomato rhizosphere | host: tomato cultivar Moneymaker | place: South Korea | collected 2011-11-01 | reverse complement strand
CGCCAGCGAATCACTCCCGCGGATGTCGTGATCTGGGTAATCGGTATCGCCATCGCTGTAATGGTGGTATTCGGTTCCATGAAAACGATCGCTTTGGGCAAGTATAATCTGGTTACCTGGATTGACTTGACCATTACAGGTCTTGCTCTGGGTGGCGTGTATGCACTCATTGCCCTGGGATATACCCTTGTCTATGGCATTTTGCGCATGATCAACTTCGCCCATAGTGAAGTCTTTATGAGTGGTCCGTTCACGGCTGCGTTCGCAGCCGAGGCGCTTCGGGCGGCAGGCTGGTGGAACACCTATCCTATCTTAAGCCTGCTGATCGTGATACTGGTTTCGGCTGGTGTTGCTTCTTCCATTGCTCTCCTGCTCGAACGGATCGCTTATCGTCCTTTGCGCAATGCGCCACGGCTTGTCCCTCTCATTACTGCCATTGGCGCATCTTTCTTCCTGCAGTACGTGTTTCGCGGCTTTTTCGGATCCGGTCTAAAAGGCTACCCTGAGATGGCAATTTTCCAAGGGGCCTGGATAATCGGCGGCATCCGCATATTTAAGACACAGGCCACTGTCATTATCGGCGCATTTATTCTTATGTTGATCCTGTATGCGATCGTACAGCGCACCAAGATCGGGAAAGCCATGCGCTCTGTGTCGGAAGACAAGGAAGCGGCTGCATTGATGGGCATCGATGTGGACCGGACGATCGCAACCACCTTTGCTCTCGGCGGCGTGGCTGCCGGTATGGCTGGTATCTTGTACTTGCTTCTGTTTCCGGTGGCACATTTCTACATGGGATTCTTCCCGGGGCTGAAAGCCTTCACCTCCGCGGTTCTGGGTGGGATTGGCAACGTTCCTGGCGCATTCCTGGGGGCCATGGTGCTGGGTCTGCTTGAATCGGTTGGACCCAGTCTGTTCCTGGATGGATTAGGCATCCCTGCGGCCTACCAGTTGAAGGATGCAATTGCTTTCACCATCCTCGTTTTCATTCTGATCTTCCGACCGTCTGGCATCCTCGGCGAACGCCTGACACAGACAAAAGTATAAGGAGGCAGGGACATGCAAACTTCGTTCACGCAATCCCCCTGGAAGCAGGCAGTTCAGGCAGGTTTGCTCGGGGGAGCCATCGGAGTCCTCCTCTCGCTGGTGGGCATGGTCGTGTCTTTCAGCGGCCGGTGGATCATCAACGGTGTGTTCACCATGGGGCAGGTGATTTTCCTCGCGCCCATCCTGCTCCTGGCCTATTTTATGATCCGCCGTCTGACGCCCCAGACAAATCAAAAGGTCATTTCCCTGGGACTTGTTGCCGGGCTCGCGGGTGGACTGGTCATGGCGGCTCTGGTCCTCCTCGGCCGACTGGTGAACCTGCAGGCGATGTTCATCAATGCCTCCGCCGCCCTCTACAGGGTGCTCACATTTGGTAAAGACTTTGGGCTCGGCATATTGATCTTGATTGTTGTGTGCACGGTCATGGGCGGTCTGGCAGGCGCGATTTTCATCCTTCCCCAACGCGTCCGTACTGCCATCATTCAGGGTCTGGTCTGGGTAACGCTGGTGGGACTTTTGAGAGATTTGATTATCACTGTCACAATCCGCTGGGGCCCTCTCGCAGGATTGTTTCGAGCCTTGTTCGCCTCCAGCGGCCTTACACTCATCGGCGCGATCATCGTTTTCGCGCTGATCACCGGGATTTATTATTGGCGGGCGGGCCAGCCTGCCGGAAACGCCTCGCTATTCGATTTCAGTACGACCTCCAAGCAAAAGCCGATGGTTCGCTGGCTGACGATTGGCGCGATCGTCATGATCTTGTTGTTGCTGCCGCCTATCCTGGGTCTCTTCTTTAGCAATATTCTCAATGTTGTCATGATGTATATGCTGATGGGTTTGGGTTTGAACATCGTGGTCGGCTTCGCCGGCTTGCTGGATCTCGGGTATGTTGCTTTCTTTGCGATTGGCGCCTACACGATGGGTGTCCTGACGTCACCCGAAATGAGCGCCGACCCCATGACGTATTGGCAGGCATTGCCATTTGCGGTGATCGCCTGTGTGATCGCGGGCGTTATCCTTGGGCTGCCGGTTTTGAAAATGCGCGGTGATTATCTGGCAATCGTGACCCTGGGCTTCGGCGAGATCGTCCGCCTGCTGGCTCTCTCTGATTGGCTACGTCCCTGGCTCGGTGGCTCCCAGGGAATCCAGTTGATCGCTCAGCCGCACATTGGCAACCAAGTACTGAATACACAACAGGAACTCTACTACCTGTTCTTGATTGGTGTGGGCATCGTCGCTTTTATCGCCTGGCGCTTAAGGGATTCGCGTATAGGTCGCACCTGGATGGCACTGCGGGAGGACGAAGATGTGGCCGTTGCCATGGGCATCAATCATGTAACAACCAAGCTCATGGCATTTGCCACAGGTGCTTTGTTTTCGGGCATTGCGGGGACGATCTTCGCCGCTCAATTGCAATCGGTCTACCCGCACAGCATGAATTTCCTCGTCTCGATTAACGTATTGTCATTGATCATTATCGGCGGCATGGGAAGCATCCCCGGTGTGTTCGTCGGCGCACTGGTTCTCATGGGCCTTCCTGAGCTCCTGCGCGAGTTCGCCGAATACCGATATCTGGTCTATGGAGCACTGTTGATGGCCATGATGTTGACCCGCCCGGAGGGCTTATGGCCCGAAGCACGGCGGCGCCTTGAACTTCATGAGTCCATGGAACCAACAGCCGCGGTCCATCCAGAGAGTGGCGTCGCGACAGAACAAAGCACCACCTCCTAGAGGAGAATCCAAGATGAATGTTCTCGTTGCAAATAAAGTCACAAAACGCTTTGGCGGACTCCAGGCGCTGAGCAAGATCGACCTGGAGGTCAAGGAAAATTCGATCCACAGCATCATTGGACCGAACGGAGCAGGCAAGACCACATTCTTCAACTGCGTCACTGGATTTTACACGCCGGAGGAAGGTGAGATCCTCCTGGATGGAAAGAATATCACCGGTCTCTCTCCAGACCGCGTCACGCATATGGGCATCGCTCGCACGTATCAAAATATCCGGCTGTTCAAGAATATGACCGCGGTGGAAAACATCCTCGTGGGGATGCATCCGCATTTGAAGTCAGGCTTGATCGGCGGGGGTTTGCGAAATCCCGCCACGGTTCAGGAAGAAAAAGAGGCGTTCGAGGAGGCCAGACGTTTGTTGCGATTTGTGGGTCTGCGCGGTCAGGGCGACATGATGGCCTCCAGCCTGCCGTATGGTGCACAGCGCCGTCTCGAGATTGCTCGAGCCCTCGCCAGCAAGCCCAGGCTCCTGCTCCTCGACGAGCCCACAGCCGGGATGAACCCCAGCGAGACTCAGGAAATGGTGCACTTTATTCGCCGCCTGCGGGATGAATTGGGGATGACTGTTTTGATCATCGAACATCAAATGCGCGTGGTGATGTCAATTTCCGACAAAATCAGTGTGCTGGATTTTGGCGAGAAGATTGCAGAGGGCACTGCCATCGATATTCAGAACAATCCGCAAGTGATCGAGGCATATCTCGGTCGTGGTGCAGCTAGCGGTCTGGGACAGAGCGAGGCCCAGCCCACTACAGCTGGCTAGGCAGGAGTATTCATCATGGCAATGCTTGAAGTGGAAAACATCCACTCCTATTACGGGAACATCCACGCTTTAAAAGGCGTCTCGCTGACCGTTGACCAAGGGGAGATCGTCACCCTGATCGGCGGGAACGGCGCGGGAAAGACCACCACCCTGAGAACGATCACCGGCATCATGAAGCCGCTGGAGGGCCATGTCAAGCTCGAGGGGGAAGATCTGGCCCCGTTCAAAGCGCATGAAATCGTCTACAAGGGAATCGCCATGGTACCGGAAGGACGGCGCATCTTCGCCCGCCTGAATGTTGCCGAGAACCTCGAAATGGGCGCGTACAGCCGCAACAACAAACAGGAAATCGCCAATGACCTGGAGCGTGTCTATTCCCTGTTTCCCAGGCTGAGAGAACGCCGCGCGCAGATCGCCGGCACCCTTTCGGGCGGCGAGCAACAAATGCTTGCCACCGGGCGCGCCCTGATGGCCCGCCCGCGCATCCTCTTGATGGATGAGCCTTCGATGGGGCTCGCGCCCGTGCTTGTGGAGCTTATCTTCGATACGATCCGGAAAATCAACGAGGAAGGCACTACAATTCTCCTGGTCGAACAGAACGCGCTCATGGCACTCTCCATCGCGAACCGCGGCTATGTCCTGCAAACGGGCGAAATCGTGCTGCACGACCAGGCCGAAAAACTGCAAAAGAATGAGATGATCCAGAAGGCGTACCTTGGCATGGAATAGCGTTTTTTGTTCAATTTCAACGCGCAGAGGTACAATTCATCCTGTCCTCTGCGCGTTTGTTATATACCCCTATATCATATTGATCCAGGTTTAGTCCTATGAAGAAGATTTGCTCCTTAATATTATTTTTGGCTTTCCTCATCGGCGCTTGCCAGCCAGCCTCTCCCGCCTTACCCACCAATACTGTTTCACCAACGGCCACGCCAGCGGACCAGTGGCAGGCCTTGCTAAGTCATACCCCTGTCCCCTGGACAACGCCTCTGCCGCCCGAAGAACCCACCTTTCTCGATGCCACCTATGTGAAAATCAATCCACGCCTCGCCACGCCATTTCCCTGCAAGCGTTGCCCGGACTATAAACTTGATGGCGGCCTATGGAAGCTCAGCCTCGATAGAGGAACCTTCCGGATCATGTATACCGTGAATGGTTGGCGCAGCCTGGGCTCCTATACCGTTTCAGGGGATAAGATTTACTTTTTCAACGATCCGTACTGTAACTGGGATACGGGTGTCTATACGTGGAAACTGGAGGGTGGCGCACTCACCCTTACAGAAGTGGACGATCCATGCTCGCAGGGATTACGGGCCGCAAATTTCATCGATCAGGTATGGCTGTCCTGCCGGCCGCCCAACACGGAAGCCGCGATCACCGATCACTGGAATAAGCCCGAAGGTTGCGATCCCACCGGCTCATAAAATGAGATGAGGGCCATGTGTTGCTGCTAAACGCGGAAGACGTTCGCAAAGCCCTGCCGATGAGTGAGGCAATCGAGGCGATGAAACGCGCCTATGCCTCTCTTTCCAGCGGGACCGCGGTCGTTCCGCTGCGGACGCGCTTAGACATCCCAAACACGGAAGCGCTGAGCCTGTTCATGCCCGCGTTCGTCCACTCGCAGGACGGAGATGCGTTGGCAGTCAAAGTGGTTTCGCTCTTCCCCACAAACCCCACGCGAGGACTCGCCTACATTCAGGCGGCAGTGCTTGTCCTGGAGCCAGAAACGGGTCGTGCCATTGCTCTTCTCGAGGGCAGCACCCTGACCGCCCTGCGCACTGGCGCGGCGAGCGGCGCGTCCATTGATCTGCTTGCTCGCGAAGACAGCAAAATCGTCGCGGTCTTCGGTGCCGGCGCGCAGGGACGGACGCAGCTCGAGGCAGCCTGCACAGTCCGTCAGATCGAAACCGCGTTCATCTTTGACAGGGATCCTGAGAAAGCGCAAGCCTTTGCGAGCCAGATGAACGGGAAAGGGCTCATTCCCCGAGATATTCGCGTGGCGGGAAACGCCAGGGAAGTCGTCGAATATGCAGACATCATCTGCACGGCGACGACCTCTCTACGCCCTGTCTTTCACGATGAAGATATCAAAGCAGGGACTCATATCTCTGCAGTTGGTTCCTACAGACCGGACATGCAGGAAGTGCCCGCAGAGACCATTCAGCGCGCAAGCGTGTTCGTCGATTCGCGTTCCGCCTCGCTGGAAGAGGCAGGAGATCTCATTCAACCGATGCAGGCAAGGTTATTCGATGAATCACACATCTGTGGTGAATTGGGTGAGGTGATACTGGGCAAAATACCAGGGAGGCAATCGCAGGAAGAAATCACCTACTTTAAATCGGTGGGGGTCGCCGTGCAGGATGCCATGGCAGCCCAGGTGGCATTGAATAATGCCCGCAACATGAACATCGGCGCCGAGGTCGATTTTTGAAACTCGCAGAAGACCCTAAAAGTTTCTTTCGCATTCAAATGTGCTTCTCAGTAAGCTTTTTACATGGTTCTTGACACTAGACCTGATACCAAGAAAACTTTCAGGGTCTAGCGCCACGAGGACAAATGGATATTCCAAACACAGCAGACATCGTCATCATCGGGGGTGGTGTGATGGGCGCCAGTGCGGCCTATCATCTCGCAAAGCGGGGAATGAAAAATATCGTATTGCTTGAAAAAGAGGACTTTTATGGCACCGGCGCGACAGGCCGCTGTGCAGGCGGGGTTCGCTACCAGTTCTCTACGGAGATCAATGTCAGGCTATCGCTGGAAAGCCTGCCCATGATCGAATGCTTCAGGGAAGAAATCGGTCAGGATGTGAATTATCGCCAGTGCGGCTATCTGCTGATCGCAACAGATGCGAAAGATGCAAACACCTTCCGGCGCAACGTGGAGCTTCAAAATCGCCTCGGCGTTCGGACGGAGCTCTTGAGCGGAGATGAAGTCCGCGCTCGTCTGCCGCTGATGAGATTTGAGGATGCCATCGCCGGCACGTTCCATCAAAAGGATGGGATCGTCGATCCCAACAGCGTCGTGGCGGGGTATATTGGGTCGGCGCAGAAGCTCGGCGTGAAGGCTCTTACGCGCGCTGAAGTGACCGGGATCCGCGTGGTAGGAGGGCAGGTCGAAGCCGTGGAAACCGCTCAGGGTGTGGTCCAGACCCGCCTCGTGTTGAACGCGGCCGGGCCCTGGGCAGGACTGATCGGTCAAATGGCAGGAGTCCAGATCCCCATCATCCCCCTCCGCCGGCAGATGTTCACCACGAATCCGCTGAAAGAAATCTCGGAAGATTTGCCCTTTGTGATCGACTTTAGGCAGTCACTCTATTTTCACCGTGAGGGCGATGGATTGCTGATTGGAATGAGCAACCAAAACGAAAAGCCCGGCTTCGACCAAAGTGTGGATGAGGAATTCGAGCTGGTCAATTTCGAAGCTGCAATCGAGCGTATGCCCCTGCTCGAACGCGCCAGCCGCGCCTCACACTGGGCCGGGCTGTACGAAGTGACTCCGGACGCGCATCCGATTTTCGGCGGGAGCCCGGTAAAAGGCTTTCACATTTGCGCAGGCTTTTCGGGTCACGGCTTCATGCACGGACCGGTGGCAGGCAAGCTGATGGCGGAATACATTCTGGACGGACGGTTTTCCACGGTAGACGTCTCCATGCTCGACCTGGCGCGCTTCGAAGAAGAACGATTAATAAAAGAGTACAATGTAGTTTAGTTAGCCGCGAAGGGCACCAGGTGCACAAAGTGGAAGTAGCAGATTCGTTTGCCAAATCCCTTCGTGAACTCACCGCACTTGCGTACGGTGCAAGTGTTGTGACCTTTGTGTTTAAAACGAGAAGATCAACTTATGCCTTCTGCAGAAATCATTACGATTGGAACCGAGATCTTACTGGGTGAAATTGTAGACACGAACACGCGCTATATCGCGCGCACGCTGCGCGGCATGGGGGTGAACATCTATCGCACGATCACCATCGGCGATAACGTAGACCGCATCGCCGAGGCGATCCATCATTCCATGCAGCGCGCAGACATCGTCATCACGACCGGCGGACTGGGGCCCACCGTGGACGACCCGACGCGTGAGGCAGTCGCAAAAGCCGCGGGGGTAGAGCTTGAATTTCGTGAAGACCTGTGGGAGCAGGTAGTTGCCATCATCTCGCGCTACGGTCGCAAGCCGTCCGAGAACCAAAAGCGGCAGGCTTTTATCCCTAAAGGCGCGATCGCCATCCCGAACCCGGTGGGCACAGCGCCTTGCTTTATCGTCGAGACTGAGCGCAATGCCGTGGCCTCCCTGCCGGGTGTTCCTAATGAGATGGAACACATCCTGCACGAATCGGTCATCCCCTATTTACAGAAACGCTTCGGCTTGAACGAGATCATCAAGGTCCGCATCCTGCACTGTGCAGGGTTGGGTGAAGGTATGATCGACGAGAAGATCGCCGACCTCGAAATCCTCAGCAACCCCACAGTGGGACTCGCCGCGCATACAGGCGTGGTGGACATCCGCGTTGCCGCGAAAGCCAAAAGTGAAGCGGAGGCGGATGCCATGATCGCCGACATCGAGCATCAAATCCGCGAGAGACTGGGAGATTCTGTCTTTGGCGCCGATGAAGATATGCTCGAAGACGCGGCCCTCATGGAGGTGGCAAAGCGCGGCTGGACTCTGATCGGGGTTGAATCTGGGCTGGACGGGTTGCTGGCTCGCAAGATTCCTCATACCGCATCCATCCCAGACCTATCTCCTGAATCTCTGATGGCTGCCTTGCGCGCTGCCCGCGCGGACTCCAACGCGGACGCCGCTCTCGGCGTCGCCATGTATCTGGCAGAGCGTTCTGCTGAGATCGCTTTGATCACGCCGCGCGGCGAAAAGACCCACCATATCACATACGGGGGACCGCCGCGCAGCTTGGCTCGCTGGTCTGTGAACGTCGCGCTGGATTGGCTGCGCCGCCGCGCCATGGAGAGCGAGTAAATGGCGCGGCGCAGAAAATCCTCTCATCGATGGGTTTATGTGATCTGGGGGGTGAATGGGGCTGTCCTGCTTGTCATTTTGATCGTAGCCGTTTTATATACCACCAGCCTGCGCGCTTCGGCGGCAGACGAACCTGTGGCGACAGCACCCCCCCAGACAACACGAGAGATTCCGCCAACCAGTTATTTCCTGCCGACGCTCACTCCAGACCCGCGCTTTACTCCACCTGCCTTCGAAACCTCCACACCCTTTGAACTGGCCGATGATCTCCGCCCAAGGATTATTGGTTTTTCGGTGGGGGCCCGCCCGATAGAGGTGTACACGTTTGGCGCCGGAGAAAAGCGATATTTGATCGTCGCAGGGATCCATGGCGGTTATGAATGGAACACGATCGAACTTGCCAACGAGTTGATCATCCACATCAGCGAGAACCCGGGCGCCATCCCCACGGATGTAACGCTCTACATCATTCGCAACATGAACCCGGATGGAGAAGCGCGTGCGCATGGCGTGGATGGACGGGTCAACAATCACGGCGTGGACTTGAACCGCAACTTCCCTTCCGAGAACTGGACCGAAGAGTGGGACCGTGATGGCTGCTGGATCTATCGACCGACAACCGGTGGCAGTTATGGTGGCTCGGAGCCGGAGACACGTTCGGTGATGAGCTTTATCGAAGACCACGAGATCGAAGCGCTGATCAGTTATCACAGCGCCGCGCTGGGTGTATTTCCAGGCGGCGTACCATGGACGGGCCCTTCGAAGCGATTGGCAATGGCGCTCTCGAAAGCGACGGGCTATCGTTATCCACCGATCGACACGGGCTGCGTATACACCGGCACGCTCGCCGATTGGGCTGTGGAGAACGGAGTCGGCGCGGCAGTAGATATGGAATTGAGAAACCACCGCGATACTGACTTTGAGGACAACCTCAAGGCGCTGAAAGTATTTTTGAATTTTGTACCGTGACAGGCAATTATCAAAGGAGAACGAATGACGCAGCAAGTTGACACACTTTTCATCAATGCCCTTGTCCTCACCATGGATGAGAACTTCAGTCAGTTCTTGCCCGGTGCTGTCGCTGTCAGAGGAGATAGCATTGTTGCCGTGGGATACGAAGAAGAACTCAAAAGAGAATACGCTGCGCCAGAGACAGTCGATTGCCAGGGGAAAATCCTGATGCCCGGACTGATCAACGCGCACACCCATGTGCCCATGACCCTGCTGCGCGGGCTCGCAGACGACCTGCGTCTCGACGTCTGGCTGATGGGGTACATGATGCCGGTGGAACGCGAATTTGTCTCGCCGGAGTTTGTTCGTTTGGGAACACTGCTGGCTTGCGCGGAACAAATCCGTAGTGGGGTGACAACATTCAACGACATGTATTATTTTGAAGAAGATGTCGCCAGAGCCGCGGCGGATGCCGGGATGCGCGCAGTTTGTGGACAGACTGTGATGAAATTCCCCGCGCCGGATGCAGCCTCCTATGAAGATTCACTGCAGATGGCTCGAGAATTCATCCAGCGCTGGAAAGACCATCCCCTCATCGTTCCGGCTGTTTCTCCACATGCACCCTATACCTGCACCGACGAGATCCTGCGCGCCACTGCCGAGCTCGCCAAGGAGTTCGACGTGCCGCTCCATACGCATCTCGCCGAGACGGCTTTTGAAGTGGAAAACATCCGCGAGGAACATGGTATCCCGGTAATCCCGTATGTGAAGAAACAGGGTTTATTCGAAGCAAAGGTCATCGCGGCCCATTGCGTCCATATAGATAGCGGGGAAATCCGCACGCTGCAGCACGCGCGGGCCGGCGTTGCCCACAACCCGTCGTCCAACCTCAAGCTGGCCTCGGGGTTCGCGCCCGTGATGAAAATGCTCGAGACGGGACTCAACGTGGGCATCGGCACAGATGGGCCGGCGTCGAATAACGATCTGGATATGTTCGAGGAAGTACGCCTGGCTGCTTTTATCGCCAAAGCCGTGACAAACGACCCCACCTCTCTGCCTGCGCCCTGGGCACTGCTGATGGCGACCCGACTTGGCGCGAAGGCTCTCCATATCGGACATTTGACGGGTTCGATCGAGGCAGGCAAACGTGCCGACCTGATCGTGGTCGATGTCTCGCCGCTCCACAATTCCCCATCGTTCAAGCGCGCCGCAGACAATGCCTACGCGCAGATCGTCTACGCGGGCAAATCTACGGATGTGAGCGATGTGATGGTCAACGGCAAATGGCTCATGCGTGAACACCGGTTGCTTACCGTGAACGAAGAAGAGCTGCTCGCACAAGCTGCCGATGTCGCCAGGAAGATCGATACCTTCCTGATCGAACGCGAACAATCCGTGCTCTCGAAGCTGATCGCATTGGGCGGATCGCTTGAGCAGGAGTCTTTTGAGGTACAGGTCAAAGTCAAGCTCGCGGCGCCGGACCCGATCATCCAGGCCTTGAAATCTCCCGAGATCGACGTCGTGCGCAAGCGGCACTATCATGAGCATGATGTTTATTTCTTTTTCGAAGATCCTTCGCAGGGACGCTTGCGCTACCGAGAGGATGATTTCATCGACGATGTCAAAGGAGCCATCACAAACGTCCGCGCCCGGCTGACGCTGCTTGGTCAGAAGCGCGAAGGCAAGTTTGAAGACCAGGTGTTGCTGTCGCGCAGCCGCTATATCGCACCGGCTTCACAGTCATTACGTTTCTATCGAGAGTATTTCAAACCAAAATCGGAATTTGCGATCGAAAAGGACCGCCTGCGCTGGCTGATCCTCTACAAGGATACCGAGTTCTTTGTCAATCTCGATCAGGTGAAAGAACCTGAGCTTGGTTACTATCTTGAGATCAAAACCCGCACTTGGAGCCGCAGAGACGCCGAGCGCAAGGCCCAACTGGCAAGCGAGCTGCTTTCTGTCTTAGGTGCATCGGGCGGCGAAAAAGTCACCGAGGACTATATCGATATCGTCGACACTGTCGCTTCGCGGCGTGCTCCGCGTGTCGGCGAGGCCTAGCCGTGCGGACCATTGGGCAAATTTTTGCAGCCGTTTGCGCGATCCTCTTCGTGATCACTGCTGTCATTGTCGTACTTTTGATTAATATCGAGGCTAAGGCATTTTCGTCGACAACCTATAAACAAGCCTTCGAAGATCAAAGGTTATACGAGAGAATGCCCGCGATCCTTGCCAATACGCTGACATCTACCATGGGGCAGAATATCAATGCCGTCCCTTTCCTGAGAGAGCTGACACCGGAGGACTGGCAAAACACCATCGCGGTGCTCCTGCCAGCGGAGGAGCTCAAAGTCATGGCGAACAACGCCCTCGACGCGACGTTCGATTACTTGAACGGCCGCAGCAATTCCGCCGCGCTTTCGTTGGTCCCGCTGAAAACCCAACTGGCCGGTCCGGCCGGGATGGACCTCGTGCTCCAGATCCTAAGTCTGCAGCCGGCCTGTACCACGGAACAGCTCACCCAGATGGCTTTAGGCTTGCTCGGAGGGGAGATTGCTTTGTGCAACCCTCCACCGGAAGCGATCGGGGTAATGACGCCATTCCTTCAATCACAGCTCCAAACCATGACGACCATCATCCCCAGCGACGTCACATTCATCCCCGGCACCCTGAGCGGAACCCCTCAGGACCCGCGCCTGCGCCTGAATTCCATCCGCTCTGCGATCAAGTTAACGCCGCTTTTGCCGATCTTGTTGCTCCTGGCTGTTACGGTTTTTGCGGTGCGTGGTCTCGTGGATTGGCTGATGTGGTGGGGCTGGCCGTTTATGATCGCGGGCGCCAGCTGCGTATTGATTGGCCTGGTTGGCGCTCCGCTGGTAAGTTGGATCCTTCAGCTTTTCATTCAAAATCAGGGGACCATCCCAATCCCTCCTGTTCTCGTCTCCAGCATTGCCGAGACGACAGGCGCGGTAGCGCGACAAATCCTGATCCCGGTTCTGGTTCAGGGGGCGATTCTTGGATTCGTAGGCCTGGGCATGGCCATCCTGGCTATGTTCCTGCCCAGAAAACAGGTCAGCACATATCTTCCCTACTGACTTTGCCATAACTTAATTTGCTGCTTGACTCTCGGACTAGACGAGATGCTATAGTACACCCATGTTCCGACTAGGCGAGCCTTCACGAATCGGCAGAGTAACTATGGATGAGCATCTATTACAACCCCCGGTGGAGAAAGCCTAAATCAAAGAAAAATTGCGGAGACCATGTAGTCTCCGCAATTTTTGAATCTCTGCGGTTCTACTATCATAAATCGCCTAACGGAACTTCACCTAAAACTGCCCGTGCCCTGAAAATATCCTTTCCCACTACAAAGACGCGAAAACGCGGATCGCTCCAACCGCCATAAGGGATTTTATCCCTATGGACTTGGATCTCACTCTGGGCAAGTCGGGACGCCAATTCGATTGCTTTTTGTTCAGAGATGAAAAATCCACCAGATGATCGTGCCGAAACTTTGTTGTGATGTAATTAAAATAAAACTCGCAGGCTTCGTTCTCACTCAGGCTCTCGAAAATAGGAGGGTCATCATTGCCACGCTCCGTGTAAAAGACGCGCCAGATCCCATTCTGTTTCTCAAGACAGAAAACATCAGACCCTCTGTGACCAATCGAAAAATTATAAGGACTACAACCCTCCTCGAGTAGACGCTGCTTTAAATTTTCAGTATTCATCGGTTCCGCACATGGTTATAAGCTAAGGCACGCATCGGCGCAAAGCCAGAATAAATTTTCCCGCACCTCACTTCTCGACTGCCACCCGCGGTTATCCCAAACTGTGCCGCTCAAATCATCACCTCCATATAATGCCTGCCCAAAGACCACATTCCGGAACTGGGCCACGGCAATTAGCGCCGCGCTTTCCATTTCGACGGTCAGGCAGCCCTCCCCCCGGCGCCGGGCGATCTTGTTTGCCGTTTCACGGTAGGGCGCGTCTGTGGTCCAGGTCTTTCCAACCATGTATGGCACGTCGCGGCGCTCCAGAGTATTCACCAGGGCATGGATGGCATCCACATTTGCAGTCACTTCACGAGCAGGTGGAAGATAATGGTAAGACACGCCTTCGTCACGAACGGCACCGGATACCACGATCAAATGGCCAACAGCAATATCCCTGGCAAGAACGCCGCATCCACCGCAGGCGATGAACTTCCGGCAGCCAAAGGCAATCGCTTCCTCGAGCAGGCCGGCCGCGCCAGGCGCGCCGACTCCCGGGTGAAAGAATGCCAGACGTCGTCCTTCATACGAAATTTCATAGATGCAATGCGGACCATCTTCCCATTTATTTTCCACGGCAACCCTGGCGCCATGTTCGTCAATGATTTTGTCGATCACTTCTTTGAAGAACGTGATCACACAATGCTCCGGCAAGTCATGGGCCCGGATGATCTTCGAAGGCTCGATGAAGGCTTCGGGTGCCGGATCAAATTCGAGGATAGGATAAGTCATTTCGTTAAACCTTTGTATGGTTGAACCCTATTAAGCCGTCCGCGAAGCAAAGGCAAGAACATACCCATCAGCATCCATGCTGTATGCCACCTCTTGTCCCCAATCTCGGGGTGAGAGTGGACTGAGCTCACGCGCGCCAGCTTTGACCGCTCTCCTGTGATAGGACTCGGCATCATCTACGACGACGTACAACTCTCCTCGCGCCATGCCCGGCGCAGGCTTGGCATCGCCAAGAGCGGCGCCCAGAAGCTGTTCGATCCCAGCCGATGGCATCAAACCCAGAACGGCATCCGCAGACAAGCGGAATTCCGTCATCCCTGGCACATGCAGCGCCGGTTCCCTATCCAGCACTCGCGTGTAAAACGCGGTGCTGCTAGCTTGATCGCGTACATAAAGAATAAAATGATTCATGGACATCCATTCTGCAGGTGCTCATCAAACGTTTCGGAAAACTCGTGAAATCCTGAGCCGTCACATTTGGCGCGGAAGAAAAGATAGGGCGTCTCTGCGGGGAAAGCAACCGCTCGCAGCGCGCCCAGGCTGGGATTGGCAATGGGCGTAGGCGGCAAACCCTCGTAAATGTATGTGTTGTACACGGAATTGACCTGCAGGTCGAGCAGCGTGAGCGGGTTGGTCCACCAGGTCTGCTGCAGGATGTTGTAGCCAATCGCATACTGCACCGTCGGGTCGGCATCCAGCTTCATACCGATCTCGAAACGGTTCAAGTATACGGATGCGATCAGTGTCTGTTCATCGTCCTGCACAGCTTCGCGTTCCACCATGGAGGCAAGTGTCACGGCCTGATAGGTGGTCAATCCCTGCCGTTCGAATCCGCTCTGAAGATCAGGGCTGAGATGCGCGGTAAAGTTCCGCACCATTTCAGCAAGCATCTCCTCCGCGGAAGGGATGTCGCGTGCGAAGATGTACGAATCAGGATAGAGAAATCCCTCGACAGTGCTGGCACCGGTCAGGAAATCAAAGCCTTGGGGCGGACTCTTTACAGCAGTAAGGAATTCATCGTACGTGATCGGCAAACCTGAGGTCGCAAGCGACTCGGCGATCTCCTCCACGCGCCAGCCGGGCAGGACCACAAAGGTGACTTCTTCCGGCGTTGCATCCTGCAGCTCATGGGCGATATCCAGCGCAGACATGGCCGTGCTGAGCTGGTACGCCCCTGCTTGGATCGACGTATCCAGGCCAGAATAGATCAAATACGAACGAAATGATTCCGCATCCCGGATCAATCCTACGGCCTCAAGATGATTGGCCACCGAATCAACGGACTCGCCAATCTCAATGGTGAAGGCTTGTTCCGTTCCGTTGGCATTCAGGGGTTGTGTGAGCAAACCGTTATACCAGAGCAGGAGCGCGGAGTATTGCACGCGCTGCAGCAGGGAAAGCCACGGTGCAGGCGGACCGTACATCTGCGTAGCCCGCGTTGGAATGTAAAAGAGAACAGAAAGCAGACAGGCAACGAAGGAGAAGAACAAGAACAGGAAAAGGAGCTTGCGTATTGTGCCGATTTTCGATTTACGTCGGGTAATTGTTTTATTTGACTGAGTCGTCATGTGTGATCGCTGAAACGCATGTTACAACCCACGGTCTTATTCGACCATCGGTCTGTCCGCAGGACCGCTTCGCTTGGTTGCATCGAGATAAGATCGTAAGATCATCACGGCTGCGAGTTCATCCATATGACCCGCCCGCTGTTTGCGAGATACGCCCATTTCGATCCTCGCGGCGCGCGCATCCTGGGTGCTAAAAGACTCATCCCACAGGATCACAGGGAGAGAGGTCTGGCTTTTCAATGCTTCGGCAAACTTTGCCGCGCGTCTGCCCGCCAGGTTGGGTCTGCCCTCTTCATCGAACGACTGGCCCACGACAATCAAGGCTGCCTCATTCTCGGAGGCCAGGTTTGCCACCTGCGCGGCATCCATCAAACGTGAGACGTGCTGGATCACCTTCAGCGGGCCGGCAACGGTCGCGGTCGGATCGCTGATCGCCAGACCGATATGTTTCTCACCATGGTCAACGGCTAGGATTCTCATAAGCGTGCAGGAAGATAGGTAAACAGGTAGGCAAGGTCCAATGTGTCTATTTGCATACGCGTAGACCTTCTTCACTCCTCCACAACGGAAATACGAAATGGCACGATTGGCACCCACGGCCACCAGGGCGGAGAAAGATGGATCTCGGGTGCATCTTCCAGTGGCAGGCTTTCTTCGAGCAACAGGTTCGCCCGGCGGGAACCAAGGCCCTGGATCATCTGCATGACCTGGGCAGGATGGA
>LLBZ010000603.1_pt4 | contig 16326 bp, 17 predicted proteins | sample 1489421 | NCBI WGS metagenome assembly LLBZ01 (sample SAMN04092657, study PRJNA295927) | soil metagenome | biome: Soil prokaryotic community; feature: Bulk soil; isolation source: soil from tomato rhizosphere | host: tomato cultivar Moneymaker | place: South Korea | collected 2011-11-01 | reverse complement strand
GCGCATGCTCTCGGTGGAGCCGACCAGCCGCTGCAACCTCAACTGCCCCTTCTGCCTGGTCGGCATGCAGAACTCGCTGCCGTCCACCGAGCACGACCTGCTGCCTCGCGGCATGGGCAGCATGGAGATGGACCTCTACCGCAAGATCGTGGGTGATGCCGCCGCCTTCGGGATCACCAAGATGCAGCTGCACTTCCAGGGCGAGCCGCTCCTGCACAAGGAATTGCCGGAGATGGTGCGGCTCGCCAAGGCGCGCGGGATGGAGACGCAGCTCTTCACCAACGGCCTGCCGCTCACGCCCGCGATGGCCGATCGCATCCTCGACGCGGGCCTCGACATGATGCGCTTCTCGGTGGACGGCGTGACCGAGGAGGTCTACCAGAAGAACCGGGTGGGCGGCCAGTTCGCGCGGGTGCACCGCAACATGCGGATGATGGCCGACAAGGCCCGAGCCGCCGGCAACCCGATCCGGCTCGAGTGGCAGATGATCGCGCTCCGCAACAACGAGCACGAGATCGACCGCGCGCGGGCCATGGCGGGCGAGCTCGGGCTGAGCTTCTTCGCCAAGACCTACGCGGTGACGGATCCCGCCGAGGTCCCGCGCGATGCCCGGTACCAGCGCCGCCTGCATCTCAAGCCGTGCACCGACATCTACCGGGCGATCTTCGTGTACTACAACGGTGACGTGGTGCCGTGCTGCTACGACATCGAGGGCAAGGCGATCGTGGGCAACCTGGGCCGCCAGAGCCTGACCGAGGTGTGGAACTCCCCGGCCTACGTGGATCTCCGCCGGCGGATCGATCAGGCGGCCACGCGGCCCGACGAGGAGCCCGAGCTCTGCAAGAGCTGCCTCAAGTGGGGCCACGACCCGTGGAAGACCTCCGACGGCAAGACGGTGTGGGCCAGCCCCGACGCGCCCGCCGGCCTGCTGCCCGAAGAGGACGACCCGGTCTGAGGAGGCCGATGACCGGCAACCGCTTCGACGACTACCGACCGGACCTGCCCGCCCTCTTCGAGGCGCAGGAGCGGGTCCTCGCGGGAGCGCCGCGCGGCGGGACCAGCGCGACCGGCCTCGACCCACTGTGGGGGCTCCGGGCGCGGGCCCGGCTCTACGCGACCGGCTTGATTATCAGGACGGGCCTCCACGCGCGGCTGATCCACGCGAACCTCCGGCTGGACTGGTTCGAGGAGTTCCACGAGTACTGGACGGGGGTGCTCGGCAACCGCGCCATCGATCCGCACGAGTTTCACTTCCTCCACGGGATCTACCGGCAGCGCATCGCGCAGCCGCTCGCGGCGGTGGCCACGCTGCCGCAGCGGCAGGGCTGGCTCGACGCGCGCGGCGTGCACCAGCTCTTCCATCACCAGTACCGGCTGGCCCTGCACCCGCTGCAGGCCAGCCGGCTCGTGCGCTACATCCCGCGCGGCGGGCACGTCTGCGAGTACGGGGCCGGGCTCGCCCCGATCACCACCAGCCTGGTGCGCTACTACCGCCACCTCGGCCTGCGGATGACCTGCGCGGACATCCCCTACCTGCTGTACCACTTCACGCGGTGGCGGTTCCGGGCGCTGCCCTTCGTGCGCACGCTCGTCATCGAGCCCGGCGGCAAGCCGCCCCTGGACGAGACCTACGACACGCTCGTCTGCCTGCAGTCGTTCAAGTACATCCCGAACCCGCTGCCGGTGGTCCAGCACCTGGAGGACTGTCTCCGGCCCGGCGGGCACTTCATCCTCGACTACGCGCCGCCGGACGGGGAGGGCCCGGAGGTAGAGCGGCGCCGGCGCGAGCGCGTGGAGGCGCTGCGATACCTCGCGGAGCGATTCGAGGTGGTCGAGGGCGCGCTGCCCCTCGACGGAAGCCGGGTGGGGCGCACGGTCCTCCGGAAGCGCGCGTAGGGCGGTGAGGCTCTGCATTCCCGTCGCCGACGCCGCCCAGGGGGGCATGTACTCCTTCTTCCGCAACTTCCGGCGCTGGCTCGACGCGCGGGGCCTGGCCCATACCCAGGACCCGGCCGAGGACTGGGACGTCCTGATCGTGAACTCCTGGGTGGTGCCCTACCACAAGGTGCTCGCGGCCAAGCGCCGTCATCCGGGCGGTCGCGTGCTGCACCGCATCGACGGCTCCGCGCAGGACTACGGGCGTGACGCGGCGTCGGACACCCGCCAGGGGCTGGTGAACACCCTCGCCGACGTGAGCGTGTTCCAGAGCGTCTACGGCCGCGAGGCCACGCGGGAGCGCTTCCGCGTGATCGGCCAGGACGGCCCGGTCATCCACAACCCGGTGGACGTGGAGCGTTTCACGCCGGCGGGGCCGCGCGAGCCGCTGCCCGGCGACACCCGGATCGTCCACGTCACATGGAGCACGAACCCCATGAAGGGCAGCGGGCATCTGGGACCGCTGGCCCGGCGTCACCCCGAGGTGACGTTCGTGCTGGTCGGCCAGTACGTCGACCTGCCCGCGCTGCCGAACGTGGTGCACGTCGGGCACGCCGACTGGGAGCGGCTGCCTCGCGTGCTGCGCTCCTGCGACGCCCTGCTGATCCTCGCCGAGAACGAGACCTGTCCGAACGTGGTGCTGGAGGGCATGGCGAGCGGGCTGCCGGTGCTCTACCGGGCGAGCGGAGGCACCCCCGAGCTGGTCGGGGAGTGCGGGGTCGCGGTCACGCCGGAGCGCTTCGGCGAGGGGCTGACCGATCTGCTCGCGCGCCGGCCCGCGCTGGCCGCGGCGGCGCGACGACGCGCCGAGACCGCGTTCGCCTTCGACGTGATCTTCCCGCGCTATCTCGCGGCCGCCTCGGACGCGCCCCGCCGACCACTGCCCGGCCCGCTCGGGCGCCTCGGCGGCGTCCTGCGCGACGCGGGCCGCCGGCTGGGGGCCGGCCATCGCTAGCGGCCCGCTCGTCGCGTGGCACCTGCCGGTGGATCATCGGCGCTACGACCGGATGCCCGCCTCGGTGTGGATCCGGGCGCTCCAGCTGCTGCCCTACCTGGAGCGGCTCGGGGTGCGCTCGGTAGTCAACGACGAGGACGCCGCCGCCGACATCGCGGTATTCGTGCGGCGGCAGGATGAGGGCAGCCGCCGTCTCGCCGAGCGGCTGCGGGCGCGCGGGGTCAAGGTCGCGCTCGACCTCTGCGTGGACTACTACGACGAGACCGGACTGCTGCCCGGCGGGTACGGCGTCACCCGGCAGCACGTGGCGGAGTGCCGCGCGATGACCGCGGCCGCCGACGTGGTGCTGGCCGCCTCGGGCTTCATCGCGGAGCGGGCGCGCGCGCATCACCCGCGCGTCGAGCTGCTGCCCGATTCGGTGGACCGGGCGCACTTCCGCTTCACCAAGCGCTACGACCGGCCCGCCCGCTGGTGGCGCCGCGCCGGCCCCCCGGTGGCGGTGTGGTGCGGCACCGCGGTGAAGGCGCCCGAGATGGAGCCGTGGATCGCGCTGCTCGCCAAGCGCTCGATCCCGCTCCTCGTGATCTCGGAGCGGCGCCCGGCGCTGTCCGCCCGCTTCCGGTACGTGCGCTGGCGGCACGCCTCGGTGCCGCGGGACCTGCTGCGCGGGGACTTCTCGATCGCCCCCCGCGAGCTCGACACGCCGTACAACCACGGCCACAGCCACTTCAAGATCGGGATGTTCATGGCCGAGGGCGTGCCCGCGATCGCCTCTCCGGTGCCGTCGTACCGGGACGTGCTGGTGCCGGAGCAGGGGGGCCTCATCTGCGACGGCCCCGGCGAGTGGGAGGAGGCGCTCGATCGGATCGTGGCCGAGCCGGCGCTGCTCGCGCGCTGGTCGCCACAGGCGGCCCGGGCCATGGAGCCGTACCATACCGCGGCGGTGGCGCGGGACTACGCGCGCCTCTTCACCGCGCTGGCGGAGCGGGCTGGATGAGGCGGCTCCTGCTCCGGCTGCTCCTGCGCCTGGACAACCTGCTGTACCACTACACCTCGGTGGCGGCGGTGCGCTACGGCGAAGGGCTCCATCCCAAGCACCGGCTCACCGCCTACCACGACTTCTTCGCGCGGCACATCGGGGCGGGCGAGCGCGTGCTCGACATCGGCTGTGGCAACGGGATCGTGGACTTCGACGTGGCCACGCGCACCGGCGCCTTCGTCACCGGGGTGGACCGCGACGCGGCCGCGATCACCCAGGCGCAGCGCCAGTACCGGCACGAGCGGCTGCGCTTCCGGGTGGGCGACGCGCTGGCCGCCGCCGATGGCGAGCGGTTCGACGTGGTGGTGCTGTCGAACGTGCTCGAGCACCTCGACGGGCGGGTCGAGTTCCTCCGGCACGTCCGTGATCGGATCGGCCCGCGCCGCCTCCTGATCCGCGTCCCCCTCTTCGAGCGGGACTGGCGGGTGCCGCTGAAGGCGGAGCTCGGGGTGGACTTCCGCCTCGACCCGACCCACCGCACCGAATACCGCGAGGAGGAGTTCCGCGACGAGGTCGCCCGCGGCGGCTTCGAGGTGGCGGAGCTCGAGGTCCGCTGGGGCGAGATCTGGGCGGTGTGCCGGCCCGCGGCGCCATGAGCGGGGCGGCCGGGCGCGGGCTCGTGCTCTTCTTCACCTACCGCGTGTCGCTCGCCACGTGGGCCGCCCGCGGCCTGCTGGATCGCGAGGTCGAGCTCTACCGCCGCCTGCGGCCGGCGGTGGGGCCGGTCACGTTCGTGACCTACGGGGGTCCCGGCGACGGCGGAACCGACGCAGCGCTGGCGGACATCCGGGTGCTGCCGAACCGGTGGGGGCTGCCCGCGGCGCTCATGAGCCTGCTCGCCCCGCTGCTCTACCGGCGCGAGCTCGGCGCGGCCGCGGTGCTCAAGACCAACCAGGCCTCGGGGGCGTGGACCGCGGTGCTGGCCAAGTGGCTCACCGGCCGACCACTGCTCGTGCGCTGCGGATACGTGTGGTCGGTCAACCACGCCCGCGAGAGCCGGAGCGCGTGGCGCAGCCGGCTCGTGTTCGCCCTCGAGCGCGCGGCGCTGCGCGCGGCCGACCGCGTGGCGGTGACGAGCGAGGCGGCGCGGGAGTACCTGTTGCGCACCCACCGGCTGGATCCGGCGCGGGTGATCGTGCTGCCGAACCACGTGGACACCGACCGCTTCGCGCCCGATCCGGGAGTCGCGCGCGAGCCCGGCCTCGTCGGGTTCGTGGGGCGCCTGGACCCCGAAAAGAACGTGGAGAGCCTGGTGCGCGCGGCCGCGGGCGTGCCTGGCGCGCGTCTGATCGCGGCGGGCGAGGGCGCGCTGCGGACCGAGCTGGCCGAGCTGGCCCGCACGCTCGGGCTCCCGGCCGACTTCCCGGGCGCGATTCCCAACGCGCGCCTCCCCGCGCTGCTCGCGCGGCTGGCGGTCTTCGCGCTGCCCTCGCGCTACGAGTGGAGCCCCAAGAGTTTGCTCGAGGCGATGGCGGCGGGCGTGCCGGTGCTCGCGGCCGACGTGCCGGGCATCCGCGACGTGGTCCGGCACGGGGAGACCGGCTGGCTGGTTCCCGGCGATCCGGACAGTTTGCGGGAAGGCCTTGCGCGCCTCCTGGGCGACGCCGCGCTCCGCGAGCGGCTGGGCGCGGCGGGCCGGCGCTACGTGGTGCTCCACCACGCGACGGAGCGGGTGGTGGAGCGCGAGACCGCCCTGGTCCTGGCCATGGCAACGGGAGGCCGCTAGCCGATGCCGATGGCCCACTTCTCCCGCGCCGCCACCCAGGAGTTCTGGACCGAGCACTGGGGCGGTCAGGACGCGGCGACGCTGCTCGCGGTGGCGCGCCGCTCCCCGCTGACGGCCCTGATCGAGGGCGGGCTGCCGGACGCCGGGCTCGTGCTGGAAGCCGGTTGCGGGGTCGGGCAGTACGTGGCGCTGCTCCGCGAGCGCGGCCGCCCCGCGGTGGGCGCGGACTGGAGCGCGGAGGCGCTCGCGAGGGGCCGCGCCGCGTTCCCCGGCATCCCGGTCGCCGCCATGGATCTGAGCGCGCTGGCGCTGCGGACGGGCGCGGTCGCCGCGTATCTGTCGCTCGGGGTGGTCGAGCACGATCCGGAGGGCCCGGGCCGCCTGCTCGCGGAGGCGCACCGCGTGCTCGCGCCGGGCGGGCGGCTGGTGCTGTCGGTGCCGTACCTCAACGGGATCCGTCGCGCGCTGCAGCCGGTGCTCGCCTCGCGGCAGGCCGCGGTGGCCCGGAGCGGCGGGCGCTTCTACCAGTTCCTGTTCACGCGCGGCGAGGTCCGCGCCTTCCTCGAGGCGGCGGGCTTCCGCATCGTGAGCCTCACGCCCTACGATCCCGCCCGCGTCGTCCGCGCGGCGCTCCGCGCGATGCGGGGCGGGCGGGGCGGGCTTGGCGTGGCCGACGGGGCCGAGGCCGGCCCGCCGGGGGAGACACGGATGCGGCGCTTCGGGCGCGCCGCGCTCTACACCTCGCCGATGCTGCGGCTGCTCGGACACATGATCCTGGCGGTCGCGGTCAAGGCCTGAGCCCATCGTGCCGATTCCCGCGGTGTCGGTCCTCATGGGCGTCCGCGATGCGGGGCCGTGGGTCGGCGACGCGGTGAGCAGCATGCTCCGTCAGACGCACCGGGACCTCGAGGTCATCGTGGTGGACGACGGCTCCACCGACGACACGCCCGCGGTCCTCACGCGCATCACGGATGCACGGCTGCGCGTGGAGCGGCAGGCGCACCGCGGGCTCACCCGCGCGCTCATGCGGGCGGCCGCGCTGGCCCGCGCGCCGCTGCTGGCCCGTCTGGACGCCGACGACTGGGCCGCGCCGGAGCGGATCGAGCGGCAGCTCGCGTATCTGGCCGCGCATCCCGAGGTGGGGCTGCTCGGCACCGCCGCGCGCGAGGTCGACATCGACGGCCGCGAGCGCCGTGTGGTGCAGCCCCCGCAGGACGACCGCGCGCTGCGGCGGATGCTGATCCGGCGCAACCCGTTCGTCCACTCCTCGGTGGTGGCGCGGCGGGCGCTCGTGGAGCGGGCGGGAGGGTACGACCCCGCGTTCGCGGTCGCGCAGGACTACGACCTGTGGCTGCGCCTGGCGCCGCTCACCCGGCTCGCCAACTTGCCGGACGTGCTGGTGACCCGGCGCCTGCTCCCCCAGCGGGTGAGCGCCAGCCGCGAGAGCGAGCGCCTGCGCGCCGAGGCGCGGGCGCGCTGGGGGGCGGTGCGCCGCGGCGCCTACCCGATCTGGTGCGCGATCTTCGTGCTCCGGCCGCGCCTCGCGGCCGCCCTGCCGCCGGGGCTGCGGGCCCGGCTCCGGCGCGCGGCCGTGGGCTGATGTCCGGCCCCGGGCCCATCCGGGTCCTCGAATTGCTGGTCTCCACCGAGATGGGCGGCGGACCGGCGCACGTGCTGGCCCTCGTGGAGGGGCTGCCGCATCCCGAGTTCGCGCTGACGGTGGGGGCGCCGCCCGGGGGGCCCTACGAGGAGCGGTTTCGCCGCGGTCCCGCCGCGTTCGAGCCGGTCCGCGCCGACCGGCTGTCGCCGGCGGTGCTCGCGCGGGTGATCGCGATCGCGCGGCGTCATCGCGCGCAGGTCATCCACTCCCACGGCAAGGGGGCGGGCCTCTACGGGCGCCTGGCCGCGTGGCGGCTCGGCGCGGCCGCGATCCATACCTTTCACGGCATCCACCACGAGGCGTACCCGCGGATCTATCTCTGGCTGGAGCGCGCCCTGCTGGCCCGCACCCACGCGGTGATCCACGTCTCCGAGAGCCAGGCGCGCGGGGCGGCGGCGCTCGGGCTGGCCCCCGCGCGGCGCAGCCGGGTGATCGTGAACGGCATCGACCCGGCGGCGGTGCGGGCCCGGGCCACCGCGGCGCCGCTCTCGCGGGCGGAGGTCGGCATCGCGGCCGGCGCCCCCGTGCTGGGGACGGTCGCGCGATTCGACCCGGTCAAGGCCCTCGACGTGCTGCTCCGCGCGTTCGCCGAGCTGTGCGCGCGGCTGCCGACCGCGCGGCTCGTGCTGGTGGGAGACGGGCCCGAGGCGCCGCGCCTGCGCGCGCTGGCCCGCGAGCTGGGGGTCGCGGGGTCGGTGACCTTCATGGGCGCCCGTGAGGATGCGGTGCGGGTCCTGCCGCTGCTCGACCTCTACGTGTCGGCCTCGCGGCGGGAGGGTCTGCCGCTCGCGGTCCTGGAGGCGATGGCCTGCGGGCGCGCGGTGGTGGCGACCCGCGTCGCGGGCCACGAGGACGTGGTGGAGGACGGCCGGACCGGCGTGCTGGTCCGCGAAGGTGATCCGTCGGGCCTGGCCGCCGCGGCGGCCGCGCTGCTGGCGGACCCGGACCGCCGAGAGGCGCTCGGCGCCGAGGGGCGGCGCCGCGTCGAGGCCCGCTTCACCCGGTCCGGGATGGTGGCGGCGGTGGCCGCGCTTTACCGCGAAGCGGCCGGGTTTCCACCGGAGGCCGCGCACCCCGGGCGTATAATGCCGTAGCCATGCGGATTTTGATCACGGGAATCACCGGCTTCGTGGGCAGCTACATGGCCGAGTACGCGCTCGCGGCCGGGGCGCAGGTGTTCGGCTCCCTCCGCTGGCGGAGCAAGACCGAGAACATCGATCACCTGCGCGCGCGGCTCACCCTGATCGAGTCGGACCTGCGCGATCTGTCCTCGGTCCGCTCGTTGATGGAGATCTCCCAGCCGACGCACGTTCTACACCTGGCCGCCCAGAGCTTCGTGGCCGCGTCGTGGCACGCGCCCGGCGAGACGCTCACCACCAACGTGATCTCGCAGGTGAACGTGCTGGAGGCCCTCCGCGGCCTGCGGCTGGCCCCGCGGATCCTGGTGGTCGGCAGCAGCGAGGAGTACGGCCTGGTGGAGCCGCACGAGCTGCCGATCCGCGAGACGAACCCGCTGCGGCCGATGTCGCCCTACGCGGTGAGCAAGGTGGCGCAGGACATGATGGGCTACCAGTACTGGAAGAGCTACGGTCTGCCCATCGTGCGCTCGCGCGCCTTCAACCACGAGGGACCGCGCCGCGGGGACGTCTTCGTGACGTCGAACTTCGCCCGCCAGGTCGCCGAGATCGAGGCGGATCTTCGCGAGCCGGTGATCAACGTGGGGGACCTCAAGCCCCGCCGCGACTTCTCCGACGTGCGCGACATCGTCCGGGGCTACTGGCTGCTCCTGGAGCGCGGGGAGCCCGGGGAGGTCTACAACCTCTGCTCGGGCAAGTCGTGGGCCGTCCAGGACGTCCTCGATTTCCTGCTCGCCCAGTCGCGCGTGAAGGGCATCGAGGTCCGGACCGATCCCGCCCGCCTGCGTCCCTCCGACGTGATGGTGCTGGAGGGCGATCCCTCCAAGATGGAGCGGGCGACCGGCTGGAAGGTGCAGATCCCATTCGAGCAGACCCTGAAGGACTTGCTGAACTACTGGCGTCAGCGGATGATCGCGTCGTCCCGCTAAGCCGCGGAGGCCGGGACGCGTGAACGTGGCCCTGGTCCACGACTGGCTCACCGGGATGCGCGGCGGCGAGCGCTGTCTCGAAGTGTTCTGCGAGCTGTTCCCCGATGCCGACCTCTACACGCTGCTCCACGTGCCGGGCTCCGTCTCACCCGTGATCGAGGACCGGCGCATCGTGACCTCGTTCCTGCAGCGGCTGCCGGACGTGGAGCGCCGGTACCGCCACTATCTGCCGCTGTTCCCGGCCGCGATCCGCCGCTTCGACCTGCGCGGGTACGATCTGGTGCTGTCCTCGAGCCACGCGGTGGCCAAGAGCGTGCGGGTGCCGCGGCCCGGTCGCCACGTCTGCTACTGCTTCACCCCGATGCGCTACGTCTGGGATCTCTACGACGACTACTTCGGCCCCCGGGCGGGGGCCCTCACGCGAATGGTGATGCCCCCGCTCGCGGCGTGGCTACGGGCGTGGGACCGGCGGACCGCCGCGGGCGTCGATCGGTTCGTGGCCATCTCGCACTTCGTGGCCGACCGCATCCGGCGCGTCTACGGGCGGGACTCGGATGTGATCTATCCGCCGGTGGACATCGGCCGCTTCCGGCTCGACGAGACCCCGGGCACGTTCTACCTGGTCGTCTCCGCGCTGACCCCGTACAAGCGGGTGGATCTGGCGGTGGAGGCGTGCACCCGCCTCGGCCGGCCGCTCGTGGTGGTGGGCAGCGGCCCCGAGGAGAAGCGGCTGCGCGCGCTGGCCGGGCCCACCGTGGAGTTCCGCGGCTGGCGCGGCGACGCCGAGATCGCGGAGCTCTACGCGCGATGTCGTGCCTTCCTCTTTCCGCCGCTGGAGGACTTCGGCATCACCCCGCTCGAGGCGATGGCGTGCGGCCGGCCGGTCATCGCGTTCGGCCGGGGCGGCGCCCGGGAGACGGTGATCCCGCCCGGGACGAACGCGCCCCCGACCGGCCTCTTCTTCGAGCAGCAGACGGTGGAGGCGGTGATCGACGCGATCCGCCGGTTCGAGGCCGCCCCCGAGCGGTTCGAGCCCAAGGCCCTCCGCCGGCGCGCGGAGGCGTTCGATCGCCCCCTGTTCCGGGAGCGCATGCAGGGCTACCTCGACGCCGTGATGGGACAGGCCCGCCCGTGCTGAAGGCCCACTCGCGGCTGCTGGAGCAGGCCATGCTGGCGGGCGACCTGTTCCTGGTCGCCGGGTGCTGGCTCGCCGCCTACGCGTTGCGCTTCTACGTGATCGGCCCGCTCCAGCACGACGTGCCCCCGCTCGGCGACTACCTGCTCATGCTGCTGCCGATCCTGGTGGTGTGGGGCGTGAGCTTCCGCGCCTTCGGCCTCTACCGGCCGCGCCGCATCGGCTCGCACCTCTCGGAGGCCGCGGACGTGGCCAAGGCCTCCACCATGGGCGTGCTGGTGCTGGTCGCGGTGATGACGTTCTTCTTCCGGGGCTACGACTACTCGCGCGTGGCCATCGTCTACTTCTGGCTCCTCTCGATCGGTGTGATCTGGTTCTCGCGCGCCGCCTTCCGGGAGGGCCTGCGCTTCGCGCGCCGGCGCGGCTACAACCTGCGGTACGCGATCGTGGTCGGCGACGGGGAGCTGGCCGCCACGGTGGTGCAGCGCATGCAGGGGCGCCCCGACGTGGGCATCCAGGTGCTGGGCGTCGTCGGCGATGACAAGGACGCCCCGACCCACGCGCGCCGGCTCGGCGGGTACGCGGACCTCCGCGCGGTGCTCGACGCCAACACCGTCGACCACGTGGTGGTGGCCCTGGCCCACGAGGACTACGGCCGGCTCGCCGGGTTGCTGGACGCGGTGGGCGACGAGCCGGTGACGATTCACGTGGTGCCGGACCTCCTGCGCTTCGCCTCGCTGCGGGGGGGCGTCGAGCAGTTCGAGGGTATTCCGTTCATTCACCTCCGGGAATCGCCCCTCTACGGCTGGAACCGCCTGGCGAAGCGGGTGTTCGACGCGGTCTTCTCGACCCTGGTGCTGGTCACGCTGTGGCCCCTGATGCTCGCGATCGCGATCGCGGTGAAGGCGACCTCGCGCGGGCCGATCCTCTACCGGCAGGAGCGGATGGGACTCGACGGGCGCCGCTTCGCGATGCTGAAGTTCCGCACCATGCAGTCGGACGCGGAGGCGTCCACCGGCCCGGTGTGGGCCGACCGGGCCGACGCGCGTCGCACCGCGCTGGGCCGGTTCCTCCGCCGCTTCAGCCTGGACGAGCTGCCGCAGTTCATCAACGTGCTCCGGGGGGACATGAGCGTGGTGGGTCCCCGACCGGAGCGGCCGGTGTTCGTGGAGCGCTTCCGGCAGACGGTGCCCGGGTACATGCTGCGCCACAAGGTCAAGTCGGGCATCACCGGGTGGGCGCAGGTCAACGGGCTGCGCGGCAACACCTCGCTCGAGCTCCGGATCCAGTACGACATCGAGTACATCGAGCGCTGGTCGCTCTGGTTCGACCTCAAGATCATCGCGCTGACCGTCGCCCGCGTCGTCGTCGATCGCAACGCGTATTGAGGTGACGGCCCTCTCGCGCGGCCTGTTCGCGGCGTTCGTCGTCGGGCTGGGCTTCTCCATCACGCTGGCCGAGAGCGCGCTGGCCGCTCTCGTGCTGGTGCCGCTCGTCCGGGCGGTTCTCCTGGTGATCCGGGGACGCCGGGGTCTCCGCGAGATCGTCCGTGACGTGGCCACCTGGCCGCTGGCCGCGCCGGTCGGGGCGTTCTGCGCGGTCACGCTGCTGTCCGCGCTCGTCTCCGGATTCCCCGCGGCCGCCCTCTCCTCCTCCCGCGGCCTGCTGCTGATCGCCGCGCTCTACGTGACCGTCGCGGTCCTGCGCGACGTCGAGGACACCGACCGCTTCGTGGGCGGCCTCACCCTCGTCCTGACCGCCTCCGCGGTGATCGGGCTGCTCCAGGTCGGGCTCTGCCCGGGCCCGGGCGTGCCCACCGCCTCGCCGCGCTGGCTGTACCACCGGTGCGATCGGGCCCACGGCTTCTTCAGCATCTACATGACGCTGGCCGGCGTGCTGAGCCTCGGGCTCCTCACCGGCCTGCCGAGGCTCCTGCCGGGCGCGCAGGGCCCGCGCCGGCTCCGGGCGATCGGGTCCGCCGTCATGCTCGCCGGCCTCGTCGCCACCTACACCCGCGGGGCGTGGATCGGATTCGCGTCCGGCGTGCTGACGGTGGCGGCGGCGGTACGGCGCGGACGCGTCCTGCTGGTGGCCGGCCTCGCGCTCCTGGCCCTGGGTGCGCTGTTCGCGCCCTACCAGCTCCGCCACCGGTTCCTGAGCATGGCGGACCCCGCGAGCGAGGGCGTTCGCGAGCGCGTGTACATGTGGCGCAGCGGGGTCGCCATGTGGCGTGAAGCGCCGGTGCTCGGGGTCGGCCCCGGGGGCGTGAAGCGCGGCTACGAGCGGTATGCGCTCCCGGAGGCGGTGAAGAAGCGCACCGGACACGTCCACAACACCCCGCTGCAGATCCTGGTGGAGCGCGGCGTCCTGGGCCTCGCGGCGTGGCTCTGGATCTGGGTCGGGTTCTTCCGGGCCGGGGTCGGCGCGCTCCGCCGATGGCCCGAGGCCGCCTCCCGCGAGCGCGCCCTGATCCTGGGCAGCCTCGCCGCGGTCGTCGGGTTCCTCGTGGGCGGCCTCTCCGAGTACAACTTCGGCGACTCGGAGGTCGTCATGCTGGCCTGGGCAATCATGGCACTACCGTGGACCATCAGGCGCGAGAGACCCGAAGGCCCGCTCTGACGGTTGTCCGCTATTGGGGGAGTGCGGGGGCCATTTCGAGGCCCCCGCAGCTGAAGGGCCTAGTACGTCACGTACGGCTCGGTCGACGACCGAACCTTCACGAAGTACTCCTTGAAGCGGCCGAGGTCCTCGTCGGAGACCAGATCCGAGGCGAGCACGCAGAGCAGGCCCTGCTGGCGCCAGATGATCAGGCTGAAGCCGTCCTCCTTGCGCACGAGCGGTCGCCAGCGGCCGATCTGCACGCGGCCGCGCTCGGGGAGCACCAGGTTGCCGCCCCGCACGATCACGTAGGTCACGGTGTGGCCGGCGGTGTCCTGGTAGGTCAGCTCGATGCCTCGGCGGTCGTCCAGGTAGGTGGGCTGGGCGTTGACGAGGCGGATCTCGTCGTCGCCGGTGAAGACCCAGTTGAGCGAGACGCCGCTCTCCTCCATCGCGCGAGGCAGCGCCGCCGGCACCACGTCGGAGCGCGACTCACCCCAGAAGATGTTGCGGGCGTGCTCGGCGAGCACCGCGCGGACCACGAACTGGGCGGAATCGGCGGCGGGCGCGGTGGGCAGGCGCGGCGCGATCCACAGCAGCATCACGAGCGCGGTGGCGACCGCGGCCGCGGCGGGCCCGCCCCAGAGCATCCACCAGGGCGGGCGCACCGCGCGGGGCTCGAGCGCCTCGCGCACCGCCGCGCGCAGGAGGGGTGAGGCCGGGTGGCGCGTCAGGTGCTCGCGCAGCATCCGTCCCACTCCGCCGTCGTCCTCCCTCGAGTCCGTCGGGTCCGTCATGTCTGCGGTGGCCGGGTGTTCTCGTAGTCCTTGAGGAACCCGCGCAGCCGTTCCTTCGCGCGGAAGATGCGGGACTTCACGGTGCCGACGGGGCAATCCATGATGCGCGCCACGTCCTCCAGGGCCAGTCCCTCGACCTCGGCCAGCAGGAGCGGCGTCTTGAACTCCTCGGGCAGCCTCGTCAGGGCCCGGTCCAGATCCATGTGGGCCCCGGCGCTCTCGCTGTCGCGGCTGGGGGCGTCATGGAACATGGGCGCCTCCCCATCCGGGACCCCGTCCTCCGAGAGGGCCGATTCGCGCTCACGAAGGCGGTAGAACGTCAGGAACGTGTTCCTCAGGATCTGGAACAACCAGGCGCGGAGATGGGTTCCCGGCTGGAACCGGTGGGAGAACCGCATGGCCCGGACGTAGGTCTCCTGGACCAGGTCCTCGGCCTCGGAGCCGTTCCGGGTGAGGTAGACGGCCAGGTTGTGGAGGGCGTCGAGATGCTGGAGGGCCTGCTGCCGGAACTCGTCGTCAGCCACGGAACACCGGCCCGGCCGGGGGCCGTCCCGAGGTCCGCCGCGTCGGGGGAACGGGGGCGGCCCGGCCCACGCTAGTCTTCGAACCAGCGGCGCGGCAGGTCCGAGATGGAGACCTCGTGCTCGTCCTCCAGCACGTCCAGCAGCTCCCGGATGGTCTGGTAGAGCACGGGGTGCTCGATGTCCGGGGCGAGGTCGGCCAGGGGCCGCAGCACGAACCGCCGCTCGTGCATGAGCAGGTGGGGGATCTGGAGCTGCTCCGGCCCGCTGATCACCCGGTCGTCGTAGAGGAGGATGTCGATATCGAGCGGGCGGGGCTGGTAGCGCTGGGCCTCGGGGGTCCCCGGCGGGCGCACCCGGCCGAGCGCCTCCTCCACCTCCTGCAGGCGGGTCAGGAGGGCGGCCGGGGCCAGCTCGGTCTCGATCGCCACCGCGCAGTTGAAGAACCAGGTGGTGTCGTCGGTGTGACGGCCGGGCTCGGTCTCCCAGGGCTCGGTGCGGTAGAGGGGGGAGGCATCCACGAAGCGCAGGTCGGGCATCGTGCGGAGCCGCTCGACCGCGCCGCGGAGGAGCGCGAGGCGATCCCCCAGGTTGGACCCCACGGACAGGAACACGCGCGCCATTGCTCTTCGCCTACCGTCGCCGGCGGGTGATCTCCACCCCCGGGATGCCCTGCAGCCCTTCCATCGGCGGGGTGAGCTTGCGCACCCGCACCCGCACCTCCTCGCACGGGAACTCGCCCAGCAGCATCTGGGCCAGCCGCCCCGCGAGCCGTTCCAGCAGGTTCACCCGCTCCTTGGTCGAGACCTCCACGATGCGCGCCGCGATCACTCCGTAGTCGAGCGTGGACCGGAGGTCGTCCGACGCGGCCGCGGGAGCCAGGTCCACCATCAGCTCCACGTCGACCGCGAACCAGGCGCCCACCGTCTGCTGCGCCCGGGTGACACCGTGGTGACCGTAGAAGCGGACGTCCTCGATGAAGATCTTATCAGACGACGTCAGAGCTTGAGCCCCCGGAGCCGCTCCATCGCCTCCTCGAGGCGCTTGGCGTCGATGGTGAGCGCGATCCGGTAGAATCCCTCTCCGGAGGGGCCGAAGCCGACTCCGGGGGTGATCACGCAGCCCACCTCGTTCAGCATCTTCGCGGCGAAGGTGCGCGAGTCGAGCCCGCCCGGCACCGGGGCCCAGACGAAGAATGCGGCCTTCGGCACGTCGACCTCCCAGCCCATGCGCTTCAGCCCGGCCACCACCACGTCGCGCCGCTCCTGGTAGGTGCGGCGATACTGCTCGGCGAGGTCCTGCGGCCCGGTGAGGGCGGCGATGCCCGCCTCCTGCACCGCCTGGAACACCCCGGAGTCCACGTTGGTCTTGATCTTCCCGAGCCCCGCGATGGCGCCGGCGTTGCCGGAGCAGAACCCGATGCGCCAGCCGGTCATGGAATAGGTCTTGGACAGCGAGTGGAACTCGACGCCGATCTCCATCGCCCCCGGCGTCTCCAGGAACGACGGCGGACGGTACCCGTCGAAGCGCAGCTCGGAGTACATCGCGTCGTGGCAGACGATGATCTGATGCCGGCGCGCGAAGTCCACCACCCGGGCGAAGAACTCCTTGCTCGCCACCGCCGCGGTGGGGTTGTTGGGATAGTTCAGGTACATGAGCTTCGCGCGCTTCGCCACGTCGGCGGGGATGGCGTCGAGGTCCGGCAGGAAGCCGTTGGCGCGCTTGAGCGGCATCCAGTGCACCTCGCCGCCCGCGAACCAGGTGCCGGCCGCGTAGACCGGATAGCCCGGGTCCGGGACCAGCACCACGTCGCCCGGGTTCACGAAGGCCAGCGGCATGTGGGCGGTGCCTTCCTTCGACCCGATCAGGGTGAGCACCTCGGTCTGGGGATCGAG
>LLBZ010010598.1_pt2 | contig 16334 bp, 6 predicted proteins | sample 1489421 | NCBI WGS metagenome assembly LLBZ01 (sample SAMN04092657, study PRJNA295927) | soil metagenome | biome: Soil prokaryotic community; feature: Bulk soil; isolation source: soil from tomato rhizosphere | host: tomato cultivar Moneymaker | place: South Korea | collected 2011-11-01 | reverse complement strand
GAATTACCTAGATTTTGGAAGGATCATACTTAAAATCTACACTTTAGAAAATTTTAAACACAAAGTACACGAAGGTCACTACGGAAAAAGATTATTGCAGTGTCTTCCCCAACCCCTTTTCTACAGCCCAGGCTGCGATCTGGACGCGTGTCCGTAACCCTAACTTCGACATGATGTTTGCGATGTGCGCTTCGACCGTCCGGCGGCTCAACACAAGGTCCGCTGCAATTTGATTGTTCGACAACCCTGCCGCGACCAGTGCGGCGATCTCGCGCTCGCGCTCAGTGAGACCGCTGAACTCGCTCCTGGCTTTTGTCCTTTCGGATGGACTGGGAATGAGTCCCAGCGCACGTGCAAGGAATGTTTTTCGCAGCGCGTCCTCGGAGATCTTGTCTGCCAGGTTCCGAATCGTCTCGCGCGCCGCTGAGAATTGTTCCTGCGCCTCGGTCAGGCGGCGCATCGGGCGCAGGATGGAGCCCAACTCGAGCTGCACACGCCACAGCAAGGGCAGGAGTTGGGACGTCCGAGCCGCATCCAATGCCTCGCGTAAGAGCTGTTCGGCATCCGCGTACCGCTCCAGCGCGCGCAAGGCTTGGGCGTGTAACAGCCACAGGGGCGCGGATACCGCTCCCTGGTCTGTGTGAGGCGTGGAGGTGATCATCTCCCGGATGAGCGCGAGGGCCGCCTCCGCCTGTCCCTTCTTTAACAAGAGTTCGGCGCGCGCCCTCCCCAGCCGGCGCATGGCCTCTGAGATCATCCGCGGCTCATCCGCCAGCCTCTCTGCCAGCAGGGTTTCCGCGAGGTCCCGTTCGCCAAGGTCCAGATAGGCTTGCGCCAGGTAACCCGCGATATTGTCAGAGACAAACGCGGCGCCGGCGTTTGCTGCCAGGGTGTAAGCCAGTTGCAGATGTTCGCGCGCCTTCTCAGGATCGAATAGCTCCAGGTGGAGGGCGCCCAGCGGCAGATGCGCCGTGATGACGAAGAAATCAAACCCCATCTCAATAGCCAGGGATAAGCTCCGGCGTGCAGCCTGCAAAGCGCGTCCGAACTCGCCATGCGGACCCAGGGAAATAGCCTGGAAGGAGAGCGCATAGGACTCATTCGGATGCCAGCCCATTTGCCTGGCGATCTCGATGGCTTCATCGCTCTTACGAATCAGATCTTCCATGTCCACCGGTGCGGGAACGGCGGTGCTGGTCATGTAGGAGCTGCCGCTGATGGGGTAAGCGCACAGGCAGGCGATTAACCCCTGGCGCTCTCCCAACGAACGGTGGAGCGCAATGGCCCGTTCATAATACACTCTGCCCTGGATGAGATCCCCGAAACCATAATGGCTGATGCCGAGCAAGTCCAGCGTGCTGGCCATCTCACGCAGGTCATGTATCGACTCGACGATGCCCAAGGCTTCTTTATGGAGCGCAAACCCTTCGGATGGCTCGCCGGACATGTAACGCCAGTTCCCAATTCGATTCAAGGTTTGCGCCAGCCGAGCCGGATCGTTCAACTGGCGGGCTGCCTCCAACGCCTGCTGGAAATATACGCCGGCGCGCTGGTAATCGCGGCTCGTCCACGCAAAGCCCAGATCGAGCAGGCTTCTCCACTCGTTCTCTGTATCCTGCGATTCACGGGCGACCTGCAGAATACCTTCATAATCGGCGCGGGCCGCCTCGAAGTCCCCCAGGGTCTGGTGTGCCTGTCCGCGCGCACGCCATAGAGAAAGGGACGGCTTCATTCCGAGATGGCTGGCTGCATCCAGAGCACGGGTGAAATGCAGGAGGGCGGCGCGGGTCGCTTCCAGAGATTGCGCACGTTCCCCGGCGCGGCGCGCGTACTCGAAGGCTTTGTTCCATTCGCCCGCTTCGAAGAAGTGATAGGACAAATCGTTCAAACGCGTTTCGCTGGGATCGCCTGCCCCTTGTTCCAGCGCGAGAGCAATCGACTTATGCAAGGCCTTGCGCTCGAGTCCCAAAAGATCCTGATAAATTGCTTCGCGGGTAAGTGCGTGCCGAAACGCGTAGACCTCGGCCGACTCTTCCATGATCATCTGCGCATCTCTCAATTCGACGAGGTGCGTCGCCAGTTCTGTATAAGGCTGGTCCATCAAGCGTTGCAGGAGCTCAACGTGGAAGTGACGTCCCACCACGGCTGCCAACGCAACAAGTTTTCGGGCCGCGGGGCCGAGACGGTTGAGGCGCTGTCGCATCGCGAGCTGCACCGTGCGCGGCACCCGCAACTCGCCGGCAGGCAGATGCTCCAGATCGCCTGTCTCGACGATAGACTTGAGAGCTTCTTCCAGGAAGAATGGATTACCCTCTGTCAGGCGATAGATCGCTTCCAACAGATCGTAATGGAGTGGGCGGTCGGTCTCCAGAATGGCCCGCAGCATATTGTCCGATTCCCCCAGCGAGAGGCGCGGCAGCCGTATTTCGGTCGCGAGGCGTAGACGGTTCCACTCTGCCAGCAGATGCTCCAACGCTTCATGCTTTTCGTCGGCGCGATAGGTGCCTGCGAACAGGATGGAACGAGGCGGGTTATGGCGTGTCAGGTAGAGTAAGAACTCCAGGCTGAGGTCATCACACCAGTGTAAATCCTCCATCACCACCAGGAGCGGCGTGCCGCGGCCAGATTCATCTCCTGCCCGGAGCAGGAATTGGGCCAGGGACTGAAAGATGCGTCGTTTCTCTGCCTCCGGATCGAGCATGGACGATGCCTCAACGTCCGGAAGATACATGGAAAGCTCCGGGAAGATTCTGGCCAACACAGCAGCAATCGGTTTGAGAGATTCTTCGATTTGCTCGCGGCTATGCGTGAGGCAAAATGTGTTCAGCAGGTCGACCAGCGGCGCGTAGGGCAGTGCCTGATCCTGCTCGAAGCAGCGCCCGATTAAGACGGCCATTCCTTGTTCCCGGGCGGCCGATGTGACCTCATTGACAAAGCGTGTTTTACCGATCCCCGCTTCGCCTGTGATCAGCGCAACTCGAAAAGGAGCGACCTTATCCCTGGCGCGGACATCCCCCACCAGCCTGCGGAACGACGCCACTTGCGGCGCGCGTCCGATAAAAACAGGGCAGATCACAGGTCCCGAAATCGCCATAGGAATATTATAGCGTGCATGGCTTGTGTCATTCATGTGTCGTTCGGCAGGAAGGTATGGTCAATTTGGCACGGATGCTTTAACATAAGCGCGATGCCAACCACATTTCCGGAGCTCATCCAATTCTTCATCAAGCGCCGCAACCTGTCTGTGGAGCAGCTGGCGAACCTTTCCAATCTCTCACGCAAAACTTTGTATCGCTGGGTGAATGGGGAGGTAGCCAACCCAAGGCACTGGTACCAGATTGTGGCGCTGGGCAAGGCGCTGCGCCTCAACGTGGAAGAAGTGGACCAATTGCTGCGCGTAACGAAGAACCCCCGGTTTCACGAGCTGAAGGATCTGGCGCGCTACGAATACGAGCTCGAGCTGTTGGAAGAGTTTTCGAAGATGGAGCCGGCAGAGAGCTCCATCCCTCGGCCGCAGGTCCGTGTGGAACCCTGGGCAGCTCTGGAGGCGCCGTCCGGTGCGGTGCATCCGCAATCCCCGTTTTATGTCGAACGGGTGGCCGACAGCCAGCTCCGCCACCAACTCGCCGGCCAGGGGACCACGACTACCATCCAGGCCGGACGTCAAACGGGAAAGACGTCTCTCTTAACCCACGCCATTAACACATATGAGGGAAAGATCATCTACCTGGATTTTCACCTGGTGGACGATGCCAGTGGGGAGAACCTGACCAGTCTCCTTCGATTTCTATCGGAGGCGATCGCCGAGCAGTTGGACCTGGAATGGGATGTGGTGGATAAGTACTGGCAAGTGGCGCGCAACCCGGCCCAGACGTTCAACCGCTTCCTGCAGCAGGAAATGCTGCAGCGTCTCGAGCAGCCAGTCCTACTGGCGATCGACGAAGCCGATCTGCTGCTCGGCGCGGACTATCAAAAACACTTCTTTGCCCTGCTGCGTGCCTGGGATTCGCGGCGGGCATTCGACGCGGACTGGCGCAAGCTCAACCTGGTGATGGTGATATCGACCCATCCGTATTTGTTGATCGACGACGTGAATCTGTCGCCGTTCAACGTAGGGCTGACGATCCGTCTCAAGGACTTCAGCCCCGAGCAAGTGGCGGATCTGAACCAACGTCACGGAAGCCCGCTCGAACAAAACGAGATCGCTATGCTGATGTCGCTGGTCGGCGGCCATCCCTATCTGGTGCGACAGGCCTATTACACACTGGTGAGCGAAGGTTTATCCCTGGCGGATTTGCTCCGGGTTGCTAACGCCCTCGACGGACCCTTCGGCAAACATCTGCTCTTTTACCAGCACAGCCTGAGGAAAAACCCGGTTCTCCTGGCTGCTCTTCAACAACTGCTTCGTGAACAGAAACTGCCCGAGGAATCGTTGTTGGAACGTCTGGCTGCTGTGGGCTTGATCCGACAAGAAGATGGCAAGTGGACGCCGCGCTGCGGCCTGTACGGCGAATTCTTCAAGCGGCAGGCGAATTAGATGAAGGCCAACTCTGCTCCATCTGCTCCGCAGGAATTCTTCGTCGCCGGGGGAACGCTCTGGCGCGAGGCGCCCTCGTACATTCGCCGCCCGGCCGACGAGGAGCTGTTCCGGCTGGCGCTCTCCGGCGAATACTGCAACGTCCTGGCGGCGCGGCAGATGGGGAAATCTTCGCTCATGGTCCAGACCGCGGACCGTCTCCATGAGGCCGGGGTTCGCACCGCCATCCTGGATATCAGCACGCTGGGCGGAGGGATCTCCACACCCGAAGCCTGGTTCTTTGGTTTTCTGGACGAGCTGGCCGTGCAACTGGGATTGGACGAGGATATCAATGCGTGGTGGGAGACACACGAACACCATAACCCCGTGCAGCGCTTCAGCAATTTCCTGCGGGATGTGCTGTTGCCAAACATCTCGGGTCCAGTCGTAGTCTTCGTCGATGAAATCGACTCGGCGCTTGGCATGGCATTTACCGACGATTTCTTCGCGGCGATCCGGGCAGCGTACAATGCCCGCGCCAGCCAGCCAGAGTTCCAACGCCTGACCTTTATCCTCCTGGGCGTAGCCCGCCCCTCCGACCTGATCCGCGATCGCAAGCGCACGCCATACAACATCGGCACCCACATCGACCTCGTCGATTTCACGCTGCAGGAGCTCGGTCCGTTTCAGGAGGTATTCGAAGCCGTCTATCCCGGCCGCGGCACCGAGATTCTCCAATGGGTCCTAAACTGGACGAACGGGCAGCCCTACCTGACGCAGAAACTGTGCGCGGAGCTGATCCCCACTTCAGAGGCTGCTCTCACAACTGAGCATGTGGAACAGACCGTCACCCGCCTGTTCCTGACGGAAGAGGCCCGCAAAGAGAGCAACCTGCGCGCCATCCGCGACCGCATCGAGAACAGCCCACACAAAACCAAGATGCTCCAGCTCTACGAGCAGATCCTGCGCAAGCGTCCCGTCCCGGACGAGGAACGCTCCCCTGCAAAAAACGAGCTCAAGCTGACAGGTCTGGTGCGTCCCACGCCTGGCGGGACCTTGGAGGTACGCAATCGCATCTATGGCACGGTGTTCGACCCTGCCTGGGTGCATAGAAACCTGCCTCAGCCTCGCACCACGCAAATCGTGATGGCGACCTCGCTGGTGGCAATTGTTGCACTGATCCTTGCGGGGTATGCCCTCTACCAGCGGCAAATCCAGCCCTCTCGCACCTTCGTGGAGCAATTCCAGACCAGCAACAGCCCGGACGTGAAGCTGACCAGCCTGGCGCGTTTGTTGGAGCTGGACGATCGAGCTGGCTTCGAGGCGCATGAGCTTTACGCCGGGCTCTCCCAGCAGGAGAAACTTGGCTTGTTCGCCGAACTTTCAGATCCACAAAATATCGCGGTGGAGCTTGTCAAGGTCATCGAGGCTGTCTATCAGGAGAACGAAAACACCCCAGCTGGCAATGAACTGCTGAGTGCAATGCGGACTGTACTCGGGCAGATCGGCGCGGCAGGCGCACCCAGCTTGAAAACGGAGATCGAATTCTGGCTCAAGGGCAGGGAGGAAGTCAACAACCAGAACGCATTGACCGCGGTCAGCTTTTACGACAGTGCCTGGGTCGAAAGTCTGGCGCGTAGACATCCCAACTATTCGGTTCGCTTCGACCGGGCTATGGCCCTGATCGCCTTGGAAGCCCCTGCCTCCGCCGTGGAAGATCTGCACGCGCTCTGGGAGCAAGGCCCGGCTTGGCAGGCCAAGGTCGCTGCGCTGCTCCACTCAAGCCCCGGCGTGGTCGCTTACCTCGTAGAACAACCAGATGCCAGCCCGGCACTGCGCGGTCTCATTACCCAGGACGATCTCAACTCCATCCCGAGGAGCATCCCAACACCAAGCCCTGCTGTTGTCCTTAGCCCCTCACCAGAGATCGCACAAAACCTGACCCCTTCTCCCTTTACGGATTGGATCGCGTTTGGCTATGGCCAGGATAACGCCCGCGAGATTATCATCATGCACCCAACAACCGGCTCTCGACGTGAAATCACTAACAACGGGTCGCTGGAGGAAGCGCCGTCTTTTTCTCCGGATAACTGGAATCTCGTGTATGCCTCATACCGAACACAGGGCGGCTGGGAGTTATATGCGTATGACCTTCAACGAGGCACGGAGCGCCAGCTCACTGCCTTCGAAGGGGAGCCTCATTTTCCGGTCTGGTCGCCTGTGCCCGGCGACACACGCGTCATCTTTGAGGGGCGGATCTTCGAGCCCGAACGCGCCACGAATATCTGGATGCTGGATATCGAGACCGGGGAGCTGACACAGATCACCGACGGCGGCGTCGATTCACGCCCCAGCTGGTCGCCGGATGGGACGCAGATCGTCTTTGGGCGTGCAACCGTGGATACGACCGGCGATGGGCAGGTCACCGTCAACGATGCGGCAGACATCTTCACCCTCGACCTCGCCTCGGGCGCAGAAAACAACCTGACCGAAACGCCGGAGTCTGGCGACTTTAACTTCTCCTGGTCGCCGGACGGCCAATGGATCGCTTACACAAGCATGCGCCGCGATACGAATGGCGATGGCTTCATTAATCTGAGCGATAGCCAGAACCTGTACCTGATCCCATCGGAGGGAGGTGAGGAACAGGTGTTGAACCTGGGAGGCAGGGCGGCTTTCTCCCCGAGCTGGTCGCCGGACGGCCGCTATATCCTGGTTCTCGTATTGGAGGACGGAAGTCAGAACGCGATCTGGCGCTTTGATACCCAGACCGAGAACTTCGCGCGCATCACCGAGCCCGGTCCGTACTTCCATCCAAGATATTCGAATTCGCCCTAAAGAAGACCCTGACCACGGAGGCACTGAGAATTTAAAAACTCTGTGTCTCCGCGGTTCAAACTTAATATGGTTTCCGCGCGTCATTATTTATGAACCGCCGGGCCCTTCGTCTACGCTTGGTTTACACTCGCTCCACTCAGCGCGATGGCGGCGTGAGCATGAATGAGTGACACACGAGTGACACGGCTTTGGGGTATTCGTACATCCTAAAGAGGGGGAAGATGGTGAACAGACAAGGTCAACGTGAAACATTGTCTGGAGTTCACCATGAAAGTCTTCTTATCCCTTACATTTCTAGGCCTCGTATTGCTCTATTCGTGTGGGATCGTCGAAGTCAGTGTCCTGCGCCCCACGCCGGATGTGGACCCCGCGATCCCTACTCTCGCGCGGGCTTCCCATCCCCAACAGCCGGTCGCCATGACATCCACGCCATCGACCCTACAGGAAGCTGTGCTGGCAGGGAATCTCTCCACCTCGTCTGTGGATTCCCTCCGCTCCACCGCCCCGGATGGGAAGTGGATCGCTGAAGCGGTGCTGTCCACATTTTCCGGAGAGGCTGGATACTACAACTACACCCTGTTGACGGTGCGGGATTTTACGGGTATCTACCGCTGGACGCCGTACGAAGAATGGTCGGAAAGCGGACTGGGGGAAAGCTTCCTCTCCACGTTTTACTGGTCTGCAGATGGGCGCTATCTCTATTTTCACGATTCGGGCTATGCAGATGGTTGTGGGAGCAGGTTCGTCACCTATCTCAAGCGGGTGGATCTGACAGACGGCAGCTTGAGCGACATCCCACTGACAGATCTGCAGCTGGGCGAGATCACAATCTCTCCCGGCGCAAACCAGCTCGTTTACCAGGTAGAAGACGGGTTCTTCGTCCGTAATCTGATCACCGCTGAAATGCGTACCATACCTGTCGCATGGATCGAGGGACAGGAGGCAGGCTGGTATGCCTGGTCGCCCGATGGGAACCGGCTCGCCTTTACGATCGACCAGAACCCCTGCGCCCCTCCTGCGGGCGAGGAGTCCAAATCCGGGACTTCGATCCGCATCCTCGATCTGAATTCGGGCCAGGTGCAGACGCTGACCGATTACGACCCGCGCAATCTCCTCGTCATAGGCTGGGACGATCCCAAAGCACTCAAGGTCTTGTCAAACGGACAGGACGCGCTTTTGCAACTCGATACAGGGACCCTGCTTCCAGACCCGGCGCCTTTAGCTTCTGCAGTCTTAGAGGATTACCTGAACTCGCTGGCCTTCGCTGGGTCGGGGCTGGGATATTACACCTACGAGCAGGCTGCAGATTTGTATGGTGGGAGTCACGAGACCTTGATCCAGCTCAATCCGGGGATGGACCCAAACGACCCTGTTGCACTCCTGCGTAACGCCTGTGAGGTCAATGGCTTCCGGTGTCTGCGCCTGCATAAGGTCGTCTCTTCTCGAACGTTGCTAGGGGTAGATGGATCCTATGACATCCATCTCACCGTCCAATTGGAGGACCCGTCCGGCGAGGTTTTCTTCACAGGTCTGTGCTGTGGCTCAGGCGACGCGCCCCAACAGACGGAATTTGATTTCACGGTGCGGCGATCCGCGGATGGAACGTTTCAGGTCCTCGACCTGCCGCCTTATCTGCCATAGGAAAGAAAGCATTGTATCGGTTCATACCACATACCAGAAGGGAGATTCTCATGTCACACCAAACTCGTTTTCACGTTTTCTCTGTGCTCTTGATCCTCATCGTCTTGCTGTCCAGCGTAGGAGGGGCGCCAGCCTCCGCCGCACCCTCACTCCAGTCAACGCCGAGGGCTGTCTCACCGACTCCAACCGTGACATCAACACCGGTCGTCCAGCCCGGGGCTCAGCCACAGGCCTGGCTGGACGGCTCTATCGACGTAGACCAGTTCGCGCCGCTGCAGCCACTGGTGGTCCACTTCAACACACCCATGTCCGCGGCGAGCAGCCCAAACCCGGTATTGAGCTGGCCGCAGGTAGAGGGCGCCAGCAGCTGGGACAGCACATCCACTGTTTTGACCTTCACCCCGAGCGCGGCTCTCGACAGCAAGAAAGCCTACACCTTTTTCCTCGATCCTTCCCTGCGCTCCTCCGCTGGCGATGAAATTAAAAATTCTCTGGAATGGATCCTGCGCGTGCAAAGCGGACCGGAGGTCAAAGCCGTCTCACCCAGGCCTGGCTCTCTGGAAAAGCCTTCACATGTCATCGAAGTCCATTTTGATCGCGAGATGAAACAGATTATCTCTGACTCGATGTTGTCCATCGAGCCGCACGTGCCGTTCCAATTGAGGTGGAAAAACGATCATATCCTGCAAGTGATTCTGGAGCAGCCATTCGAGCCCGACACGCGTTATGACCTCACGCTGAACGGCGGCAACGACGAGCATGCCCTCTTCGCCGAGGATGGCACCTACCTGGCAGACGATTACAGCTGGTTCTACTGGCAGAAGCCATTTGCACCAAGCGTGAGCGTCCCCAGCTCGAAACATGTGAGTGTGAAGTTCAACTATGCCCTCGATCAGGATAAAAACGGCATCCCATTTTCGATCTCGCCCGCGCTGGCCGGTGAATGGACATGGATCTCTCCTCAGGAATTACGCTTTGCAGCGAAAGAAACGATCCCCACTGCACAGGAATTTACTCTGCAACTGGAACATGCCCTCGTGGATGCCAACGGATTCGAGATCGCCGGGGTCCCTGCGCTCACCTTTTCCGGCATGCCTCCTGTCCGTCTGGCGGATGCAGATATTGAGGCGGAATCCATCCGCATCGAGTTTGACGTCCCGGTAGATCATGCTTTAGCAGAGGCGGCCTTTTCCCTGGAGCCCTATTTGCCGGGCACCTTCCGATGGGAGCAGTCCTCCGAGAGTATCAAAGAGACCCTGGTCTACTCGTTGAGACAGTTGCCGGAGTTATCCACCACCTACACTGTAACCGTCAAGCCCACGATTCTGGATCGACGAGGGAACAAAATCATCCTCCAGTCGTACGAGCAATCCTTTACGACCCCCTCCTGGATGTATCTCTCTCCGACGTTCGGAGAGTGGGGCGATAACGTCCAGGTGGTGGATGCGAATGGACCGCGCCGCGTCCAGTTTGCGGGCACCGATGAAGAGACGAACCTCGTCGCCTACCCCTTCGACCTGATCGACTTTGCCCGATTGTATGGGGACCATTATCACTCCCGCCGGGAGGGCGGCAACGTGCGCGATATTCCCATCCCCTCCGGGCTCGAACCGGCTGCGGCATGGAGGAACATCGTCAGCCGCGAGGCAAGGGACGGCACCGTAACAGAGACCATACTGCCCACAGACCTAGCGCCCGGGCTGTATATCCTCAACATGCGCAAGGGGAACGTCCTGTATGACCAGATGTTCCTGGCCCTCACCAGCAACACACTTGTGGTGAAGAATAACGGCGACGACCTCTTCGTCTGGCTGACCGATATCAACGGAGAAAGCATCCCCGACGCGGAGATCCGCCTATATAGCAAGACCGGCGAGAAGGTCCGGGAGGGGAAGACGGACGAGAATGGCCAATATCGTGTATCCATTCCACCGGGCGCGGAGCCAATGCTGGTCTCCGCCCGCGTGGACGAGGCGGGGCTCGCCGGAGACGTTGCCCTGGCCGGGTTCGACGGCTGGGAGTCCTACTTCCCCTATGTCTATCGTGACCCTGCTGCCTCGCTTCCGGCAGGACGACCATACCTGACTCATATTTATACCGAACGCCCCATCTACCGCCCGGGTGATGCCGTGAACTTCAAGGCAATCATCCGGCAGGACGAAGATGCCCGCTACACCCTGCTCGAGGAAGGCACGCCTGTCCAGGTCAGCGTGTTGGACGCTCGCGGCAATACCCTTGAGACCATGGAATTGCTGACCAATCCCTATGGCAGCGTCCACGGCACGACCTCGATCGCGGAAGGCGGGATGCTGGGGAATTACAAGATCGAGCTGGATGTAAATGGCGTGATCACCAGCCAGACGTTCAAGGTGGAGGACTATCGCAAGCCCGATTACCAGCTCGCACTCACCTCGCTCCAGCCGGAGAAGGAAGATAAATTTGTGCGCGGTGAGGAGATGCAGGTCAAGGTCAACGCTTCATACTATTTCGGCGAGCCGCTTGCCAATGCGAGGCTCAATGTGCAGTTCTTCCACGAGTGGCTGCTTGAGACGGGAGTCCGCAACGCCGTGGTCACCGACGAAAACGGGGAGGCGACGATCACCTTCCCGGCGCCTTACGATCCGAATTACGACACGTACTACTACTGGGACGAGAGCTCCCGCCCGCAACACATTCGCATGCAGGTCACGGCGAACGATGGCAGCAACCAGACCGTCACCGGTGTGTACTCCTTTTCCGTGTACCCTGCCGCCGAGCAGCTTAGCCTCGATACCGGCGGGTACTTTGCCAATCCGAACGATCCCTTTACGGTGACCGCCAGGGCTTTGGATCTGTTCGGGCAGCCCGTCGCCGGCCGCAAGCTATCCCTGAACATCTCTTCGTGGAATCAGGTGACCTTTGCTTTCAACCGTCCCGAACCGGTCATCGACCTGCGGACGGGCGAGAACGGGATCGCCACACAGGAGCTCCGATTAGGGTCGGGCTATCACCAGCTGACCTTACGTGGAAAAGATGCTAAAGGACGCGACATGGAGATCGGCCGCTGGGTCTACGTCTTCCGCAGCGGGGAGGAATGGTTCCAGCGCAGTCAGGAGGAATTCCTGATGGTCTCCGCCGAGAAGGATTCCTACAAGCCTTACGAGACGGCGCGGCTGGCGATCGAATCTACCTTCAGCGGCCCGGCCTTGTTGACGTTCGAGCGGGGCAGCGTCATCAACACCAAAACGATCGAGCTCACGGCACCGCTGACCATCGTCGAGACTGAGATCATCCCCGAGCACGCGCCGAACGTGTACGTGACGGTCAATGCCTGGCAGGCTGCGTCTGAGGAGGTCGGCCGCTCCCGCTATACGTCTTTCATCGAGACGCAGGCCGATAGCTTCCTGCGCCTGGCAAAGACGCACATTCAGGTGGATAGCACCGCCAGCGCTCTCGATATTCGCATTGCCACGGATAAGCAAACCTACGCTCCCGGTGAAAGGATGAACGCGGTTATCGAGGTCCGGGATGCCGCGGGGAACCCGGTCCCGGCGGAGCTCTCGCTGGCCGTTGTAGATGAGTCGATCTTTGCGCTAGCGAGCGATCCCTCGGGCGATATCTTCGATGCATTCTACGGCCCGCGCGCCCATTCCGTGACGACGTTCAATTCGATGGCGCCCGCGCGCGTTCTGTCGATGGGCGGCATGGGTGGAGGCGGCGATGAGGGCTTCGTGGCCCCTCGCAGCGAATTCCTGGATACCACAGCCTGGTTTCCTGTCGTCGAGACGGATGCGAACGGGCAGGCAACAGTGTCGGTGGACCTGCCGGATAACACCACAAGCTGGCGGCTGACGGTCAAGGCGGTCACGCTCGACCATAAGGTAGGGCAGACACAGAGGAATATCGAAACCAAGAAGGAGTTGTTCCTGCGCTCGGTGCTGCCGCGCGTGCTCACCGACGGCGATCAGGCCACACTGACAACCTTCGTCCACAATTACAGCGCCGAGACACAGACGCTCACCGTCGATCTCGCGTCCGCCGGTCTGGAGCTCCGCAGCTCGCGAGAGGTGGAGGTCACCGTCCGGCCGGGCGAGGTCACTGCTTTAGGCTGGCAGGTGCGTGCGCTGAGCGCGAAGCCCACCGAAGTGACGGTCACCGCGCGCAACGCGGCGGGCATCGTCGACTCGGTCCTTTTGCCTCTCGAGCTCCAGCCCGCGGCGGTGAGAGACGTGCAGAACCAGTCCGGCCAGTTTACCGGAACGCTAGCCCTCGGGCTTCCGCTGCCAGACGTCGAGCGCGAAACAAGCCTGGTGCGTCTGAGCCTGAACCGCTCGATGAGCGGCACACTCCTCAACGGACTCGAATACCTCACGGGCTATCCCTACGGCTGCGTCGAGCAGACGATGAGCCGCGCCCTGCCGAACGCCGTCGTCGGGCGCGCCGCCGATCAACTGGGCGTGGGTGGACCTGAGCTACAGGCACGCCTCGATCCGCTGATCCAGGCCAGCATCCAGCGCCTGTATGGCTTGCAGCACAGCGACGGGGGATGGGGCTGGTGGACGGATGACATCTCCGACCCGTACCAGACGGCCTGGGTCCTGTTCGGCCTGGGCGTGATGGATCGCTCGGGCTATACGGTCGAGCCCAAGGTGATGGACCGTGCCGCGAAATGGCTTCAGGAGAACCTCTCCAACAATTCTCAACTCGACATCCGGACGCGTGCTTATGCCCTGTACAGCATGGCGCAGGCCGGACGAGGCGACCTGGAAAAGACACAGGCGCTGGTGGACGCATCCATTTACGAGCTAGACCCGTTCAGCCAGGCCGCACTCGCGCTCGCCTTGCACCAACTGGGAGAAACCGACGAAGCCCGCGCCATCCTGGAACTCCTTTCCACGAGTGCTCGGAAACAAGACGAGTACGTCTACTGGCCGCAGCCCAGCTATGACGGCCAATATCACAGCAAGACCATGGCTTCCACCGTCCGCACGACGGCTCTGGCGCTGCTGGCCTATGCAGAGATCGACCCGGAGAATGACCTGGTGGCTGGCATCGTGAAATATCTGGCGGAGCAACGTCAGGGCATATATGGCTGGGGCACGACTAACGAGACCAGCTTCACCATCCTCGCGCTGACAGGACACCTCGTGCATGAGGAAGCCCGCGCAGGAAATACACCCTATGAAGTGGTCGTCAACGGGGAGCGCCTGGCTTCGGGAACGCTGGAGGTCGGCAATTCGAGCGCGGGCATCGATATCCCGCTGGACCAACTGAAGGATGGACTGAACACACTGCTCGTCACCACACAGGGAGATAACCTGGTGTACTTCGACCTCTCCACCCGCTACGATGTATTGCAGAGCAACGTGGAACCAGCCGGGAACATCGAGGTCACGCGTCGCTATTTGAACCCGAAGACAAAGAAGCCCATCGAGGAGCTTCAGGCCGGGCAGTTGGTGCTGGTGGAGCTGCAAGTGGACGTCCCCGAAGATGCCTTCTTCCTGGCGGTGGAGGATTATCTCCCCGGCGGGCTGGAAGCGCTGAATGAGGGACTGAGCGCCGCCAACGAGGTCAGCGTGGGTGCGTGGGGCTTCGAGGAATATCGTCAGTCCTTCTGGGAGGACTATGGCTACAACTACAAGGAGATTCGCGGCGACCGGGTAGTCTTCTTCATCACCAGCTTCGGCCAGGGATCGGATACCTTTACATATTATGCCCGAGCCACCACACCCGGAGAGTTCGTCGCCCTGCCTGCCCAGGCCTATGCCATGTATGACCTCAGCCTGTGGGGCCGCTCGGAGAGTATGGAGATCGAAATCAAGAAATAGATCCTTACGTTATCAATTGTACGTACCGGCATCCCATAGATGCCGGTGCGTTTACAATTTACATGCGATTCGAAGCGCAAATCCCCTTGACATTCACGTTACGGAAACATGTACACTAGCGATCATAGAAAGGATGTGCCCATCATGTTTACGATTGGCGAATTCTCGCGACTCGCGCGAGTTTCAAAGCGGCTCCTTCGCTACTACGATGAGATCGGCCTGCTGAAGCCGGTACACACCGACACGTTCACCGGTTACCGGTTCTACAGTGCTGAGCAAATGCCCCGTCTTAACCGGATCCTGGCGCTTAAAGATTTGGGCTTGTCGCTCGATCAGATTCAACGACTATTGAGCGATCAGATATCCACGGAGGAGATGCAGGGAATGCTGTTGCTGAAGAAAGCTGAGCTCGAGCAACAGGTACAGGAAGAGATCCAGCGTGTTCGCAGTATCGAAGCCCGCTTGCAGTTTCTTCAGCGTGCAGAGTCAGATGGACCGCTGGATGTGGTCATCAAGCAGATCGCGGCCCAGCCGGTATTGAGTGTGCGCATAACGCTTGAATCGTTGGAAACCGGGATGGGTATCTTTGGACAGATCATGACAGCTCTTCCGGAGAAAAACGGCGAGGGCCTATTCTTTGCGATCTTGCACAGCGATGGGATGGATGAGGGGAATTTGGACGTGGAAATTGGGCGCACCATCTCCGCAAAAACGCATGCTCCCGTGCCGTTGGGCGGTGGCTTGCAACTTCGCTTTCGCGAATTGCCGGCGGTCGATACCATGGCAACGTTTGTTGTAGAGGGACCTTCTGCCAATCTGCTCATTGGATACGGCATGATCGCTACATGGGCGGAGGCAAATGGGTACCGTTTGGCCGGAGTTCCTCGTGAAATCGGACTGCAGCTGCCTCAGAAAGCCGATTGGAGCGATGCCATCGCTGAAATTCAGTATCCCGTTGAATTCGCTTGCTAAAGGGAAGATGACGCTTTAGAGATAAGGAGGTTATCCATGAAGACAATTAATGCCTCCACCAGGCAGTGGATCAAAGGGCGGCGCTTGCCATCCTGGCAGCATATACCCTGACGTTCCTTTGGAGAGTATGATGAATGCAACAAAAGAGATTTTGCCCGGGATGATGATTCATCCGGAGATCATAGAAACGGCTCTTGGCAAAGTCGAGTTTGATCTAACTGAAGGGAATGGTCCGGTGGTGCTAGCCGCCCATGGCGGAATCGGTGGGGTAGATCAGGCGCGACTGATGTTGAATTGGTTAGACACCAAGGAGTATCGATTGTTATCGGTCTCGCGTCCAGGATATCTGGGTACGCCTCTCTCGAGCGGCCGCAGCTTTGAAGCACAGGCGGATTTGTTCGCGGCCCTCCTGGACGCCTTACACATCGAGCAGGCTGCCGTCGTCACACTCTCGGCGGGAGGTCCGCCGGGATATCAGTTTGCCGCGCGTTACCCAAAGCGGATTTGGTCACTGGTGGCTATTGCCAGTGTCAGCGGCCGCTACAAGAGTCCTGAGACCC
>LLBZ010003332.1_pt9 | contig 16343 bp, 15 predicted proteins | sample 1489421 | NCBI WGS metagenome assembly LLBZ01 (sample SAMN04092657, study PRJNA295927) | soil metagenome | biome: Soil prokaryotic community; feature: Bulk soil; isolation source: soil from tomato rhizosphere | host: tomato cultivar Moneymaker | place: South Korea | collected 2011-11-01 | reverse complement strand
CTCTAGCGAAGATGAAAGTGCATCCAGCTCTGATGACGACAACAACAAATCCAGCTCTGATGAATCTAGGATGATCGCCCCACAAAGTGGATCAGGCACCACCACAGAAACTGGAAAGCCAGTAATTCCGTTGGGAGAATCTACAACTAGTACAGCAACTGAAACACCAGTATCTCCACAGAGCTAACTTAATTCTGTATAGATAGGGTTGTCATAACTAGAACAAGAAATCTAGTCTAGATTCTTAACCCCACATTTTTTTATTCGATCTTTAATTTTGTGAATTTATAAACTGGCTCAAGCTATACAATTGTAAAATATATTCCCCATTTATTTACTATATTTAGGAACAAAAATTAGCCTGCTAGTGTTGGTCCAAAAAATAAGTTATTTTAATATTGGTTTCTTGTATTCGCCTCATTTGTAAATTATCTATGTTCGAAAATCTTTTTCAGATCTTCATTAATAGCTTTATATCTATCCAACCTTGCTCTACCTTCTTCAGTCGATGGTATGTTCTCCAACAATTTTCTTTGTTCCTTTTCAGTCATGCATTCAACCGAATCCATTAGATCTGCAAGCTCCGATCTTGTAATCTCAATTGTCAATGATTCATTCTCTTTATTGATCTTAACAATTTTCGGCATATCGATATTGAAATGTTCAAATTAATATCTTTTCAAAACCATGCCTAATTTACTCCTAGTAAGGTTAGAAAATTCATATAAATACCTTTAATCTATAAACAAGAAAAAATATTTTTGAACCTAGTTAGTGTCGATCTCTATATTATGCCTAAGCAAATTTTAAGAAGGCGGTTGTTCATACTACTATTGACATTTTTTCTCACAAGAGACATTTATCCACATGAATTTTTCCACAATAGTACTTGTCCGGATCAATAGAAAAATAGATTCAAATTTTTTGTAATATCTAAATAGTAATTCAATTTAGTTTCAAGCTAACCTCTTCCCCATAACCTATGGGTACCGTTACTGACCGGACGTATTTATTTTTCCTAACGTGATCTATGTATTTTAACATGGCTGGTCTGTAATTTTCGGGCAACAAAATATTATCTGTAACAATTAGTCCTCCTTTTCGCATCACTGCCATCGCCAAATCAAAATATCTTACCAAATTTTCCTTGTCTGCATCCAAAAATACAAAGTCAAATAATTTGTTACCCCAAAACTTATCATGTTTCATTTTTTCTGGAAGTTGAGTGAGTATGTCTAATGCGTTACCTTCAACTATTTCTACCATATCCGTAACTCCAGCTTCTTCAAAATTTTTTCTTGCTCTTTTTATTTTGGAAGGATTATTTTCAATAGTTAGAATACTTTTTTTCAAGTTGGCTAAACTCTCATGATTCTGCAGGAGTGTGAGGGCCATCCATAGTGTCGAATATCCCACGGATGTTCCAATTTCCAAAACTCTGTTGCAGTTAATAATTGAAAGTAGGAAGTTTAGGAATTTTCCGGTATCATTTGTAATTGCTAACATTGAATCTTCATGAGAGATTTTTAACTTACCAGATCGTTCCAACTCTGACTGCAGATCAAGATTAGTTAGAATGTTTAGAATCCTTGTTTGAATGGTGCTGATCTCAGAATCTGGCATATTATGACAATAATGAATTCCGCTATTAAAAGGAAGTTGATCAATTATAATCCAATATCGGTACCCATTTTTGGTACTTTATTAAAGTGCGCTAGCAAACTCCTGTATCTTATTCCGAAATACTTACTCTAGCGAATGTCTAAACTTAATTGGGTGAAATTTTCTATTTTTCTAATCCCTTTGTAGTTGATAACGAATAAATACAAATAATTCAAGGAATAGAACTCTGATAATCAACTAGGCGTGATTCACTGGTATTGTTTGTAAATCTTATTTTCATGAACTAATTTTCAATAATACCCTTAAATATATGTGCATTCACTTACTGCATTTCATTTTTCCAGGTGAAATATATTAGTAATAGAGACCCCTCTTAACACACAAAATTTATAGTGGGAAATATCGTGTAATCATTACAACAATAAGCTGTAATCTTTAATTATCTTGTCATTAAAAAATCCATAGTTGCTGGCCTTCAAAAGAGAAATGAATGATTATTCTCAATGATTGATAGTCTTTTTCGATATAAACGACTCTCGGCCAATTCTATGTAAGCTCACGATGAATATCGTATGAATAAAACTAATTCTTATCATTATCCATGATGTTTCGTAAATATTTCCCTAATCAAATAAATTAAAAACCGAGTTACCCTAAATAAAATTCGAAAGAGTGCATAAAATTTAATAACAATAACAATCAAGGGAGAAAGTGAATGATAGTACAATCTCATCTTGGATATTTGATTTAGATGGAATGACTCCTCAAATTGCTAGTCAACATGGTACCATGTCTCGAATGAATGCGGATAACTTTGCAATATTGAAGGGAATGGCTGGTTCATTACTAAGGCTAAAAAAAGGAGGTATACAAGCTCCTCATTGGCATGTGAATTCGGCTGAATTGAATTATTGTTTAAATGGACAAGCAAATATGACTATTTATGGAAATGCTCAAAAATTTACTTTTGCCGTGAAACCGGGCCAATTGACTTTTATGCCAAAAGGTTATTGGCACGATATCGAAAATATTGGACAAGAAGAACTGAAGGTCATTATGATACACGATATTGAACGTCCGACAGACATAAGTTTGGCTGCATCTGTTCAATCTTTGTCAAAAGAGGTCTTAAACAGCATTTTTGGGCTGAGATCACCTGGATTTTTCAATCAATTAGAAGACAAGAAAATTAGTGATGAATTAATAGACATGACTCCATTAGATTTAGCTGATAATAGTATTAAACCTACAACAAGTAGTGAAAGTTTGTCAAATCCCTATACGATTAATCTTGGGGCTACAGAACCACAAATTCAAACACCTGGGGGAGTTGCTAGACTAGGCAGTACACCGTATTTTCCGATTCTCCAGGGGCTGTCTGTTTTTGTACTGGATTTGGAACCAAGAGGAATAATAGAACCCCATACTCATCCAAATGCAGGGGAATTAAACTATGTCATTGATGGGAAAGTGAGATTTACGATACTTGGTCCTAATAATGAGATAGAGACAAATGAGATGAAAAAAGGCCAAGTTTTCTTTGTTCCAGCAGGATATTTTCATTATCTGGAAAATTCTGACAATTCAAATCGAGGTGCCGTAGCATCATTTTTTAGTAATGAAAGCCCTCAATTTTTAGGTCTAGTTGGGGGGATGAGTTCCTTCTCAAATGAAACATTGGGAGCGGTGTTTAACAAAAATACAGAATACTTTAATGGTCTTCCACGTATGGTGAAAAACATTTTGATTGCTGCGGGTACAAATTGACTAGGCTTTTTTGGTCTTACCGGCTAAAATCTATACAAAAACTTTCTATCCTGCTTCATGAATCACGACCAATCTTGTGCCAATTTAAATATTGAAAACTGTACATGCTAAAAATGAATAACATTTTAGATAATGATGCCTTGTGATACATAAATTAAGTAACAATATCACCATGCCCTTGCTCTTAACCATGTGTATATTGTTGTCGAAAAATTTAATCTTGTTTATTCACCAATGATTTTTCTATAGCTAGTCTTTGCTTCTCCCACGAGGTCATCATCCTTCGAGTTTCTTTCATATCATGCTTACTCTTTCTTTCCTTGATACAAAGAAGAGATCTTTGAATACTCCTTTGGACAGAGCGGTCGTAGTTAGCCGTCTCGCTGAGTAAAGATATATGATTTTTTGGTCTGTTAATATATCTCGTCCACATACGCACTAATCCTAAAAGCGGGCCCGGAGGGATTTGAACCCTCGACCTGACGCTTAGGAGGCGTCCGCGCTATCCATTCTGCGCCCTTGTAGTGAAAAAAAGACAAGGTCTGCGCTACGAGCCCTGCGAAATAACTATCAATCTATGAATAAAAAGCACACATAATATTAATGCTGAGAAGAGTTTACTAGGTTGGAAGTAACCATGAGTTTACCTAAAGTAGTAATATTTATCACAGTTTTTCCTCTGTCGCCTTTGTCTACTTCTACCAATCCAAGATCAGCCAATCCTTTGTTTTCTTTTCCGCCTTGAACATGATAACTTAGTAGGGGTTTGCCGTAGCCAGAAATTTGTTCTAATTCTTCTAAACTGCTTACCATTCCACCAATACTATCAATACTTTTTAAGATCTTTATCTTTGTATCAGATATGATTTCGCTATAACTGAACTTGAGGACCGGTAGTAATAGTGGCACCGTGTGATCATGATCCATTGCAAATGCCTTAATACCATTAATAAAAGCTGATGATAACGCTGCACAGCTTATCAGTTTATCTCCCGAGCTCACATTCATTAATATCTGATGGTACTCTAAACTCTTCTTTAACAATACTTCATTGACTCTTTCAATAGTATCTTTTACAACATTTTCCTTCTCGACTAGAATAATTTCTGATCCTATGCCTATTATTGCTTCCATTTTTTTGGAATATTCATTTGCTTTAGCTTCGTCACTTGAATAACAAATAAGTATAAGTTGATGAATTGGAAAGTTCCTAATCCCCAATGCAATACCGTCCTGATCGTCATCACCAAAGGTGGCTATCTGAAGGGTCTTCATTCTATAATCTTATTGCTACATACTTTATTAAAAATATTTGTAATATTTTAATCAATTTTCTGTTGTACTGTGGATTTAGATCAATTCTTGGTGATTTATCGAGTCTAGATGACAATTTATGATAGTTCTAATTCACCTTTGTATTGATTGTTTTATAACTGCTTGATAGCCAAATCTTTGAATGTTATTGTCGGAAATACTTTGAGGTTTAATCTAATTTAGAAAGAATTAATGTTTTTTGAATATTTTTATTTAAGGATGTTTATTCAAATGAGTTATAATTATTAGAACTTTCTCGCAGAAATATAGTCGCCCTTTTGGGAAAAGACTAAATAAATCAATAAATTCTTAGCGAAGGCGATTATTGGACTGGATAAGAGTTTTCACTCTTGCCCTTCTTGTTGATTATCAATATGTCTATACCATCACCACTTGCCGAATCCCTTTGAATGGACGATCGAATAGACTTTAATGCCAAGTTAGTTGCTTTTTCCTCGTCCATATTCTCTGAAAATTCTGCGTCCATAACTCCTAAAGCCATTTCAGCTCCTGTTCCTACAGCTGCATATCTGTCTGGCAATACGGAGCCTAATGGATCCAATGTGTATATTTCTGGTTTTCCAGTTGTTACTCCACCAACTACTACTTGAGTTAAAAGCGGAAAATACCTCCTTTCAAACATTATCACAGACATCAACTTTGCTACTGAGTTTGGTTCAACATTTCGTCGAGTTTCTAGTTTTCTGATTTTTGATAATGCGCTTACTTGTCTAACCAAAACTTGCATATCTGCTACCATACCCGCACATGCAGCACCCACATGATCAGTAACATTAAAGGTTTTTTTAGTATTCTTATTAACTACAAAATTGCCATACGATACTCTCTTCTCAGCAGCCAAAAGTACTCCATCATTATATGTAATACCTACAGCTGTTGCTCCGGGCATAAATTGAAAAGCCATTTAATAAATTAAAAAAAAGAGTTAGATTTAGTCGTTTCTATCTCGTTTTAGATTCATTTTTTCAACATTGAGTAGTCGTGGATTTTTATGGCTTCGGAAATCAATTTATTTTGAATTTCCAAAATATCTTTAGCTTCAGGATACTTTGACCCAACCACTACCTCTGCAACAATATTTGTAATATGTCTAAAAAGAAATTCATCTCCTCTTTCAGCCTCGACCTTGTACGTTGAGTGTGCCTTGTTTACAAATACAATATTTTCATTTGTGAAACTATACCTGGGGTCGGTTTCATCCTCATAAGGAACTACTTTGTATCCAATTTTTTTGAGAGTAAAGGTTTTCTTTAGAATGGGCTTTCTAACAGTTTTTCTCACAAGATTGTTTTCATATGAAGTTCCTGATGCTCCAACATCTGCAGGTTGTTGACTACTATAGTTCATAGATTCATTGATAGAACTTTGGCCAGGGTAATTATTCGAGGTTGCTGCTGCTGCATCATTCCTTGTATTTGGATATTTAATATCATTTTGAGTCGTCCATTTTCCCTCATTTCTATAATTACTTGGATCAGAATTAGAAGTCGACGGTGATGCAAGAGTGGAATGAGCTGAACCTTCGGAGCCAGAAGTATTTTCTAAACCCGATGGATTTGTTTTTCTCTCATCTTCTTCCTTTATTCCACGATGATATTCACTCCCTGAACCTCTAGACGAAAAATCATTTCTATTTTCTTCGTATTGGTTTGTATCAACAAGAGAATTTGCTATTTCTCCTACTCTTGCTCCTTCTTCGCTCTCTAGCTGATGTGATGTTACCTCTACAGACTCAAACCCTTGTATTTCCTCTCCGGGCTCTAGAGTTTCCAATACGGCCTGGCCCATGACCTTGTCTATTTCTTTATAAATTTTCGATTCTTCCCTTGTTATCAAAACATCTTCGTATTCAGTTAGACTTGGGAGCACTTGATCTATGATGAATGATTTTACACTTTGATTAAAACTATTATAGATATCATTCTCAATTAACGCCGATTTATCGGCGAATCTTGATGTTAAGGCATCACATTTGACATATCCTGTAACTCTGTTCAGTTTATTCTCAAAACCAAAAGTACTTCTCAAAACAACATGATTGCCTACCATTATCGCTATACCTTTCTCATCAGCTCCCAAAGGTCTTCTTGCTATTACAATTTCCCCTGTTATGCGAGGATCATCGAAGTTGACATTGAGCTTGTATCCTTGAATATCCGGCGATCGTATTACCTGAGAATTAGTCAAGTCCCATTCTTTAAAATCTTCTGCAGATTTTACATAAACGTCAAATAATGGATATTTTAGAATCGACAATTTTTTGATTTCTTTTGCAAGCTTATTTACATCGACAGTAATTTTTGGACCTTCCAATAGGATTTCGGTACCGTTCCTATTGAGTTTTGATTCCTTGAGTTCACCTAACTTTGCATGTCCATTAATTAGTTCCTCTAGGGTATTTCCATCAATAATAATTGACTTGCTAAAATCATCTCTACGAGTCTTTATTTTCATTTGATCAAAGGACGTCAAAAATGACAATCTGCCAGTACCATATCTTCCAGTTCTTAACCTTTTCAAGTTTGGTGACAAAGTTTCTTCCGCCTTATGTGGAGAACCCAATATCAAGAATTTATCCATAGAATCGGAATTCATTCCTGCGTTATCTTCAATTATGATATTTCCGTTATTTAATACCGTAACGATGACGTTTGTAGCATCTTCATCAAATGCGTTTTCAATCAATTCACGTACAATTTCATAGGGAGATATCCAAGTCTTTGTGGCAAACTCTCTAAAAAATGAGGGGTGAACCTTTAATTCCATAGTCAAGATATAATAAGCTTGAAATATATTATTATTTAAACAAATATTAAGAAATTATTGACCAAATTATTAACTTTTGTTGACTCGCATGGATTATTTAAGATACTGGAATATTGGTTAGATCTAAACTCAAAACTTGCGGAACCAGATCAACTAATTTTATTGTCAATTGGGCAGGGTGGGTCTCGATAAAGGGATGCACGGTAGTATAGTAAATCAACAAAACTGGAACTGCAGCGCATCCTGCTATCGTCAAGAGGATAAGCCAAGTTGCTGTCATTTTTCCCGTAAACATGTCATTTTAAAATTGGATTGGCTATATAAAGATAAAGTTAGGCAATAACGACCAAACCAATTTCTAAATTCGAAAAGAAATTTCCTTATAGGCATTCCAAAATTTGTCTCCTACATAATGCAAATTGTTTATAATTTGTCCTTTTTCCATGTCATGGGCGCGATCTTTATCCTCAAGCGCTAGCCCCACTGCTAGATATTTTTTAAATTTTTCGTCCTTTACTCCAACTATGTCGTCTTTTTTGAAGGACTCAAAATCAACTATACCTGGTCTCAAAATCTTTGCACCGTTGCAAATGAATCTAATTGATCCTGAATCCACCGTAACCGATGGGAATTTGTCGAGGATTTCAGTTTTTCCAAGAAATGGTAATATGGAATCATTGGTTGTTAAAACAGCAACCATGCTGTCAATGACCAAGATACTCTTATTTTCCTCAATTTCGAATATTTTCACATTCTTTACCTTTGGTATGGATACTTTTTCCCAACTTTTCTCAAGAATTTTCAAAATTTTCTCTGTATCTTTCTTGGACATCACATATGTTTTCAAACAAATTTATTGAATTCTTTATGGATTATAAAGGTGTATTAATTCATGCAATTGTGAATTTATTGATCGGCTAGTTTCCCACGGTTGATTTTGAGCTTCCTCACGCTATAAGATAAAAAAAAGTAGATGTGTGTCGAGGTATTCTAAAAAAATTTTTATAAATAATTGTGTCGGAATATAACATAATTAGAGATGAGTGAAACAGCAGGAACAAAATACGAAGTTCCCATAAAGCCAGTAGAAAAATCCCTAAAGATTAGCGACAGAGCCAAAGGTGAACTGAAGGCCTCAGGGATGATGGATGAGAAGGGGAAATTAAAACTAAAGGGAGTTAGCCCAAAAATGTTAAAGAGAATGAAACTAGAATCAATAGATTGTCCCGTTTTCAAAAAGGAGCTTGGCTTTGTGGAATGCTATGTTTGTAGTAATTTTCATAGTAGAATAAGCGGGATAGTATATTGTAAGGGAGACCCTATAGATCAGTAACATTAATCGAACCTAAATATCGTTTCGATTGACACAAACTTCATAAATAGAAAATAATAGCTATCTTTTGTTTAATTGAGTAAAAATATCAATAAAGAATTTGGCCTAACCGTTAAGAAGAATGAAGATTTTAGCGAATGGTATTCTCAAATAGTAGAAAAAGCTGGATTAGCTGATTATATTTCAGCAAAGGGCTTCATAATCGTCAGACCGTATGGGTATGCCATATGGGAATTAATCAAAGATTATCTTGACTCAAAATTTAAAGAGACTGGTCATGTAAATGGATTTTTGCCATGTCTTATTCCAGAAGGGTTATTGAACAAAGAGGAAAAACACTTTAAAGGATTTAATCCAGAGGTTTTCTGGGTAACTTCTTCTGGTGATTCTCAGCTATCTGAAAGATTGGCATTGAGACCCACTTCTGAGGCATTATTATATTCCGTATTTCCCAAATGGATATCTAGTTACAGAGATCTGCCCATAAAAATAAATTTTTGGAATACAGCTTTAAGAGCTGAAATTAAATCTACAAAACCTTTTATAAGAAATTCCGAATTCTTATGGCAAGAAGGTCATACTGCTCACACGGACAATGAAGGCGCCAAAGAACAAGTATTTAGCATTTTAACCATTTATAAGAACTTTATCGAAAAAATTCTTTCTATCCCCACAATTTCAGGATTCAAGAGCAACAAAGAAAAATTTGTAGGGGCTGATTATACTACAACATTAGAAGGACTGATGCCCGATGGCAAAGCGCTACAGCTTGGTACATCTCACAATTTGGGCAGGAACTTCTCTCAGCCATTTGAAATAAGGTTTCTAAACAGTAACAATAAAGAAGAGTTTGTTTGGCAAACTTCCTGGGGTATATCTTGGAGACTAATCGGTGCTTTGATAATGGTGCATGGTGATGACAAAGGACTTATTCTACCACCAATCATTGCTCCAATACAAATCATCATAATTCCAATATACAAAGATCAAAATCAAGAGTTAGTAAAGAAACATGCTAATAGTATACGAGACAAACTAAATTCCCTTGGATACAGAGCACTAGTAGACGACCGCGACGAATTTACTGCAGGCTGGAAATATAATGAGTGGGAAATGAAGGGTGTTCCAATTCGGATTAATATAGGACAACGTGATATTGAGAACAATACCGTAGAGGTAGTTAGAAGGGACAACAGAGAAAAGAGAATAATTCCCTTAGATGCCGTCTTTGATGAAATAAGAATAATCTTTCAAATCTTGCAATCCGACTTGTACAGAAATGCCTTTGAATCTCTTAAAAATAGAACCTTTGTAATAAAAGATGTCGATGAATTGAAGTCACGTTTAGACAATGGACAAGGTGGGTTCATGGTGTCAAATTGGTGTGGAAAAGAAGAGTGTGAGGAAGGAATTAAAGAGGATACTGGGGCTGATATTCGTGTTCTCCCTTTTGACACAAAAGACTTACCTATCGAACCAGAAAATAACGAACCTACCATTAAACTCAAACAATGCGTATATTGTCAACAAGACGCAAGTCGAATCGCTGTCTTTGCCAGGGCATATTAGATTGACAGACCAAGTTCTACATACGTTTAAGCTTTTGGAGTAATTCACATTGACGAATCAAACAGAATGTTTATGTAAGGTTCAAATTCCAAATCTCTTATTACAAGTTGTCAAAACAGAAAAAGGATAACAAGAGAAAGGATATCAAGATAATTATTATTATTGTGGTTATATTTGCCATTGCATTTATATCAATTAGAACTGTATTGTCTGATTCAAACCCTTTTTACGTGGTTGCAAGTGGTAGTATGATTCCTGTTTTAAATGTAAATGACCTTATCATAGTATGGGCCAAAGACAATAACACTTCATTTGATAGTGCCAATATCGGAGACATTATTGTTTTTAAAGCACCTGATCCAAGGGAAGAAAATAAAACTATAGTTCATAGAGTTTCTGCAATCATTGAAAATGGAAACAATTTGACAGGTAATGTAATCCTTTGTGCACCAATAGCCGTAAATGATGTAATACAAGAAAAGACAATACTGACTAAAGGAGATGCTAATGAATGCTCTATTCCTGGGATCGATTTTCCGATAACCCAAGAAAATTACGTAGGAAAAGTAGTTTATACTATTCCACAGATAGGGATAATACCTCAAGTGTTAAAACCGCCAGTAAATTACATAATTATGGCAATAATAGCTGGATTACTAATTTTTTCATTCATTCATGGAAGCAAGAAAGATAAACAAGAGGAAAAAGAAAAATTAAAAGATGATTGACTCTGGCGGGGTTCAATTTGGATTGGCCGTCTTGATGTATAGGCAGGATGACCCAAACAAATGCACTGCCTCCAGACTGGTTAAATTTCATATGGCCAATGAGGTACGAAGAATTCCTGCCTCTTTTGTTGTATTGAATCCCTATTCAGATAAACTTCTTACATGTCATGATGCAAAGATCTTTAAAGGAATTTGCGGGATTGATTGTTCTTGGAAATATGCATCAAAAGTAATCCAAACTCCAAAGAAATATTCTAATAATAGGAAACTCCCGGCCCTACTGGCTGGAAATCCTACTAACTATGCAAAACTTGGAATGCTATCCACAGTTGAAGCAATTTCGGGTGCTCTTTACATCCTGGGTTTTAAAACTAAATCAAATGAAATTTTGAATAAATTCAGATGGGGTCATACCTTTATGGATTTAAATTCGGAGATTTTGGAAGATTATTCTAAAGCTTTAGACGAAGATGAGGTAAAATCAATTGAAAAAGAATACTTTCCAAATTATTTCAACTGATCCTATAGATGTCAGTATTCATAGATAGTTTTTTGAAAACACAGCAAGTTTTCATAAATTAAAATAAAATTTAGAACAATTTGATATCAATAGTTCATTTTAATAGGGATATGATTGTGCAGTGTACATGATTCTTGCAAACCAGCAAGATTAATAAATCGTTATGGAATCTTTTTTATTGTGAGCTAGCGAGCAAGTTACTTCATTATAACGAAGAGGAAACTCCTCCCTCACAACGGGTACCTGAATTAGCGATAATTAGAAGGAGACTTCTGGCAACGAAATAGAAAAGTATTCAGTTGAAGTCCATGGCAATGATGATTGATAATCTGAGTGATTTCAATTTGAAATGAAACTGTCGCCCCAGGTAGAGAAAGGCCAAACAGAGGATTATTCCCGTATTTAGACTCAGGTAGGCTGCTTAGCTGAATCTTGCCTAAAACAAAAGGAGGGTTACTACTAGGACACGATTGTGGGGATTCAAACCGTAAATACTATGTTTGAATCCCATTCTTTTGGGACAATAACAAATAAACAACTAGTCGTCTTTATTACTGGTGTAATTATTTCAAGATGTCAAAAGAAGATAATCTATGCTGTCCGGTACTTTTTCCCAGCAATGATTTGTCTAAAAAATTATCTTTAAAATATGGTTATAAGGAATGGATGATCTCTCGGTTTTTAAATTATGTGCCTAATCCTGAGGAACTTTTAGAATATATTGATAAAAGAGAAAACCTGCATACCTACATCAGAACTAATACATTAAAGATCAGTCCTAGAGTTCTAAAAAAAAGATTGCTTGAGAAAGGGTTTATCTTAAGTGATACTATATTAGATGAAGTATTTGAAATTATAAATCCATCTTCTTGCACGCCCGCTCCTGCCCCAGCAGAAGTATCAAGTTCCCAAATGTATCACAATGTTCTTTCTCAAAATTCATTTTCTTGTGTACAGAAACATGAATCCAAACCACCCAAATCTAAGTTGCCAAGCCTAGGATCAACAATCGAATACCTGAGAGGGTATTACTATATTCAGGATTTGAGTTCTTGTATAGCCGTAAACGAATTGGAAATTCTATATTCAGATAATCTTGTTGTACTTGATATGGCTGCTGCACCCGGAGGAAAAACTACTCATATTGCTCAAAGATTAAATAATAAAGGGTTGATTGTGGCTTGCGAATCAAAGCCCCAGAGGCTTTCTTCTCTTGTTTTTAACTTATCTAGGTGTTTTGTAAAAAACACTACTGTCTTTAACATGAGATCAGAGGAAGTCAAAAATTTGGGCATAAAATTCGATAGAGTGCTTCTGGATGCTCCTTGTACATGCGAAGGTATTATTCAGAAGGATATATCTAGAAAAAAAAGCAGAACATCGAGGGATTTAGAAATATGTAGTGACTTGCAGAAGAAAATGATTATTGCAGGATTCGAGGTCCTCAAGCCAAACGGGCTAATGATATATAGCACTTGTTCTTTCGCACCAGAAGAAAATGAGATGGTCGTCCAGCACTTGATTGATAATTTCAGGGATGCTCAAATTGAACCCGTCGAATTAGGGACAGAAGGACTGACAAAATTTCATGAATTTCATTTTGTTGAAGAAATGAATCAAACAAAAAGGTTTTATCCGCACTTTCATGATACAAATGGATTTTTTATAGCAAAAATTAGAAAGGAGTCCAAATCAAGTGGAGTATAGGTTTCCCAATGCTATGGAAGAGACGATTCTCAAACGGTCGTTTTCTAATTGGAACATTTTCGAACTATATGATAATGAAAAAATAATTATTGCATACATATCATCGACAGTAACGAAGACTAATTTGTCAAAAAAAACCGGTTTGCAAACTTTCAATCCCGATATAAGAGATACCACGATACTTGTTGATAGCCAAGATATGAGGAAAAATCTCGATGGAAAACAAAATCAAATCAACAACTCTAATTTAAGAAAGGTTTACCTATGGGATCGACGTCCGGAACATGATGATTTGTTATTAAGCTGGCATCCTGTTCTAATGGGTATTCAAATAGGCATAATCAAATCCAAAAAATTCTTGCCCGGGTTAAATTTTGCAGAAATGGTCTTAGACTATCACAAAAATACCAAACTTGAATTTCCGTATATAGTAGTGAATGATAAGGCAGCAAACTTGGTTTGCTTTGGCCGGGATATTCTTGGCAGTTCACTTATTTCTTGTTATGATAAGATCAAAGGTAATCAATTATTGATAATCCTAAATGAAAACCATGAGGTCTTGGGATTGGGTAGATCAAGATTTGCTAGTCCATTGTTGAGTCGGCCTAAGATAATTACGGTGGATACAGTAGAAAACATCGGGACCTTTTATTTGCAGAATGAGAATAAGGATAATAAGAGTTTAGTAGATATTCAATAAATTTGTTCTGCTAAAAAAGAAATAAGAAACAAGACTGACTTCTATTGTCTTATTTTCTTGCTTTCACCAACACAAGTACTGCCACACCTGCCATCATTGCTCCAAAAATTAGCAATACTTGTATGGGAAAACTACCTGAAGAGGTTGCAACACCCTGAGGTGCCACTGAAGAAACAAACAGGTGTTCTGTTCCTCCTGCTCCACCTTGTTGGATCTGCGAAAATCCACCGATCTGAATTTGTCCACTTGGAGGAGCTGTTAATCCATTAACGTTCACAGTCACTCCGTCAATTTCTGCTGATCCGCTGGTTTCCTTAACTGTATGTGTTCCCTCTCTAAAGCTACTTTCACCTAAAGAATAAATGGAAACTATCTCTGAATCTCCTTCGATAACTGAGAATCCATATCCAGCTGCTCCAGCCTGTGCACCTGTAGCATCAAACAAAAAGTGCCAATTATTCATTGAGGCACCAAATTCCTCAAAATCTAAAATGGGTGTGTTAAATGCTTCGGCAAGAGTTGTATTTTGTATCTTTGTCGCTACCTCTGGAGCTATTTTTTCCAAACCACCAATTGGATGATTTATGTCTATTTGACCCTGTTCTGGAGAAGTTACAATCAGGGGCTCTTCCAATACGATGCTTCTCCAGTCTACGTCTAATACGGATGTCTCAGTTCCATTGGACTCTGTGACCAGATTAGTGATAGTTGGATGTAATTCTACTTGATATGAGATCGTTGCAGTAGTGGGTCCACCATTGACAGCTGCTCGATAATCGAGTGTAGCGTTCTCAAACTTTACTAGACTTTGTTTTTGAGATAACATGTATTCATTTATTTTATCTAAAACAACGCTCAAACCATTGCTACTATCTGAGGTATTTAATGAAAATGAAATTGAATTTTTATTTCCGTCTAACATTTGGGCCATTGTGCTGTTAGCAGGATATCTTAATGTGATAATTCTGTCTCCAGTAAAAGACGCATCAGCTGCATTCTTTGCCGGTGAAACTCCGGCCTCCATCTGAATTGCAAAGCCTTGATTAAAAATTCCGCCAAAAATAACTATTGCAGACAGCAAGACTACATATTTTAGAGAACTTAATTTCAATAAATTTGAATTCCAGTTTCCCTGTTTATAATCTTATTGAAAATTTGCCACTGAAAAGGAATTAAGAATGATTACAGTATAATTAAAATAAATTTTTAATTCATATTTACGAATTTTGAAAAAAATTATCAACTATTTTAACAAGAATAGAAACAATAAATAAAAAATGTCATAAAGAAGACCTTATCCATTGATTACTATTTTGGCAGGAGGAACAGGTTCAGTAAAGCTCGTCAGAGGATTGTACAATGTCTTTAAAGACATTGGCGTTATTTCTAACGTCGCAGATAATTTTTGGCATCATGGTTTGTACATATGTCCTGATATCGATACCATAATGTACGGATTAAGTAATAAATTAGACAAGGATAGAGGATGGGGCATTAAGGGTGAAACTTTTAATTTTCTAAATTATATGAAATTGCTTGGATACGATACTTGGTTTAACCTGGGCGACAAAGACCTGACTACTCACATCGTTAGAACCCGTTTACTAAAAGAAGGCAAAAGATTATCGGAAATAACCGCGATTTTGTCAAAAAAATATGGTGTCCATATTCCAATATTACCTGTATCAGATAACCATTACGAAACTAACATGGTAACAAACGAAGACGACAACAAATTAGTTCATTTGCAGGAATATTGGATCAAGTACAAAGGAGGGTTGTCCTTGAAAGATATAGTTTACAAGAATATCAAACAGGCCAAAATTAGTTGGGATTGTCGTAGGGTGCTTGAAAAATCAAAATTAATTGTGATTGCACCAGGAAATCCGATCTCTAGTATCGGACCCATAATCGCAGTCCCAGGGATGAAAAATTTATTACACAAGTATAGAAACAAGATAGTAATGGTTTCACCAATTGTCTCAAATAGGGCCGTTAGTGGCCCAAGTGAAATCTATATGAGAGCAAAGAATATCCCGCCAACTATAGAGGGACTAGTCGGCTTTTATTCAAAATTTTCTAACAATATGATATTTGACAAGGTTGACAAAGTTGAGGTTGAAGATAAAATAAAAAGTGCTTATCCTCAGGTCGATTTTTCCTTTGTCAACATTATGATGAATGATTCTAGGAAGGAATCCGCCTTGGCAAGGCATATTGTTTCAAATTTTTATTGATTATTATACTGAGGTTGAACAATTGGAAGATCCAAGAACTGCAGTAATCATTCCAATA
>LLBZ010001151.1_pt3 | contig 16399 bp, 17 predicted proteins | sample 1489421 | NCBI WGS metagenome assembly LLBZ01 (sample SAMN04092657, study PRJNA295927) | soil metagenome | biome: Soil prokaryotic community; feature: Bulk soil; isolation source: soil from tomato rhizosphere | host: tomato cultivar Moneymaker | place: South Korea | collected 2011-11-01 | reverse complement strand
CCACGATCGGGTTTGAGATACGAGCCGTTGGTGCCAACCCAACCGCGGCGCTCTATGCCGGAATGAAACCGCGCCGGATGATGATCCTGACCATGTCATTGTGCGGCGCGTTCGCCGGTCTGGCAGGAGCGATCGAGATCCTGCGCCTCGGGTATTACCCGGCAGTGTTTGGGACGAGTATCGGCTTTGACGGCATCACCGTTGCCCTCCTTGGCCAGGCGAATCCCATCGGCATTATGTTCTCTGGTTTTCTTCTCGGGGCCATGCGGGCCGGCGCTCCGCTCATGCAGATCCAGGCCCGGGTTCCGGTTGAGATCATCGATGTGATCCAGGGCGTGATTCTGATATTCCTGGCGGCTGAAATCGTCGTGCGCCGGATCTTCCGCCTGCGGGCCGCCGCTGGCGCCGGCGAGCTCCAAACGATCACCCGCACCTATGGAGAAAAGGTGGCTGGCTGATGGATGTACTTTTCGATATCCCTGTCTTAGGCTTCATTTTGCAGTTCCTGGTCTACCTGGTCAACGTGATCATGAACGGTCATATTGCTCCCATCATCCTGGGGCTGGCTACGCCCATCGCTCTGGGCGCCTTATGCGGTGTATTGAACGAACGCAGCGGTGTCGTAAACATCGGTATCGAAGGGATGATGCTATTTGCTGCGTACATCGCCTTTATGACGGCGCTGCTTGTTCATCAGTCGTTTCCTTCAGAACCCAGCTCTTTCTTCGGCGTCACACCGGCTTTGGTCATGGGGGTGATTGCTGGGATCGCGGCAGGAGTGCTGATCTCGCTCCTGCATGCCTGGCTCTCGATCAGTATTCGGGCAGATCAGATTATCAGCGGCACAATCATCAATATCACAGCGCTTGGGTTGACAAGCTATTTGAATCGTCTCATCAAGCCTTTCGATAGTGCTGGCACATTTCAATCCTTCCGCCCGCCAGCCGAGCTTGTGAACCTGCCCGGTGTCGGTTGGCTGTTCGAAATGTTTATGTCTGTGGGTCCGCTGGCCATGTTAGCCGTTGTGCTTGTGATTATTATCCAGATCCTGCTCTTTCGCTCGCGTTGGGGCCTGCGGACTCGGGCGGTCGGCGAGCACCCCAAAGCAGCAGACACGGTTGGCGTCAATGTCATCGCCCTTCGTTATCGCAACGTCCTGATGGGAGGCGTGTTTGCCGGGTTAGCCGGCGCTTATCTTACACTGGAAGCCACAGGCTCCTTTCAGAACAACATGACAGCCGGTCGCGGGTTCATTGCCCTGGCCGCCATGATCTTCGGACGGTGGACCCCATTGGGTGCCTTCGGCGGTGCGCTGCTCTTCATGGGCTCGCAAGCGCTTGGCGTAGCGATCCGCCTCGCACCACCCGCAGGTGACCTGGGCACGTTCCTGGCCGGGATCCAACAGGCCTACCCAAGCATCTACAACAATTTCTTCACCGGGCTGCCGTACTTGCTGACGATCATCGTATTGGCCGGAGTCGTCGGGCGGAGTAATCCGCCTGCTGCAGATGGCAAGCCCTATGAGAAAGAGAGTTCCACTTGAGCCGGCGGCCTTCGACAATAAGCTGTCGTTGAAAGGAACCCTGCACCCCTCTCCTCACCGAGAGGGGTTTTTTTAAAGGAGGTCGGATTGCCAATCCGACTTACATTCTTAGGTACAGGAACAAAGCGAAATATCCCTCCGTCTGTATTCGTGTGCCTCGCACTGTGCTTTCAGCGTATGGAGTGACGTGCGGGGTGTAAAATTGTTAAGCTCATAGAGGAGAATCACATGTTCAAAGATGCCCGCATTGTTTCCATCTTACTTATTTTTGTTTTCATACTCTCAGCATGTAACTTGCCATCCAGCGCGGCAACGCCGACTGCCCAGTCGAATGCGGTATTTACTGCGGCGGCGCTCACCGTGCAGGCACAGTTGACCCCATCGGCGCCGTTCAGCACGCCCACACTTCCCTTATCTGTAGCGACGAATACGGCTCTGGTCGTCCCCACACTACCGGCGGCCACCCGCCAACCGGCGGCTTCGGCAACCCCTGTCTGTGACCAGGCCCAGTTCGTACGGGATATCACCATCCCGGACGGATCCCAGATCACACCCGGCGCGACATTTACGAAGACGTGGCGCCTCCGCAACGCGGGGGCATGCACCTGGTCAGGCTATTCATTGGTCTTTGACAGTGGAGAACTCATGGGCGCCACATCTCCCCAGAGCATTGGATCGGTTTTGCCCGGGCAGGAAGTGGATCTCTCGGTCAACTTTACGGCCCCTCTGTCGTCCGGTTCGTATCGGAGCTACTGGCGCATTCGCAACTCGTCTGGCGTGTTGATTCCGGTGCTGGGTGGGACAGAGGGCAAATCCTTCTTTGCGGATATTAAGGTCGCTGTTGTCAGCTCTGGTTTTGACCTGCACACCCGTGCGGTCGATGCTAACTGGGTGAGTGGCGCCAGCACCCTTACATTCGGCGGACCCGATACGGACGTCCGTGGGTTTGCTATGTATCGCAACAGCCAAAAATTGGAGGATGGGTCAGCTCCCGCGAAGGTCCTGGAGACGCATCCCCAGTTTGTAACCGATGGCGCGATTACGGGCACATACCCCGCTTACAAGGTAGTGCCCGGCGAGCACTTCAAAGCCAGGATCGGATTCCTGCAGCTGAGTGATGGGACCTGTGGCTCAGGGAATGTCAGGTTCCAGTTGAATTATCGGGAAGGCAGTGCGTCCAACAGTCTGGGAGAATGGACAGAAACCTGTGATGGGGCCTTGCGAGACATTGACGTGGACCTAAGCAGCATCGCCGGCAGGACGGTGCAGTTCGTGCTGGCAGTGGTGGCAAATGGCTCTGCCACCCAGGACCAGGCAATTTGGGTCAGTCCACGAGTGGAAATTCCCTGATAGAATGGCGAGCGCCCGGCGGATGTCGGGCGCTTTTCCTATAAAAGGTATAATACTCCGGTCGGTTTCTCAACCGATCCCCCACGGAAAGGAAGTATAAATGTCTGTCCCCCGACCATATAAGATATTAACCCTCCTCACAACACTTCTTTTGCTTGCTTCTGCCTGCGGCTCGCCGCAGCTGGACGAAACTGCCATGTCTACGGCTGTCGCCCAGACCGTCGAAGCACAGATGTTTCCTGAAGGTGAGCCCGTAAGCCCGTCCCCCGCCCCCACAAATTCCCCGGTTCCTCTTACCTCTCTCTTACCCACAACCGCTACCGGAACGTCCGCGCCCCAGGTCGCCGCCGGGAACTGCACCGCCAGCGCCTCCCTGATCGGCGAGACCTACCCCGACGGAACCATTGTCCAGCCCGGCACAACCTTTACCAAGGTCTGGCACATCCAGAACAGCGGCACTTGTACCTGGGATGCCAGCTGGCAACTGATCTTTTATAGCGGCGATCTAATGGACGGCCTGACCGTTTATAACTTCCCGCAACCCGCGCAGCCTGGTGATACCGTCGAAGTGCCTGTCATCCTGCGGGCGCCTGCCGAGAATGGAACCTATACGGGTGAGTGGATGCTCAAATCACCCTGGGGGCAGTCGTTTGGCGTCGGGCAATACAGTGTGCCTATATCGGTTTCCATCGTCGTAGGGAATAGCACCCCCGAAAACAGAAAGACGGAGACAGTCTATGGCGTGACCGCTGTGACCTATGAGGTCGAGCGTGTATGTGCCCCGGCCAACACGTTCTATACGATCACAGCCAACGTCACGTCTAACGGCCCGGTGGACGTCACCTTCACCTGGATCCAGAGTGACGGCAACAACCAGCGGAACAATCGGCTCAACTTCACAGAGGCGACCACAAAGTCCGCCCAGCGTGAATGGTCCCAGCACAAAGACTCTTCTACCAACCAGCGCTGGGTCCAGGTCATCGTCAACTCGCCGACCTATCAGGAATTCGATAAAGTGGTGCTGCCCAATCTTTGTGGACAGGACTAAGGAACGAAGAGCCGGCGTACATGCCGGCTCTTTTTATTCATACTGCCGTCGGTAGAAATAGCGTACCTTGCATGTTTGGGAACTCCTGCACGATTCCGAGCGTCTTATGGATTGTTTAATGATTTGGAGGCAACCATGCATCACACTCATCTCGGGAAAATCCTTATTCCTATCCTCGCCTTAGCCGTTGCGACCCTCGCCTGTAGCCAGGTTACCGGCCCTACAGCGCAACCGGCCGCAACGCTCGACGCGCTTTATACCTCGGCGGCGCAAACACTGGAGGGCATGTCCACCCAGGCTGCCGCTGCCACGCAGTTTTCACCGACTCCGACCCTTTCGGTGTCCGTGCCTACGGGCACGCCGATTGTCGTCAACACGTTTACCAACGTCCCGCCGGTTTCGCCGGTCCCACAGACCCGCTGTGATGCCGCGGCATTCGTCAGCGATGTAACGTACCCGGATGGCACAAATGTTGCCCTCGGCAGCAACTTTACAAAGATCTGGAGGCTCAAGAACGTCGGCACCTGCACCTGGAACACATCCTACGCGCTCGTATTCATCTCCGGAGAACGGTTAAGTGCGCCGACCGCCGTGGCAATCCCTACCAACGTCGGCCCCGGCCAGACGGTAGACCTGGCAGTCAATATGACCGCACCCAATCAAACCGGTCGCTATCGCGGTTTCTGGAAGCTCCGCAATGCCTCGAACGTTCTGTTTGGCATTGGCGCTGCAGCCGATTCAAATTTCTACGTGGATGTCAACGTGACGGGTTATACCATCACGGGCTATGACCTGCTGGCGAATTACTGTCAGGCAAGCTGGGAAAACGAGTCGCAGGATCTCCCCTGCCCGGGTACAGACGGAGACGAGAGGGGCTTCGTGATCGCCCTGAGCAACCCGAAGATGGAGGACGGCAAATCGCCGGGGAATGGTTTACTCACCCATCCGGAACGTGAGAACAACAGCATCATCATCGGAGAATATCCGGCTTTCCGGATCCAATCTGGTGACCGGTTCCAGGCACAGATCGGTTGTCTGAATCAAGCCAACGACTGCGACATGATCTTCCGTCTCCAGTATCGGATCGGGAACGGCTCGGTCCGAACGCTCGGACAGTGGCGCGAAGTCTACGAAGGCCAGTCCTATCCTATCAGCATCGACTTGAGCACTCTGCACGGAGAAGATGTCAAGTTCATCCTGTCTGTATTGTCCAACGGTTCCTCGCACGAGGATTACGCCATCTGGATCAACCCGCGCATTACGCGGCAAAGCTCGCAGCCGGCGACAAACACTCCGCCCCCGACGACAGCTGTCCCCTCGACTGCGACGCTGACCTTTACCCCGACGGTGACCGTCACGCCGACGGCGACTGTCACCGCAACCGCCACACAACCCAGTCCAACCCCCACTGTAACTCTCACTGCCACTCCGTAGTGGCGGACTCGAGCTGGCTCACTGCCGCGTAGCCCCAAGGCGGTATAATGAAACTGGAAGTATGGCATATGCCATACTTCCAGAATCTTGTTTTGACCGACAATTCACGGAGGTACACATATGCTTGTTCGAAAATTCCCACGGCGAATCCTGCTCATTTTGCTGGCTGCTACGCTCACACTGGCAGCCTGCAATGTGGGGGCTACACCTGCGCCGACCGTGGACGTCAATGCGATCAACACAGCCGCACACGCCACGGCAATGGGACAGATCTCTGCACAGCTCACCCAGACGGCTCTCGCTGCTCCTTCGAATACTCCACCGCCAAGCGTCACACCACTGCCTCTCGGTACCTCTGCTCTGCCCACTAACGCGGCCGGGGAATCCCCGACGGCAGGCGTATCGGGTGCCCTTCCCACGTTATCTTTTAACACGACTCCGAATACAACGCCGCTTGCAGGGGTCACACCCGTTGTGACTTCGGTTGTCCCCGTCAACACGGCTGTGCTGGGGGATTCCTGCAACAACAGCGTCTATGTTGCCGACGTCACCTATCCGGATAACTCGACCATCAAGCCCGGCATCAATTTCGAAAAGGTCTGGCGCGTGCAAAATACCGGCACCTGCGCCTGGGATGAGGGGTACAAATTGGCGTTTGTCTCCGGCGATCAGGCATTAGACCCCACTTCCTTTGAGTTCAAAGACTCCGCAGATTTTGTTTCAGGTGGTGAAACGGCGGATATCGGCGTTGACCTGACGGCTCCGAATGCCGAGGGTACGTATTCCGGCACCTGGAGGATGCAAAGCGACTCCGGAGTCTTCTTTGGCACGTATTTGACCATCGTGATCGTCGTGAAAAAGTAACCTGAGATGGATACCCAAAAATACAGAGGTCCCATGAGACTCAAACTGACCCTCAGCGTAATGCTGGTCGCCACTTTGATCACAGCAGGATGTGGAGCGGCGAATACTCCACAGGATACAGAACCTACACCCGATGTAGCAGTCATCCGAACGTCCGCGGCGAGCACCGTCATCTCGCAGTTCACGCTGACCGCCGCGGCATTTACGCCGACGCCCTCTGAGCCGACTGAAACATCCGGCCCCTCTACCCCCTCCACGCCTGAAGGGACCAGTACAGCAACCGTTCAGCCAACCCAACCTCTTGCGCAGGTGACCAACGCCCAGGGAACTACGGTGGCTCTATGTGACAGCATGCAATTCGTGGCGGACGTGAACATCCCGGACAATACCAACATGGCGCCGGGACAGGATTTCCTGAAGACCTGGAGAGTAAAGAACACAGGTTCATGTCCCTGGGGCGAGGGATATGAGCTGGTCTATGCGGATTACGCCAATGACATGGACGGGCAGCCGCAGCCACTCACCGAGGTTGTGCAGCCAGGTCAAGAGGTAGAGATCTCTGTGCAATTCACTGCGCCAAGCGAGATCGGCGAATATCTCAGTGCGTGGCAGATGGAAAATCCCGCCGGCGTGACCTTCGAGGACATCATCTTTGTAAAGATCATCGTGCAGTGAGTTGGTGCGCAGCGATTCGAAATAACCAATCAAACACAGAGCATATCACTGCATTTGACAGTGACTTTATGATAAAACCGGGCAAGCCATTGAGCTTGCCCGGTCTTATTATGTAACGCAAGAGGGGATATCAAAAAAGAGAACTTTTTTTGCACAAACCTGACGAGAACCTGATATTTCTGCAAAGTAAAGCTAATCTTCATTTTAATCGGCTACTATTGCGCAGTTTTGTCATATTTATTTTATGGTGCAATGATCTGCTGCAAGTTTCCTGCGAAGGGCATTTCAACGAAGCGCACAACGAAACCAACACATAGGAGCATGGAATGCAGAGACGTGAATTCCTCAAATTGTGGGGAGCAGCTTTAGGCTCCGCTTTATTGCTGACCGGGTGATCTCGTGAGCTGGCAGAGCGCGGGCGCATCTGGCGCGAATGACCGTGAGAGCACGGATATCGGTTCTGTCTTAGTCTTGCAGAATGAAGCCAATAGCACGGAGAAACAGATCTCGCTCGACACGGCGAAGATCCAGGAGATGGTGACCGTCGCGTTCACAAACAACGGCTTTATCGTCGTCGCGGATACCGAGCTGAACGACCGTTTCAACTACAAGTCGTCCGATGCGAGCACATCCTCCCAGCGCGTGATCTACAGGGTTAACAGCGCTCTTACCAGCTTCTCGGAGATGATGGCCTTACCCAACGCGCAGCTGGACAACACCTACTGGCTGCCCTGTATTGATTTTTCAACAAAACTGGAAAGGCATCATCTACTCAATTACACGGAAACCAGCGCGCACAGACTACTGCCCCGCTTATAATTACGTCTTAACCATGGTATTCTCGAAAAATTTGAAAGAAGACATCAAGGTGAAGTCATCACAGCTAGGCTTCATCCTGGCTGGTGTGACGACTCCTGATCCCCCTCCTCATTATTCTACATTCGATGACTGGCTCGCGCAGGGCCGTCACGGGAGGATGGATTACCTCGCCACCGAACGCTCCCGCGCCCACCGCGCCGACCCGCGCGAAATCATGCCGGAGTGTAAGTCAATTCTTGTGCTCGCAACGCCATACTCGCCTCCCAAGATCGCGCTCCCGAAAACCACCGGGACTATAGTGAGCGAAGCGAGTGAAGTCGAAGCGCAAGGATCAATAGGTAATATCGCCTCTTACGCCTGGGGACAGGACTATCACGATATCCTCCCGGAACGAATGAAGGAGCTGGTGCAATTTATCGAGGAGCAGGTGGGAGGTCCGGTAAAGAACCGCTGGTACACCGACACCGGACCGATCCTCGAACGCGACCTGGCCCAGCGTGCCGGCATCGGCTGGATCGGCAAAAATACCTGTGTCATTCACCCAAAGCATGGATCGTATTTCCTGCTCTCCGAGATTTTGCTCGACATCGCGTTCGAGCCCGACCCACCGTTCGTCACTGATCACTGCGGCACCTGCACTCGCTGCATCGAAGCCTGCCCAACCGACTGTATCCTTCCGGACCGCACGATTGATGCGACCCGTTGTATTTCTTATCTCACCATCGAATTGAAAGATGAGATTCCCACTGAGTTACGGGAAAAGATTGGGAATTGGGTCTTCGGCTGTGACATTTGCCAGATGGTCTGCCCGTGGAACCGTTTCGCGCGAGAAGGGGATCCCGCGTTCGGGGATGACAAACCCGATCTTTCGCTGACGGAGGAACTATCGATCTCCGCCCAAGAGTTCAATCAACGCTTCAATGGGACCCCGGTCAAACGCGCCAAGCGACGCGGCTACCTGCGCAACGTCGCGGTCGCGCTGGGGAACACGGGTGATATGCACGCCCTGCCCGTTCTACAAAATGCCTTGAATCACGAGGAGCCACTGGTACGCGAACATGCAAAATGGGCAATTGAGAAAATCGAGGAACGGGTAGGGGCGACCCGTTCAGATAAGAGAAAAAACAAACATGAAGAATCGTAAAGGATCGCCCCTACTCATTGCCACCAACAACAAAGGCAAGATTCGGGAATTACAGGGTTTGCTCAAAGACGCAGAGATCGAGCTCGTCACGCCTGCACAGATCCATCTGGAGCTCGATGTCGTTGAAAACGGTCATACCTACGCAGAGAACGCGGCGAAGAAAGCAGTTGCATTCGCTCAGGCCAGCGGACTGGTCTCCCTGGCCGACGACTCGGGCCTGGAGGTAGACGCGCTCGACGGCGCGCCCGGCCTGTACTCCGCGCGTTATGGCTCGCCAGATGGCGGAAAGCTCTCCGACGGGGAGCGCCGCGCGTTCCTGATAAAGAATCTGGCAGACAAAGCTCGCCCCTGGACGGCGCGTTTCCACGCCACTGTTGCGATTGCCATCCCCAAGGGCGAAACACACCTCGCCGAAGGCTTTTGCGAAGGCGAGATCATCCCCGAGGAGCGTGGCACAGGCGGGTTTGGTTATGACCCGATATTTCTATTGTCAGAATTGGGGAAAACCATGGCAGAGCTCACCATGGAAGAAAAAAACCGCCTCAGCCATCGGGCAAGGGCGGTGAGGAATGCCAAGCAAACCTTAGATCAATTGTTCAAATCAACTGAAGCATCTACATCTTCCCGTGATGCAAACGATCCGCAGCTTCCTCGCTGAGCGGGATGTAGACCTGGACGCGGGTCCCTTTCCCCGGCGCGGAGTCGATGTTGAGCAAACCATTCACCAGCTCCGTGCGCTCTTTTAAGTTGACCATCCCCAGGCTGCCGCGTTTATCATAGGATTTGTTCACCGCTGCCACGTCGAAGCCGAGCCCATCGTCTTCGATCTCCAGTAACGCGATCTCTTTTTCAAATGGGCGCAATCTCACCCAGATATGCGGGGCGTTCGCGTGTTTGCGGGCATTGTTCGTCGCTTCTTCGATGATGTAGAAGACCACACCCTGCTTACCCATTTCCATCTCGTTCAGGACGGCATCGTCCACGTTGATGATCACATTCTGCGAGAACGTCTCACGCATCTTTTCCGCCATAGCCTGCAGGGCAGCGTTCAAGCCCTGTGACTCCAGGATCAGCGGGCGCAGTGTGAAGAGCATGTGGCGGATCTCCTTTGTCGTGCGGTGCGCAAGCTCCTCGATCTTCACCAGCTCGTTGGTTGCTTCCTTCGTATCTTTCGCCATCATGCGGCGAGCCAGATTGATGCGCATGGCCATCGCTGCCACCGACTGCGTGGGACCGTCGTGCAGGTCACGTGCCAGCTTTTTGCGCGCTTCCTCCTGCACTTCGATCATGCGCTCCTTCTCCTCGACCAGATCCTGGTACAGGCGCGCGTTCTGGACCGCAATCACGGCCTGGCGCCCGATGATGTCGAGCAGGTCACAGCGCTCTCGTGTAAAGTAGTTGGAGTCCGGGTGGGCGAACAGCATCGCGCCGTAAACGTTGAATCCGCTTCGCAAGGGAAAGCAATACGCAGAGGAGCAGGAACGGAGCGCGATGATGCGTCCCAGCTCGGGGTCGTAACCAATGTCTGTTGTCAGTATCGCGTCGCCGCCATCCAGCAGCTTTTTGAGAATGCCCTCGTTGCCCTGGAGGTTGATGCGCAGATCGGCATTGGTGAAGCGGCGCGCCGAGCCAATGCGTAATTCATTTTCGCGGAACAAAAAGACGGCGCTGACCAATCGCTCCTCCGGATCGGGTTCATCGGGGTCGGGATTCGGATTCAGAGCGTTATAGGCAAGGTCCAGCGCTGTATCGAGCACGCGCCGGTAACTCAGCGTCGCGGTCAGCGTGGAGCTGAGCTCGTAGATCGCGCGCAGGCGTTCACGTTCCATACGTCGCTGGCGTTCTTCCACATCCAGCTTGGTCTGCCGGGACGTGCGTAATCGCCTCATGATGAAACGACCGCCAATCCCGGCGATTAAGCCGGCCAGCAAGGTCAGGCTGACCTCGCGCAAAAAGGTAAAGTCACTGTAAAAGACGCCCTCCCCAATCACTGTTTGCCAGATGGCAAATAAGGGCGCCACAATGAATGCCCCCAGGGCTTCAAAATAAACGGCACCAGTCAGAATAGGGATCAGCCCTACCCAGCTCGGTGTGCTGCCCACCCGGCTCTGCAGCCAGAAAAACGCGGCGGCGAGGAGAAGGTCAATCGTCAGGACGATCTGCCTGTGAAAAAAACGTGCTCTGACGCTGAACACCGCCAGCAAACTCATCACCGTGTTCCACACAAAAATGGCAGTCAATGGCCAGAACGGTACTGTATGCAGCTGACTCTGAGATGCAAGGGCCACGACCAGGCTGGCCAATACGATCCAGCGCAGGGACGCAGCAAACCAGTCAGCAATATACGGTGTTTCAAAGCGACGCAGCATGAGATAATGATACTCGAAAATGATTGTAAAAGCCCGCCTTACAGATTAGTAATACATCTGCTACTGAACACCCGCCTCCGTGCTTTCTAAAAGGGGTTAAATCTCGTATCCCATTCGTTCCAGATACGGACCAAGCGTTTTATTCAGGATAGCCTGCTCTTCGGCGTTATACGCCTCGCGGAATCGTCCGATTTTGCCTTTGTGGAAATGCAGTCCCTGCTGCCCCTCCGCTGCCTCAGGGCGATAGGAAGCGATCACATCCTGTACATCGGGTTTGCTTCCATCTAACTTGAGGAAGTGAACCAGACGCGCGACCGCATGATCATAATTTGTAAGCATATCTTCATAACGGGTAACGAGAACATCTTTCTCTTGCATCCACTTTTCCCAGATGTGGACGTAATTTAAGGTGAAGTCCACGCTGTTTTGAAAGCCAGTCAGGTGAGAAAAAGCGTTGGGGCGGCCCTTTGCCAGGGCGCGCTGACCAAACTCGTAGGCAGAGAGCACCGTATCGCGTGGATCGCGATAAATGTAGGTAATCCGCAGCAAGCCTGCCCGCTGCAAAAGCCGTGAAGCGAAGGTCGGACCCGAGTGGGCTTTGATCGCAAACGTATTCCCCATCAACGCAGGCAGAGTCACCAGCGCCAACCGCCGCGCCGACAGCACACCAATGTTGCAATTCACTTCCGTCAAAATGCGCTGTAGTCGATACCGTTCCCGGATCTCATGCGCATCGACAGCGCCTGCGGTCATCATCAAATCGTGGACAAGATTATAGTGCCAGCCCGAGCCTGCACGCGGCATACCAACGGAAAGTACGATCATTGTGGCTCCAATCGCTCAGCTGCTATCCCCGGCAGCAGAGACAGGGGAAGAGATGCTGTTCTCATAGTCCTGCATAAAGGCAGTCATTCCTACAAGGATACCGAAGTTGATCCAGAGATTCGGTGTGGCAAATGAATCCTGTGTCACATTATAGAGCGCCAGCGCGAACCAGGAAAAGAGTCCGGCGATACCAAGATAACGTCCGAGCATGGCGCGGGACTGCCATGCTCGCAAAGCGTCACCTAGTATAGAAAACAGGAAGGCAATAAAGACAAAGAAACCAACCAGGCCCGTTTCGGTGAGCAGGCGTATGTACAAATTTTTCGGATTCGGGTACAGACGGGCTTCAGGACTTAGCTGACGGGCTATCTCCGGCACACTGGTCAGCGCCCAGTCTGGCAGGTGATCATAAATATAGAAGCCACTTGCTCCCAGACCCACGCCTATCATCGGACTCTTATTATAAGCGCCCAATGCGCCGAAAGTATACGCAGCACGCGCACCTGCCGAATTTTCGATGATGAAATCTTCCACACTGTCTGCCCGAGTACGGAACAGACGGGTAATGTATCCCTTCTGGCTCAGGAACAATCCGGCCCCCAGCAGTGAGACCATCAACACAAGGATGACCCCGGCACGCAAAAGCCAGTTGCCTCCTCGTTGAAAACCTGCGGCAAACCAGTTCCATGCCGCGCGCATTTCCCTCCGGCCTACCAGCAGAAACGTCAAGAGCAAGGCGACCACGGCAGTCAGCAACCCGCCGCGTGAGAACGTCGCCAGTAGCAGCACCAGGGCAAAGCCCAATAAGATCACTTCCAGCCATTTGAAGCGCGTGGCGCGCCAGCGTGTCAGCAGAGAGGCAACAAGCCACGGCAGATAGACGGTCGCGATCTGCCCTGCAAGCCAGGCAGGCTCATAGGCCATCCCTGACACGCGGTTGTTCCTCACCAGCTCGCGCATCGAGAAGGCAAGCTGCCAGTGCGTGACCGTCACTTTTTCGAGCAGCGACGTATAAAAGGCAAGTGCCTGCACGCCGCTCCAGAGGATATTCATCACGAAACCCGCCAGCAGCCATCGAATTGAGAACCGCAGATCTTCTTCCGTGCGGTTCATCCAGACGGCCGCGAGGAAAAAGGCCAGCCCGATCAAGACTGTGATCCAGGCACGCAGGACACGCCCCGGGTATTCAAAGCCGCGCATTGGCAGCGGATCGAGAAGCAGCCCAAAGCCTGTCGCCGCGAGTGCCAGCAGCACGAAGGCCAGTAGCGGGGTCAGCGTCCCGGCACGTGGGAAGGATGTTCTTCCCTGGACGAGTTGAAAGACCAGGAGCGGAAGCAGGAAGGCGACCGGGTAAAGCGACAACGGACGGACATAGGTAGTTTCACCCAGGAACGGGAAATAACGAAAGCTCGTCACAGGCAATGTAAATAAAGCTGCAGCCCATAAAAAACGTGAAATATGTACCACGGTCAGCCGGGAAGTAGCTGAGCTTCTCATTTGGGCCTGCTGAAAAATAGTACGAGAAAGGAGCTGATTGCCAGAAACAGGATCGCGCCGACAAAAAGGTACGTGCTGAGCGACAGACTGCGGTCTGTGGGCATCTGCGCCGCACGTGTGCGGGTCGCTTCGATATATTCATTGGGTCCTTCCAGCAGTCCCGTCCGCAAACGGACCTGTTCCACAAATACCTGCGACCAGGCGGAGGCAAGCTCCGCCGCGCGCTCCGGGTCACGATCATCGGCATAGAAATTCCAGCCGCCCTCTGCAGGCTGGCTAAGCGATAGCGTCCCGTTACGCAGCTCCTCGATCGTGACATCTCCCACCGATTCGACAACCAATCCCATCACCAGGTCAGACCAGGCAATCTCTTCCAGCTTGCGGGACTCGCGCTCGAGATAATAAAACTGCTGGCGGTCTGTCTCTTCCGGCCAGGCTTGCTCGAGATTGAAATCCACCAGGACGGTGGCGTGAGCACGATACGGCGGCGGAGCGATGTAATACAGCCCGGCCCCCAGCAAAGCGCCGATCAACGCACCGACAGACCAGAACCGCCAGGCCTTGAATAAGCGAATGAGATCGTCGATAGAGGGAGGCGAAAATAACCAGTGCATCTCTGCCTAAGGAGCAATCCAACGTCTGGAAACGTTTGACGCCTTTTTCAGCATGCTGTGTTTGCGACGGTTCCAGAGGGGCGCCATGAATTTGCGCAGATAATATTTGGCAACAATGAGCGAAAAAGGAGAGCCGCCATCCCTGTAATGGACGCGGATCATTTCGGGCCAACAGCGTTCGTCGGCAAGGACCGTCTTGCCAGCGGTGTGCAGCCGAAAGTTGGCCCACGTCTGTGGGATGTACTTGATCGGTGCGCGTGCAGCGATCCGAGTCCATAGATCATAGTCCATGGCAAAGTAGAAGGAGGGGTCCAGCGGACCGACCCGTCTCCATAACTCCGCGCGCAGGAACATGGTCTGCTGCGGGATGTGGGTATAGCCCTGCCGAAGTAACTGGTAAGTCGTCTGAGCCGCATGGAATTTTCCGATCACAACGCCAGACTCATTGATATAGTTACAATCGCCATAGACCATCCCAACCTGGGGATGGTCCTTTAAGCAGGTCATCGCGGCCGTAAACGCACCGGGCTCAAAGGTGTCATCCGAATTGATCCAGGCAAGTACATCGCCTTGCGCCCGCGCAAATCCCTTGTTGATGGCATCGGTCTGGCCCTGGTCTTTTTCACTCACCCACCAGGTAAGTTTATGCTGATACTTCCTTAAAATGTCTACAGTAGAGTCAGTGGAGGCGCCGTCTATGATCAGATACTCGACGTGAGGATAATCCTGCGAAAGCACAGACCGGATCGTCTCTTCGATATAACGGCCTTGGTTGAAAGAAGGTGTCACAATTGAAAGCAGCATGGTAGGTCCGTCCAATTATATAGGATTTGTGGATTCCAAAGTCTCCAGACTTTGGCAAAAAGTAGCAAAGTCTGGAGACTTTGAGTCCTGATAAGATGCTATAATTTTTCTCCTCCTTATGAGCTCACTTTCTACGCTTCCCAAAGTATCCATTATCACCCCATCCTATAATCAGGGCCAATTTCTGGAAGCTTCCATCCATTCTGTCCTGGAACAGGACTACCCGAATATCGAGTACATCGTCGTGGATGGCGGCTCAAAAGACGATAGTGTCGAAGTCATCCAAAAATATGCGGATCGTCTGGCGTGGTGGGTCTCCGAGAAGGATAAGGGGCATGCCGACGCGCTGAATAAAGGGTTTGCGCGCGCCACCGGGGACGTTTTGGCCTGGTTGAATTCAGACGACATTTACTTCTCGGGCGCCGTTTCAGAAGCCGTCTCGGTTTTACAAAGCCATCCCGAGGTCGGCATGATCTACGGGGACGCGGACCTGATCGACGACTCTGGGGTCACCGTCGGCCAGTTCGGCTCCAAGCAGACAAGTTATCGCCAGATGCTGCGGGGTTCGGTCCACATCCCTCAAGCCACCACGTTCTTCCGCGCGGACGTCTGGCGGCAGGTGGGGCCCCTGGACCTCACCCTGTTCTTCAGCTTCGATTATGACCTGTGGGTGCGTATTGCGAAAGTATCCCAGGTGTTGTACGTTCCCAGGCGCTGGGCAAAATTCCGCATCCACGGCGCCGGCAAGACGATCATCAACGATGACCGCTGCTACCCGGATATGCTGCGCGTCCTGGAGCGTGAAGGGGGAAGCTGGCTCTCCTGGCTGCGCCTAAGAATGTACGCCCGTAAACTGCTTTACGCCTGGATGCCCTGGAAGTTCCGTTTGCGGCTGCGAAAAATTCTTACGTTAAAATAGGAAGCTTGCCATTCATCGCTCAGAATCCCGGCATTCGAAGGTAAGTATTACATTGTATCTTCGACCACGCGCTCGCCGGCTTTGCGGGCGTAGTATTGTCCTTCGATCCAGCGATAGGTATTGGTCAATCCTTCCTTGAAGGGAGTAGAAGGTTCCCAGCCAAAAACCTGCTTGATAAAAGTATTGTCGCTGTTGCGCCCCGCCACCCCTCGGGGTGCGTTAAGATCATACTTGCGATTCAGCCTTACGCCTCCGATCTCTTCTGCCAGGCTGACCAACTCATCCACAGAGATCAGCTCACTGGAACCGAGGTTGATCGGCATGGCCACCAGCTCATCGCAGTGGACGATCTTATCGATCCCCAATACACAATCCTCGATGTAGGTGAAGCTGCGCGTCTGCGTGCCGTCGCCGAACACGGTGACGTCGCCGACCCCCCGCTGCTTGAGCGCGTCGATCACCGCCGGGAACAGCGTCATGTGCGCGCCGGACAG
>LLBZ010077990.1_pt1 | contig 16420 bp, 15 predicted proteins | sample 1489421 | NCBI WGS metagenome assembly LLBZ01 (sample SAMN04092657, study PRJNA295927) | soil metagenome | biome: Soil prokaryotic community; feature: Bulk soil; isolation source: soil from tomato rhizosphere | host: tomato cultivar Moneymaker | place: South Korea | collected 2011-11-01 | reverse complement strand
TCGATCAGAACATTCGATCACAATTTGGTTGGTCATGTAATAATCATAATAGAATAGAAATGAAATTGTCATCTTTTAATGCTTTAGTTACTGTATCATATGAAACCGAAATTTTGATTATTTGTGAACGGCCATATCTCCCATGACTTACTACATTAGATGTGATTAATCCCAGCTGATCTAATTCACTGATTATTTGAGTTACTCTTCTTTGAGTTAATGAATCATGTTCTATTTGCTTACAAAGCGAAACATATATGTCATAAACATCGCCGGTCATTCCAGTTTGAGATTTCAAAATTGCTAAAATAATTAATTTTGTGTGTGTGGTGGAATTTCTAATCACTTCGTAATTGGTATCTTTTTCAATTTTTTCTTGAGCTTCCCTTATATGATTTTCATTAACCATATTATCTCTTTCTCTTTCAGCAATTTCAGCAGCTACTCTCAGCAGATCAATTGCCTTTCTAGCATCTCCATTTTCTTTACCCGCCACAGCAGCACATAAATTAATTGCAGCTTGACTGATTGATCCATCATTAAAGGCAAGTCTTGACCTATCGTTTAGAATCTCTCTCAATTGAATAATAGTATAAGGGTTAAATACTATTTCTTCTTCGCTCAAACTACTACGTACCCTCGGATCCAATTTGTCTTTGAATGTAAGGCTATTGGAGATTCCAATTAATGATATAAACCCGCTATCCAACAAACGTTCATTTGCCCTAGTAAGGCTATATAAAACATCATCTCCATTCCTATCTACCAAAGAATCTACTTCATCAATAACTAGCAATACATGCAGATTATTTTTCTTTAAATATTCAAGAATCCTATCTGTGGCTTCACCCAATGATAGTCCCGTAAAATGAACCCTTAGTTTCTTGTCGAAGCGGTTAATCCCAATTTCCTCAGCTATGTCGTATAGAACCTTGTATGAAGTATTTGAAATCTTTGCATTAATTATAGTAACAGTTATTTCCACCCCAAGTTCCACAGATTTTTTCTTTAATCTAGTAGTTACATTTTTGACTACTGCGGTCTTTCCAGTTCCAGGTTTTCCAAATACCAATAAATTAGATGGTCGTCCGTTTTTCAATACAACCGATAATATTTGAGCTATAATCTTAGACTCTTCTTCTCTGAATGGTAGTTTTTCTGGAACGTAGTCTATTGTTAAGGTCTTTCTATTCTTAATTAAAGCGGTTCCTTTGACTGCTTTGTCGAAAATATTATCCAAATAATCTGAATCCATATACTTCTCATTTTAATAATAATAAATCAACGGGCACACCCCTTCTCTTCTTATCGAATAGTAATAAGATAATAACATGTGAATTTAATTTCTGTTATTAACAATATATCTTAAACACTATAATCAATTAATTTAAACATATTAATAAAAAATATTAATATCATTTTAAGGCTAAATATTATCTCTAGTTGCATGAGAAACGGCGGGGTGTGGCTTTATAGGATAATTTAACAATGATATTATCAGTTAATTAAAAACTGATAATAATGGTGAATCAACCCCTTTATTTCCAGTGGAGAAGTATTCAGTTGACTCACAAAGTTAAGAATGATGAATCAACCCCTTTATTTCCAGTGGAACCATAAAAACTATTAACCGATTTATAATATTAACAAACCGACTAAAAAAGAGTCATAATTCATGCTTAATTTTTGTTAACAAAAGCTCATCATTTTGTTATCAAAATTTATTCAATATTGTTAAGTTAACACTTCAAATTATATTCACAGAGAAGATAGATTGTCCACTGGAAAAAAGAAGATAAAAATTGAATTAGAGGATGCAGAAGGTGGCAAGTACAATTTATCTTTAGAAGGCAATCTATCGACAGTAAAAATTCAAAAGGTTCTACAGCTGGTTGAATCACTAAATATATCAAGAGGTGACTTGATCGATAATCCAAAAATGTCTGATGAACAAAGTGATATGTTCCGCAACAACTATTCGAAGCACAATGTCACAAGCAACTCAATTGAATCAAAAATATGGACATTAATCGAGAATAACTTTGCATATAGTACCTTTACATCGTCCAATATTGTAGAGTCTTATGAAGAACTTTATGGTGAACATTTACAACTTAGTTTAATTTCAACTTACTTATCCAGATATCACGAGAAACGTAAATTAATAAGAAGTAAAAGAGGAAAAGAATGGGTTTACAAGCTAATTAAAATTCAAAAGAATAACTTAACCTCGGCCTATGATACTACTGATTCTTCATCAGCCGGTCAGTTGAACTATTATTATCCGAATGCTCCAGGTAATAATGAGTATTTAAAGAAGAATGCTTTGACAACCGTCTACGACCTTCATCTGTGATAGTATATTTAAAAGGCTTGTTAGATATTTCTCTTTCAACCAACTTTTCATCATATAGTTTTTTCATTAATCTTGATGTATGTTCTCTGGTTCTTCCTATCATCAGCTGAATTTCTTTTGTACTTAATGAAGTATTTTCCAATTTTCTAAGTATATATTCAACTGTACCATTTCTACGATCATCATCAGGAGCCAATTGAACGTGATTCTGTGATTTTTTATTGTGATTATAAGTATTCATAACATCACTTATGTTACTTACGTATCTTCGAAGAGGTGAGGTTACAGGGATATGTGATTTGATACCTTCGTCATTCATCAATAGCGCACTATCATCCAACAAATTCTTCATTTCTTGAATTTCCTTGATTTTTACTTCTATTTTCTCAATTTTATCATATACTCCTGACAATTGATCGGACATTTGTTCAATTTGACTAGCTTGCATTCTTCCTTGCTTTTCTAAATTAGATGCTAACAAATCTGCACGGCGAGTCCAAAAAGATCTATATCTCAATTTTTGATATCCTTTCAACACACCATATGTGAGAAAAATTGCTAAAACAAATGGGATGATAGTATAATTAAATATCAATAGCATCAATTCCGCACTCACAACAATAAGACTATCTAGTGTGATATAACCTTATTGTATGTGATATTATTAACATTTATCTATCTTGACGAGTGATGTATCACAAATTAATCACTTTGTTTATCGTTTCATCAATTATATCCATAACATTTGTTATGTCATTTTTGTGATATTTTTCATTGTTATCATTCAGTAATCTAAGTTGACTTATTATAGAGGTCAAAGTAGATATTTGGTTGGTAGTCAACAGATTCATTAGATTTAATAGCATTATTGAGTAACATATCCTCTTCAGTTTTAATTTTGTTTGTTTAACTTGCCTGTAATATGCACCGGAACTAATCTCGTTTGACCTTTTTGTTTTATGACTGAAATTATAAATTATTTGAATTTGTCTATGGGTGAATATAGAATTTTCAATTAATTTAGAAAAAAGTGTATTATTTATAGTATCTGTATTTGTCAACAGCTATACAATATTGTATTGCTAGATTTATTCTTTTAAACTCGTCGCAATCATTAAATTTAATCCTATTTATATAGCCATAGTATAATATTGAGCAGAGTAGAGAACTATATTAATGATGAATTGAGAAAGCATAAAAAACTATGTTTTGCTTTATTAGATTCAGAAAATTATGATGATGTCGGTAGTGTGGCAAGGAAAGTAGAGAACCTGGGTGCATCAGCCATCTTGGTTGGAGGCTCTTCTGCAATAGACCAATTGGATTTAGATAAATTAGTTTTATCAATCAAATCTACTATATCTATTCCTGTAATATTATTTCCTGGTAATGTTACAGGTGTTTCTCCTAACGCAGATGCCATTTTGTTTACATCTTTGTTGAATTCCGAGGATCCATACTTTATTTCTGGAGCACAGGCTTTGGGAGCATTACTAGTTAAGAAATACAAAATTGAGCCTTTACCTACTGGTTATATAATAATTGGTGAAAATACTACCGCTTGGTTTATTGGGAGAGCTAAAGGAATACCTTTTGAAAAATCAAATATAGCGGTTATGTACTCTTTAGCGGCACAGTATTTAGGAATGCGATTTGTTTATTTGGAGGCGGGATCTGGAGCTAAGAAAAACGTGTCTCCAGAAATGATATCAAATGTTCGGAAGTATTTTGATGGATTACTAATAGTTGGAGGAGGTATAAGAGATTCAGTAATAGCTAAGGAGTTAGCCGATGCAGGAGCAGATATTTTAGTTATTGGTACACTTTTAGAACGTGATCCTGATTGGGAGAAGAAATTTGTTGATATTATTTCAGCTATTCGCTCGTAAAGTAAAAGTAGTGATTAATAATGAATTTAATAGATGAAGCTAAGATAAGGTTAGAAAACATTTCAATGCCAAGTTACTATGAAAATTATCAACTTGGGCTTCTTCGGCAAGTTAATAGCCTTCATATCATGGCCCAGAATGCTAGGAGGAAGGGTTTTGATGTTACTGATTATGTTGAGCCAAAAATAGCATATGATTTAGCTGATAGAGTTGCTAAAATGCATGATATAGACATTGCTGATAGATTAAGAGCCTTGCTAAATTATACATCTAAAGAGAAGGCAGCCCTTAAGATAGCCGAAGAGATTGCAACCGGTGAATACGGAGCCGGAGATCTTAGAACTAAATTAGAAAATGCAGTTAGAGTAAGTCTTGCTGTAGTAACGGAAGGTGTTACTGTTGCACCACTCCAAGGAATATCTGATGTACAAATAAAAAAGAATAAGGATGGGTCTGAATATCTTTCTATCTCGTTTGCTGGTCCTATTAGATCTGCGGGAGGTACAGAAGCAGCCTTAACTATGCTTATTGCAGACCATGTTAGAAAAGTTTCAGGACTTGGAAAATATCAAACTAACTCTTTTGATGATGAAACTGGAAGATTTGTTGAGGAATTACGACTATACGAAAGGGAAGTAGGTAACTTTCAATTTAAAGTCCTCGACTCGGATGTTGATTTTTGTATTTCTAATTTACCTGTAGAGATTGATGGAGTCGACACAGATCCAGTTGAATTAGTTATTCATAGAGAAATGAAAAGAATAAAAACAGATCGAGTGAGAGGAGGGGCATTAAGAGTAATGAATGATGGCTTGATAGGTAGATGTAGGAAACTAATGAAATTAGTAGATACCCTGGATCTTGAAGGATGGGACTGGCTTGCAAATCTAAATGGTGCTATACAAACTGGCGATGATGATACGGTCAGTCATAGAATGTCTGAAGTAATAACAGGTAGACCGGTATTATCTATGAGTAAGAAAATAGGTGGGTTTCGGCTAAGATATGGAAGATGCTTTAATTCCGGATTTGCGACAATAGGCATACACAGTACTATTCCCATATTATTAAATTCAGCAGTTGTAGTTGGAACACAAATAAAGATGGATGTACCTGGTAAGGCCTCTACCATAGCACTTGTGGATACAATTGAACCACCAATAGTGAAATTAGAAGATGGAACTGTTTTACAAATCAACACTGTAGAACAAGCCACAAAATTAAGATCACAGGTGGTCAAAATTCTATATCTTGGAGATATTCTGATCAGTTACGGAGACTTCCTTGAGAATAACGCCCAATTATTACCAGCTAGTTATGTCGAAGAAATATGGGCTCAAGAATTATCTGAAAAATTAGAACATTCCAATATATTAGCCGATAATAGTATATTAGAATATAAGAGACTAGTTGAATTCAGTTCGAATCCTTACATTATCCCTTCCTTCAAAGAAGCACTAAGGATATCTATAGAACTTGATATTCCTTTACATCCTAAATATTGCTTTTATTGGGAAGCTATATCAGTAAAAGATTTTCTATTTGCCAGAAAAATATTGATATCTTTTATTTCTTCTTTTAACACAGATAGAAACAATAGTTCAGGTAATAAACAATTTGTGCTTCACTATGATAATAAACTAAAAAATATTCTCGAAAAGCTTGGAGTATTTCATCAATTTGATGCGTCCAGTAATACTATTGTACTATCTGATGAATCCCAGATTTTAGCATTGGTATATTTATTTATCCCTGAATTTCAAAATATACTGTCTTTGACGTGGGAAGACAAAGACGAGGTTCCTTTTACAGTATTAGCCAATTATTTATTAAGAGATAATGTCATCTTAAATATAGAAACTATAATAGAAAGCATAGCATCTGAAAAGAATGAGAGTAAGGTAAATGTTATTAAACTTATAAATTCTATATCCATTGTAAAAATTCGCTCAAAATTTTCTTCTTCAATCTCTGTTCGAGTTGGTAGACCGGAAAAAGCTGCACAGCGCAAAATGAAGCCTCCTATTCATGTGTTATTTCCCGTAGGTAACAAAGGCGGGCCAATGAGAGATCTTTTAAAAGCATCTAATATCGAATCCTTTTATTCAGAAAAATCCAATAGATTTTGCTACAATTGCAATGTCCCTTCATTAGGTACCAATTGTAGCCAATGCAATGAACCGACCCCTATTAAATTTATTTGTAATGTTTGTAAGATTGAATCTCTTGATTTGCCTTTCAACCCTGTGGACAAAATGAAAAAAAATATAAAGTGTTTGAAGTGTGGTAACGAATATAAAACATTCTCTCCAATAAAATTTCCATTAAAGACCTTAATTGAAAAAGCAGAAAATCACCTAAGTCTAAAAGCAAATTCTCCACTAAAAGGTGTAAAATCATTGATGGGAAAAGATAAGGAAGCAGAACAAATTGAGAAAGGCATACTTAGACAAAAGAGTGGATTATCTGTGTTTAAAGACGGTACTATAAGATTCGATGCGACAAACGAACCACTTACTCATTTTATGCCATCTTTCATAAATACATCGATTTCAAGATTAAGAGAATTAGGTTATACAGTCGACTATCAAAATTCGGAAATTAAATCCGATACACAAATTATAGAATTGTTGATCCAGGATGTAATAATTCCTTTGGATTCTGCAAAATATCTTTTAAAGATTGCTAAATTTATAGATGAGGAAATGGTAAGCTTGTATAACTTACCACCGATTTACAATGCTTATACTGAAAATGATTTGATTGGACATCTAATTGTTGGATTAGCTCCTCATACTTCTGTTGGCATTATCGGGCGCATAATTGGTTTTACAGAATCGCAAGTTTGCTTAGGTTCGCCTATTTGGCACTCTGCAAAAAGAAGAGATTGTGATGGAGATGCCGATTCAATTATTTTACTGTTTGATGCTTTTCTAAATTTTTCTTATTCATTTTTGCCTGACAAGATAGGTGGGTTGATGGATGCTCCTTTACTCATACAACCAACTGTGTTACCTCATGAGGTTCAGAGACAAGCTCATAATGTTGATATTGTAGAAAAGTATCCTCTTAGCTTTTATCAAAACACTTGGTTGGGAGTCAAAGCTTCTGATGTTTTAGATTCGATCGAAATACTAAAAAATCGAATCGGTACAAATAAACAATTCTATGATTATGGTTTTACCCATCATACCAATACGTTAATATCTGATGTAAATCGAAGTGCATATTCCACTTTAAATACTATGAATGAAAAATTAGAAATGCAAATAGCGACCGCAAATCTTATCAACTCGGTGGATACGAATGAAGTCATTTCAATGGTTCTTACAACACACATTATTCCTGATATTATGGGTAACATGCGTTCCTATTCGTCACAGTCATTTAGATGTAATAAATGTGGTGAAAAGTATAGAAGAATTCCATTATATGGTAAATGTTTAAATTGTAACCATACCTTATTACAAACTGTTACCCGGGGTTCGGTTGAAAAATATGTATTATTAGCCGAGAACATGTGCAATAATTTTAAAGTAACAAATTATTTGAGAAGTAGAGTAGAATCGTTGATTGTAGAACTAAATTTCATATTTCAATCAAAAGAAGAACAACCGACATTATTAGATTATTTGTAACTTTTTCTGTTTAGTTGTTGTATCCTGTATTTTACTTGAGTTAGAAGTTTGTAAAATTTATTTGATAAGGTTTCAGGGTAGACAAATTAATTACTATCGCTATTCCAGGGGTAGGCGTAATTCCCATAGCCCGTTGAAAAGGTGTTTGGGTTTGCCAAGCGCCAGAATTCACTACTAATGTCCCTTTGTAGCTATCCACGTCAATTACATGAACATGTCCAGAATGAAAAATGTCAGGGACTTCTTCAATAACCATCATGTCTTCAATCTCTGGTGCTATAGGCGTTCTTTGCCCATAGATAGGTGAAAGATGCCTAGATTTTAGTAAAATCTTCATTGCTTCAGCAGGTTTGGAATAGCTTAATCCAGGTATAGTAGCAATAGTGTCATCTAAACTTTGACCATGGAACATTAAGGTCTTAACCCCCTCCATATCAATCATACAGGGATTACCTAACATGGTGACATTATTTAAAGAGTAAATCTTATCGGCATATTTTTTAGGTATTGCTGGTTGAGGCAATGCACGTCTTCCCAGATCATGATTTCCCGGAATCAAAAATACCTTCATATGCTTAGGTATTCTTGACAGTAGTCTCGTAGCATGTTCCATCTGAGAAAAAGAATCCTTTTCGAGCAACTCCCTATCCTGATGTGGAAATATACCAATTCCATCTATCAAGTCTCCGCATATACAAATATATTTTATTTTTGAAACAACCTCTTTATGTTCTCCTGCGAAATTTAACCAGTCCAAAAACATTTGAAATTCATTTTCCATAAAAAATTTGCTGCCTATGTGCAAGTCAGATATCAAAACTGCATACACATCAGAGTGAGCTCTATTTGAAATTCGATCTGGTACATCTATTGAATACAAATTCTTCATCACATAGTTCTTTTTTTTCACATTGTTCTCAAGTTCTATCATGATCATTTGATCTAAAGTCACTAATGAAATTTGCTTCTTCAAGTCATCGTTATATGCCGCTACTTCTAGCAAACCTGTTTGATCATCAATGGCGATATTGTAGCTATTTTTTTTTTGCTTCTTTTCCATAACCAATCCTGCAATAAACAGGGATTCTTCATCTCTCTCTTTGGAATGCAAATTTGAATTAGAGTTATTCCGAGATTGACTGAATAATTGTTTTATGCTTGCAATTTTTTTTATTCTCTTGCTATCTGGTCTATTAGCTAAGATCTTCAATGATTTATCAAATCTGCTTCTAAACAAAGAAATATACCCCTCAACTCCTTCACCACTATTGATACTATAATTCGAATCATATACTATATTGCCATTATAATGATTCTTAAATTCTGTAGGGTTATAGGTGATAAGCTCTAGTGCCGTCTTTTCATTTACTTTCTCAATGTCATAGTACCTGTCACCATCAGTACCGTTTAAAATAATGGAATTGCTATCATCTTTGTCATTTTCTGTCAATGTAGTTTCTTCTGAAAGCCTCAGTGCATTTCTGATATCTTCTGAGGAAATAATCTTAGACTCTTTTCTTTCTCTTTTTCCTGTAAGTATCTCTTCGACTATTTGAATCATTTCTCCTTTCGTATTTTCTATCAATACCAGTGCATCGGGGTGTATCTGAAATCCCCTGCTGGTTATGAATGAAATTATTTTTGAGAGATTAAGGTTAACGCTCAATAGTCAAATTAACTAGTTCAAGATATTTTTTAAGTCTTTTTATATCGATTTAAGATAAGATACTTAGTAATGCTCATTTCGATTAAAAAGAGACTTTTGCTTTTCTTTATTGCCATTTTCTTCTTTTTAGGCATTTTCTTTGTTGGCTTTTCCTTTAAAATGGATGAATCATTTTCCAAGGAATTATCGAAAAATTTTATTAATCAAATAAGAGATATTGACGAATTTGGTATTTTTTTTAACAATCTAAAAATCGCGCTAGTTATGTTTATTCCTGTTATCGGTATTATAATGGGAACTATTTCTGGTTTTTCAACCGGTCTAGTATTTAATTCAATAATGGACGTGTCTGGTCCTACTTCTTATACTAATCCATTAATAATTTTTTTGACACCATTTGGTATTTTAGAACTTCTATCCTATGGATTGGCAATATCAAGAGGTGGAATTTTGTTCTTCGAACTTATAAAAAGGAAATTCACAAAAAAGTCTTTAATATACCTATTGGTAGAAGTCGCGCTAGTTGGTATAATGCTTTTGGCTGGTGCGATTATAGAATGGACGATGATTGAAAATATTCCAAGAAAGATATAATCTAACTTTATATTTTAATTGGATTAAGTTAGATTATTTTATATCATTGTTATAAAATGCCATAGTGTTTAAATAGTTTTAATGAAGATTTACCTACAGTGAATTATTAGATGCCAGTAGCAATACTTCCAGATGTTAGTGAACAGCATTGTATTGGATGTGCTTTATGTGTAGAAATTTGTACAGCTCTTGGTCCAGATGTATTAAGAGTAAAACCTGTTGAAGGTTGGAAAAGAGGTAAAGCATTTGTCTTTTATCCAGAGAGATGTATTTCTGATGGTGCTTGTATTGGTGTTTGTCCAACAAAAGCAATTTTCTGGATGAGACCGATGGAATATACGCCAGGACAACCAATCCCATTAAAGAAAAACGCCATATTTACGAAAGGCTGGGAAGAGGGCTAACTCCCATACTATTTTTATTTTTTTCAATTTAGTTTAGCAATGTTTTATATCCGTCTAAATCTTCAGTATATCTAATTTATCACTTAAATATGAAGTATAATTACTAGTAGTTTTACTTGACAAAAAAATTATATGTTGTAGGTGTGGGTCCAGGATCGAAAGAATACCTGACTAGTTATTCTATTGATATAATCAAAAAGTCAAAATTTATTATAGGGTACAAATATACCCTTAATACTATAAGACATCTTCTAGACGGATCTTATCATCAAATATTTGAAATAACTATGAGGAATCAAGAGGATGTGTATTTAAATGTATTCAGTAATTTGATGAACGAAAATGATGTATGCACTGTCCCGTTTACGGGCGATGTAAATTTCTCCGAATCAGAGGTCGTTGATAGACTCTTAAACTTGTTTGGTGATGAGAACGTCGAAATAATCCCCGGTATTAGTTCAGTTCAAATAGCATCAGCAAAATCTCGGGTTCCATTGGATAAGGCCAATATCATTACTTTTCACGTAACCGGCGATATCGAAGAGAAAAAAATTGATCTAGTAAAATCAATTATCGATAAAAAAAGTGTAATATTAGTACCAAGGCCCTGGCCATCTGATCTATCAAAAAACTTTATGCCCGCAGAAATCTCATCTTTTATTAAAGAAAAAGGAATTGATACTTCGAAAATAGACGTATGGGTGTTTGAAAATCTAACAAATAATGAAAAAGAAACTGTATATACAGGAAAATTAGATTCATTGACAAACAAAAACTTTAGCGATCTTTCAATAATGATTATAGATCAGAATAAAAGACAAACTTACTTGGATTTCTAACTTTAATTTATGTGTTTTGTGCTCTGATGTAGATAAAATATATTACAATTAGTTCTATATATTATTGAATGAGCAAGATTGAATTTAGATATTGCATTGAATGTGGTTCAAAAATGTCTAAAAGTATCAGGTTATGTCCAGCTTGTGGAGAATCACAGCTCTAGCCCAGCCCTCGATCTTTTTAATTTTTACTTATTCTTAAAATATCTCTATTTTTTATTATTTAAAAGATGGTAAAAAAAATAACTCTTCTTATTCCGGTAATTATCTCAGCATTTATCATAGGAATATTAGGAATAGTATTTATTCCATCAGATATCACAAATAAGGACATTGATTTTTCAAAAGGAACAATAAAAATTGACGAAGAACTCTTGACAGTTGAAATTGCTGATACAGATTTTGATCGACAGAGATGGCTAACCTTTAGAGATGAAAAATTAAGCCTTGATTCTGGATTGCTACTGATTTATGATAAGCCTAGTTTATACGCTATGTGGTTATTAAATATTAGATATCCCTTAGATTTAATATGGTTTGATCAAGACGGTAATGTTGTTTATACCAAGAAAAATGCCCAACCTTGTGATACCATTCTTGATTCATCAGAATGTACATTCAAAAATACTAAACCTGCTAAATTTGTATTAGCTGGTATGTCTGGATTCATTCAGTACCACAATATAACCGGGACTTCAAAATTAGAAATGATTTCTGTTTAATCCTTTTACCTTCAAATTATATGTTATTTGAATAAGGTTATCAAGTCCATGTCAAGATCATTCACTTTTACCTTACCTTGAATGAAAATTTAGTATAGAAAATAATTTTGTGATATATCCTTGATATCTATCAAGATTTTATGGATGAGAACCGCTTAAATTGATGGGATATTTAAGTAGATAAGGTATCTTTATAGCTCTGTTCACTTAACGGGTTTTATCTCTTTGTTATGATAGTCTACAAATAACCGTAGCCAATTTTGTACATGCTTTAACTTGCAATTCTTTAACCTGCAAGGAAAATAATCATCAAAGTTTTCTGTTCTGTCCTTGATGTATTGCATCGTTCTTTCAATGATGCTTTCCTCAAATGAAGAATGAATGTGATGCTCTAGTCCAAGGAATCTACAGGCTTGTGGGTACCATGTTCCACCATCGGTCGATATAGCATGTTTTCCATGAATCTTAATTAACCCTGACAGAAATCTTTCGGCAACAAACATGTTTCTCTATTTGGATATGGTTAGTGCGAGAATTTGCCTGTTTTCAGGCTCAATTGCAACCCAAATCCAGATGTATTCAGAACCAATCTTGATCAAAGTTTCATCTACAATATACTCTAGAATTTTCCTTTTCCTATCCTGTATCTTTAAAGGCTTGTACTTTTGAATCCAATTCCAAATAGAAACGTGATTTCTCTTGTACATCTGTGATAATCTTTCCGAGGCTTTTCTTAAAGATAAACCTGAAAAGTACAAATGCAACCCATAGTAAACATATTTTGAAGGTGTTTTATTTCTGGTAAACATAAAGGAGATAAAGCATCTTCAAGCTATAAGATTTCGTTAAATGAACAGAGCCGTCTTTATAGTTGTTTATTGATCGCATTTAATTCCTGAGTGATCTCTTCGATTGATGCTTCATCCTCAAGAGTTGAGATGTCACCAATAGTTTCTTTATTTACGATGGATTTCAAAAGCCTTCTCATTATTTTACCACTTCGCGTTTTTGGTAACTTGTCTACAAAGTATATCTTTTCAGCTGATGCAATCGGTCCTATAGTACGTTTAATATGTTCATTTACCTCTGTATCTAAATTTTGTGATGACGCTATTCCTTTCCTTAATACCAAGAATGCTATGATAGTTTCACCCTTAATTTCATCACTTTTACTGGTAACAGCAGCTTCAGCAATTGATGGGTGAGATACAAATGCACTTTCTAACTCTATGGTTCCCAATCTATGACCAGCTACCTTTAAAATGTCATCTGCTCTTCCTAGTATCCATATATATTTGTCATTATCTTGATATGCAAAATCACCCGCAAAGAAACTGTTATCCACCCTTTCCCAGTAAGTTTTCTTGTATCTTTCATTATTGTTCCATAGTGAAATAAGCATTCCGGGCCATGGTTTCTTAATGGTTAAATAACCTTTTTTACCATCTTCTATCTTTATGCCCTTATCATCGACTATTTCTATTTCGATCCCTGGTAATGACAATGTTCCTGAACCGGGTTTCATTTTTATGCTTTCAATCCCTGGACACATACTTATCATGATTCCACCTGTTTCAGTTTGCCACCATGTATCTATTATTGGACACCTATTTTTTCCGATTACGTTGAAATACCATTTCCAAACTTCAGGATTTATCGGTTCTCCCACAGTACCTAGTAGTCGCAGACTAGATAAGTCATAAGAGTTCGGTATTTCATTTCCGTATCTCATATAGGATCTCAGTGCTGTTGGTGTAGTGTACAGTATAGTTGCACCATGTTTTTCAACTATTTTCCAATATCGATCTGGATTGGGAAAATCTGGTGCACCCTCATAAAGAACTTCTGTTACCCCGTGCATTAATGGTGCATATACAATATAACTATGTCCGGTTACCCAACCTATATCTGCTGTGCAGAAGAAAACATCGGTCGCATTAAAATTGAATACCCATTTTGCGGAATTATATAAATGAGTTAAATAACCGCCAGTTCCGTGTACTACTCCCTTAGGTTTGCCAGTAGTTCCTGAGGTATATAAGATAAACAAAGGATCATTACTTTCCATCCATTCTGATGGGCAAAAACTTGATTCTCTATTTACAGCGTTTTCATACCAAATATCCTTTTCTCCCATAATTATATTCTCATGAGTTCTTTTAACAACGATTATCTTTTCAATTGAGGAAGTATGTTTTATAGCATCATCAACTATTCTTTTTAATGGTACTATTTTTCCTCTTCTATATCCGCCGTCGGCTGTAATTATTATTTTAGACTTTGCATCATTTACTCTATCTATAATTGATTGAGAGCTAAATCCAGAAAAAATGACCGAATGGATTGCTCCGATTCTAGCACAAGCGAGCATTGATATTGGTAATTCTGGTATCATTGGAAGGTATATTGTAATTCTATCTCCCTTTTTAATCCCCATCTTTTTGAATGCATTGGCCAATTGATTTACTCTTCGAAACAATTGATCATATGTGATAGTAACTGTTTCTCCATCTTCGCCTTCCCAAATGATTGCTGCTTGATTTTTCTTATTGGTGGTCAAATGTTTGTCTAGACAGTTATAGGCCGCATTTAATTTTCCTTCACAAAACCACTTAGCAAAAGGATATTTCCAATCTAATACTTGCTGCCATTCTTTAAACCATACCAAGTTTCTTGCACAATTTGACCAGAATTGATTTGGATCCTGTTGAGCTTCATCTTTCATTTGCTTTATCCTAATTCCTTCTAGCGAAATAACCTCTGGGTTTCTATCCTTGCTAATCTGAGGATCATTCATGTGAAAGTGATAAATTTCCTTAGCATAAATTCTTTTTTTTGTTGACATGGATATTCACTATCTGTATTTAATTCAATGTTATAGATGGATAGCTTCTACATGAAACACAAAACTCGCGACTGAATGTTATTTTAGACGTCATATCTTACAACCCCTAATAAACTTATATAGGAATGTTATATGTGATTGTTGCAATAAATTAAAATAAATAGAAAGAACGAAAGTAAACTGTGAAATATAGAAGTAGAACTGAAATAGTGGCCATGATTCTTGATGCAGCAAATGGCGGTGCTACCAAAACAAAAATAATGTATAAAGCATTTTTGAGCTATGCACAATTACGAGAATATTTATCAGTATTAATCGAAAATAATCTAATTGAGTATGTTGAAGGCTCTCAAACTTATAAAACAACAGAAAAAGGCTTGAATTTTCTTAAGATGCACAATGAAATTGGGGAATTGTTAAGCTCAACAACTCCGAAGTAAAACAATCTATCTTTTCATAATTTTTTAGAATTATTTTTCAAATATTATTTGTTAATCATAACTGCAAACAAAATAAAAAAAGAAAAGCATTTCTATAGAAATCAAACAAACCAAAGTAATATTACATTACATTATTACTCTTCTACTCCTGTAAATATCAATTATTAGTTGCCATTATATGTGTAGATTCCTGGTTATCTGTTGTGTTTTCTATTGAAGCTTCAACATAGTTAGTTACTTCATTACCAGATTCATCAGTTGTTTCCATGTCTACCTCAATATCTCCTTGTTGGTCTTGTTGTAGATCGCGATTATAATTTATTGTCTGTTCAGATCCTTGATTTGTCTTTTGCATATCATACTCCATTACTTCTCCTTTGTCGTCGTTTTGGATGGTCAATTGATCATTATTATTGGCAGTAATTGTATTGTCAACTGTTTGTTGAGTCAGCTTATTAATGATATTATTAATTTCCGTTTTTTCTAAATTTACATGTTCTATTAATTCATTCGTATGCATGGTTATTTGTTGATAAATATCTTCAGTTATTTCGTTACTCTTATACTGTAGCTTTGCATCGAAAAGAACCGACTTTATTCTCTTGGATTCCATGTCAATTTCTGATATTCTTTGATTCAACCTCTCTATGATTTCTTTTGTATTTTCGCCTAAATCATCCAATCTTTTTTCGTATTTTAAGTATATCAGTTCTGCATCATCCTTCATGCTGTCATTATCGGTCACGATTTCTTGCAATGCCTTAATCCTTTTCAATGTTAAAGATTTTTCCCTCAATAGTTTTTGCGCATCCAATCTCCATCGGGGTATGAAAATAACGTAATCCCCCTGAACCAATAGTTGTTCATACGGTAAATTTTTTATCCCACTAGATCCGCAGTCCACGCTAACTGATTCGATAGATCCCTCTATATCTGTGATAATCCCTACGACTTTTCCGAGGAAAGTTCCATACATGTCTTTAATTTTTTTACTGACAAATTCGAGCTTTAATTCGCTCATGTAATT
>LLBZ010012831.1_pt3 | contig 16443 bp, 14 predicted proteins | sample 1489421 | NCBI WGS metagenome assembly LLBZ01 (sample SAMN04092657, study PRJNA295927) | soil metagenome | biome: Soil prokaryotic community; feature: Bulk soil; isolation source: soil from tomato rhizosphere | host: tomato cultivar Moneymaker | place: South Korea | collected 2011-11-01 | reverse complement strand
TAGCCATAGCTATGGATCGAAAAAATAGCTGAAGTATGGCGGAAAAAGACACATAAAAGAGCCAAAGGATAAAGTTTAAACAGTCTCTTGGCAATGAAACATCCATAACTAAATTTGATGCCTATGGAAAATGATTATATAGATGTACCGTGTGTCCATTGAAGAAGAATAGATATAAACACATGAAATGAGCATGTTCAAAAATTTTAATACTTAACGGGATGATTAATAGCGAACAGCATGTGTCCATTGAAGAAGAATAGATATAAACACATGAAAGAAAAAATTTTACTTCTATTATTTATTAGTTGTTCTGTTGTATTTGCGCAACAACAAAAATTCACTATTAATTGGGAGTCTTCTCAAAAGATTTCTGGTGGTACTTATACATTAGAAGTCCCATCTTTTAATAAAGAAAATTTCAGTTTTGATTTTGATGAAGGATTACAATTTGTAGCGCAATGGTCTATTTCAAATACCGTAAACGAATCTTCAATTACAGTTAGTAATGTTTCTTATGCATCTATTTCTAAAAACGATTTAAAGGATTTAGATGTTAATACCATTCCTACGCAATTAACCTTTAGTTTAAAAAACTCCATAGCAAGAGATAAGCAGTTTGCTATTTTTAAATTGTCACCTATCATAAAAGAAGCAAACGGGAGTTATAAAAAAGTAACGTCTTTTCAAATTAATTATACAGTAGGGGGTACCATCAATAGAGTTTCCTCATTAAATAAAATAAGTAAAAGCAATGTCGTTACAAATTCAGTTTTAAGTACTGGTGAATGGTACCGATTTTATGTAGATACTACGGGTGTTTTTAAATTATCGAAAAGTTTTTTACAGCGTTTGGGTGTTAAAGTGAATGATGTGGATCCAAGAACCATTAAGTTGTATGGTAATGGTGGACGCATGATTCCAAATTCCAATGCAGTTGCATATCCGTTTGACATTGAGGAAAATGCTATAAAGTTTGTTGGAGAAACGGATGGGGTTTTTAATAACGAAGATTATATTTTGTTTTATGCCGAAGGGCCAAAAGGTTATAATGCAGAAAGCAACACCAATATAAATTGTTTTACCGATAAAACATATTATTATATTAATGTAAGTTCGGGTTTGGGCAAGCGTATGCAACCCTTTATACAGCCAACAGGTTCTGCGAACTTAGAAATTAATACTTATGAAGATTATAAATTTCACGAAATTGATCAATATAACATTGCCTTTTTAGGAAGGCGTTGGTTTGGCGACCGTTTTGATATTAATACAAACAAAACATTTACTTTTGATTTTCCAGATTTAATTACTTCAATACCCGTAAGGTTAAAGGTTTATGTAGCGGCAACTTCATCGACACAAACAGCTATGCAATTGTTGGTGAATGGTGCAGCTATAACGACGTTATCTATAGCGGGTGCGTCTAGTCCAAGTTTGGCAAATGAAGCTGCTTACAATAATACTGTTAATGTAAATGCCTCTAAAATATCGGTAGGGCTGAATTACAACAAACAAGGAAACCCAAGTGCGTTGGGGTATTTAGACTATATTTCTATTGAAGCCACCCGGGCATTAAATTTTAATAATAAACAATTTCAGTTTAAAAATAGTATGGTAACATCGGCGTCAGGTATCGGTCAATATACCATATCCAATGCCGCTAAAATTTCTGAAATATGGGATGTAACCGATATTTATAATGTATCAAATTTATTAAATTCCGAGGCAACTTCAAGTTTAAGCTTTACAGCAAACATGGGCGTTTTAAAAACCTACGTTGCTGTGACTCCGCAAGATTATTTTGAACCTAAAATTGATTCTAAAACAACAATAACGAATCAAAACATAAAAGGAACCGTCTTTTTAAATAACCAAGGAGGGTTTCAGGATGTTGATTATATTATCGTAGCGCCCAACAATATGCTTAATCAAGCGGAACGATTGGCTCAGATAAATAGAAGTCAATACAATTTGAATGTAAAAGTTTTTGGGCTAGACGAAATTTATAATGAGTTTAGCACAGGTAACCAAGATGTGGGCGCTATTCGGAATTTAGTTAAATATGTTTATGATAATGCCAGTACTCCAGAGAAAAAAATAAAATACCTGTGCTTATTTGGCGATGGCTCGTTCGATTATAAAAACAGAGTACCCAACAACACCAATATAGTTCCCTCGTGGCACTCCTACAGTAGCTTTAATTTAACGAGTTCTTTTGTGTCCGATGATTTTTATGGTATGATGGATACCAACGAAGGGACTATGTCAACAAACGATAAGTTAGATATAGCTGTTGGTAGAATTTTGGCCGATACACCACAACGTGCCAAAGAATTGGTTGATAAAATAGAGTTGTATTATAATAAAGAGTCTTTTGGCAGTTGGCGGAATAATTTTGTAGTGGTTTCTGATGATGTAGATCAAGATTGGGAAGGAATACTGCAAGAAACCACCGATAATGTGGGTAATTTGGTTACGCAGAATAAGCCATTTATGAATGTGGTTAAAATCCATTCTGATGCTTACAAACAAGAAACATCTGCTGGTGGTAATAGATATCCACAAGTAACTAATGAGATGGTAAATGCCATTGATAATGGTGCGCTTGTGGTTAATTATTTTGGTCATGGCGGTGAAGATGGGTTGGCTCAAGAGCGTATTTTGTTAAAAACCGATATAGAAGGACTTCGTAATTTTAACAAATTTAATTGCTTTGTAACAGTAACCTGCGAGTTTACAAAGTTTGATAATCCGTATAAAGAAACGGCTGGCGAGTTTACTTATTGGAACAAACAAGCAGGCGCCATTGGCTTAATTACCACAACAAGGCAAATATTTGTGAATTTTGCCATTTCGTTTAATAATTTATTGGGACAATATTTGTTTTCTTACAGTGATAACGATACTTATGAAGATTATGAATATCCATCAATGGCTGAAGCTTTAAGGTTGACAAAAAACAATCCTTCAATAACAGGCCAAAGTCAAAATCGATTAATCTTTTTTATTGGCGACCCCGCCATGAAGTTGGCATTTCCTAAACCTAATGTTCAACTTACAAAAATCAATGATGTGCCTATTGGGCAATCAACCGACACTTTAAAAGCGTTGAGTTATGTGAAACTTGCAGGTGAGGTAACCGATTTATCAGGAAATTTACTTACTAATTATAACGGTACACTTTCGGTAACCATTTACGATAAAGATATCGATAGGCAAACATTGGCAAATGATGGCACGCGATTAAATGGCGAATTGGTAAAGTTGGATTTTAAAACCCTTGGCGAAATTATTTTCAGAGGGCAAGCATCGGTAAAAAATGGGTTGTTTGAATTCGATTTTGTGGTACCAAAAGATATTAGTATTCCTGTTGGTTTTGGGAAGGTGAGTTTTTATTCAAAAAATGATGCTCTGTTAGAAGATCAAGCAGGTGCAAGCGTCAACACCGTTAGAATTGGCGGATTAAACAATAATGCTGAAGAAGACAATATAGGACCTGTAATTGCTCTTTACATGAACGATGAAAATTTTGTGTCAGGAGGTATAACCAACGAATCGCCCACATTATTAGCAAAGTTAGAAGATGCAAACGGTATTAATACGGCAAGTGGTATTGGGCACGATATTGTAGCCATTATTGATGGCGATGAAACAAATCCCATAGTTTTAAATGATTATTACCAAACCGAAGTTGACGATTATCAAAAAGGCGTCGTTAGTTTTCCGTTTCGAGATTTAGAGCCAGGTCTTCACACATTAACACTTAAAGCTTGGGATGTGTATAATAATTCATCAATAGCTGAAATTCAATTTGTTGTATACGATAAAGACGAAGTTTTGAAAATAAATAACGTACTTAATTACCCAAACCCGTTTGTAAATTACACCGAATTTTGGTTTAATCACAATAGTTCAGCACCTTTAAACGTTTCTATACAGATATTCACTGTCTCAGGTAAGTTGGTAAGAACCTTAAACGGACAAACGTCTGGTGGAGCCATAACCAATAGCTCATTATCAAGAGATCTTGTTTGGGACGGTAGAGACGATTTTGGAGATAGAATTGGCAAAGGCGTTTATATTTATAAGCTAACGGTCCAGTCCGAACTCCTCAATAAAAAAGTAGAAAAAATAGAGAAACTTGTAATCCTCTAATAAACATTTATATTTGTCAAATAAAAATTAATTCATGAAGAACCAACTATTACTATTAATCGCCTTCGTTTTTGTGTTAAAAGCAAGTGCGCAAGAAGTTATTCCGTTACCAAATCAAGATAGAAGAGTCATCACTACAGGGGTGCCATTCATATTAATTGCACCAGATGCTAGAGCTGCATCAATGGGTGATATGGGTGTTGCTACATCTGTAGATGCATTTTCACAACAATGGAATCCATCAAAATATGTATTTTCAGAAACTAAATCGGGAGTAGGTGTAAGTTATACACCTTATTTAAGCAAATTGGTTAACGATATCTTTTTAGGAAATGTGACCTATTTTAATCGCTTAGATGAGCGTAGTGCATTTGCTGCAAGTTTTAAATATTTTTCTTTAGGAGATATTGAATTTGTTGCCGATGAATTTTCAGAAGCCTTAATACAACGACCAAACGAACTCACTATTGATGCGTCTTACGCGTTACGACTAAGTGAACAATTTGCCATGTCTGTAGCTATGCGATATTTGCGTTCGGATTTAAGATTAGACGGTGTAGATGGTGATACAACTCCGGCAAGTACTTTTGGTGTTGATATTTCAGGATACTATCAAAGTGAAGAGGAAGCCTATGCCGATTTTAATGGACGTTGGAGAATGGGGTTTGCACTTCAAAATATTGGACCAAAATTCAAGTATGATGAAGGTGGTGAAGAAAACTTTCAACCCACCAATTTACGTTTAGGAGCTGGTTTCGATTTTATATTTGATCAATATAATAAAGTAGCGGTAACTGCCGAGGTTACAAAGTTATTGGTGCCTACGCCACCTATCTATGGATTTGTTGATTCAGATGAAGATGGAGAGTATGATGAAGGCTCAGAAGAAGTTGTTATTTACAAAGGAAAAGATCCTAATGTGAGCTTTTTATCAGGAATGTTCCAATCCTTTGGCGATGCACCCGATGGTTTTAGTGAAGAGTTAAAAGAATTTACATGGTCATTAGGAGCAGAATATGTATATCAAGATTCGTTTGCATTCAGAGCAGGTTATTTTAACGAAAGTGAAGAAAAAGGCGCTAGAAAATTTTTAGCATTAGGAGCTGGTTTCAAAGCCAATGTAGTTAATATCGATTTATCATATTTATTCTCGGCATCAAAAGTGCAAAGTCCTTTAGAAAACACATTACGTTTCTCGTTAACCTTTAATATTGGTGCTGGTGAATACAATGAGTATTAACTAAATATCAAATAAATGATAAAAAAAAACTATTGCAAACCGCAATAGTTTTTTTGTGTTAAATAGTTTCTTAACTTTATTAAAAAGAAAGTACATGAAGGAAGTAAAAATAGCATCTACATTATATGTTTTTGAAAATATGGAAGAACTTCCAAAAGAAGCCTTTTTTTTAATGCAAAAAGCCTTTGAAGCTAGAGATAAAGCCTATGCACCTTATTCAAACTTTCACGTTGGTGCAGCTATACTATTGGATAATGGAGAAATTATAACAGGCAGTAATCAAGAAAATGCTTCGTATCCGTCGGGTTTGTGTGCCGAACGTACCGCTATTTATTATGCCGGGTCTCAATATCCCAACACCAAAATTGTAAGAATGGCCATTTCGGCCTCTTCAAAAAACAAACCAACTTTAGGGCCTATTCCGCCATGTGGTGCTTGCAGGCAGGCTATTGCCGAATATGAAATAAAACAAAAGTCGCCAATCGAAATTTATTTTATGGGTGAAACAGGAAACGTGGCAAAATCAACATCGTTAGCGAACTTATTACCGCTTGTTTTCGATAAATCTGTATTATGATTTTTTGTGATTTTGATGGTTTTTTGAATAATTCAATCGTTTGAAATTTTCAATACATTAATATTCATCGCCAAAAATTATTAAATAAGCAATTTAGTGTATAAAGTGCTGTTCTTTTTTATAATTTTTAGACTTTAAGCGTATTGCATTTTCCCAATAAGCAACAATGTATTACTTTTGTATCCTGCGTAATTAAAATTTAATAGGAGTCGATGCAAAAAATCACAAAAGAGGTTTACCTCAAATGGTATGAAGACATGTTATTCTGGAGAAAGTTTGAAGATAAACTAGCTGCCGTTTACATTCAACAAAAAGTAAGAGGATTTCTTCATTTATACAACGGTCAAGAAGCTGTTTTAGCAGGTGCTTTACATGCTATGGATTTGACAAAAGACAAAATGATTACTGCTTATAGAAACCACGTACAGCCCATAGGTATGGGTGTGGATCCTAGACGTGTTATGGCAGAATTATACGGAAAGGTTACTGGAACTTCTAAAGGTATGGGTGGATCCATGCACATTTTTTCTAAAGAACACCGTTTTTATGGAGGTCATGGTATTGTAGGAGGTCAAATTCCTTTAGGTGCCGGTATAGCATTTGGTGATAAATATCACGGAGTTGATGGTGTCACATTATGTTGTTTTGGTGATGGTGCTGCACGCCAAGGGTCGTTACATGAAACATTTAACTTGGCAATGCTTTGGAACCTTCCCGTAGTATTTGTTTGTGAAAACAACGGATATGCTATGGGAACATCTGTAGAACGTACGGCAAACCACACCGAAATTTGGAAATTAGGTTTAGGTTATAATATGCCATGTGGACCTGTTGATGGGATGAACCCTATAAAAGTAGCTGAAGCTTTTGACGAAGCTATTCAGCGTGCACGAAAAGGTGGCGGCCCCACTTTCTTAGAATTGAAAACATACCGTTATAGAGGTCATTCTATGAGTGATGCCCAACATTATAGAACGAAGGATGAGGTTGAAGAATATAAAAAAATCGACCCAATTACTCAAGTGAAAGATATTATTCTTGAAAAGAAATACGCAACCGAGGACGATATTAAAGTTATTGATAAACGTGTGAAAGATTTAGTTGCAGAATGTGAAAAATTTGCTGAAGAATCTCCATATCCAGAGACACAACAGCTTTACGATATGGTTTACGAACAAGAAGATTATCCATTTATTAAACACAAAATATAAGTTATGGCAGAAATTATAAATATGCCGCGTTTAAGCGATACGATGGAAGAAGGAACTGTTGCCACTTGGTTGAAAAAAGTAGGTGACAAAATAAGTGAAGGCGATATTTTAGCTGAAATCGAGACTGATAAAGCGACTATGGAGTTTGAATCGTTCCATGAAGGTACGTTGCTTCATATAGGTGTTCAAGAAGGAGAAACAACTAAGGTCGATGAGCTTTTAGCCATTATTGGAGAAGCTGGCGAAGATATTTCTGGTTTATTAAAAGGGGGAAGCGCTTCAAAATCTGATGCTGCTCCTGAAACGAAAGAAGTAACCAAAGAAAAAGAAACTAATTCAGAACCTGCTTCAGAAACCGATTCAGAACCTGTTGAAGAAAAAGCAGAAGCTCCAGCTAGTGAAGAATTACCTGAAGGCGTTGTTGTTGTAACGATGCCACGTCTAAGCGATACCATGGAAGAAGGTACCGTTGCAACATGGCTTAAAAAAGAAGGCGATAAAGTTTCTGAAGGTGATATTTTAGCAGAAATTGAAACCGATAAAGCCACCATGGAATTTGAATCATTCCAATCCGGTACTTTATTACATATAGGATTACAAGAAGGAGAATCTGCAAAAGTAGATTCGTTACTAGCGATAATAGGTCCTGCAGGAACAGATGTTTCTGGAGTTGCAGCTAATTTCTCAACATCAAAACCTGCAGCTAAAAAAGAAGAAGCTCCAAAACAGGAAAAGAAAGAAGAAGCTCCTGAAGAAGCAAAAGCTGAGGCTCCTAAAAAAGAAGCTAAAGCAGCTAAGCCTGTTGCCACAACTTCTACTAATGGACGTTTATTTGTTTCACCTTTAGCTAAAAAAATAGCGGAAGAGAAAGGTATTAATCTATCGCAAGTGAAAGGTTCTGGTGAAAACGGACGTATTGTAAAAAGTGATATAGAAAATTATACGCCTTCTGCGGCAGCATCCCTTGGTAAATTTGTACCAGTAGGCCAAGAAGATTTTGAAGAGGTTCCAAACTCACAGATGCGTAAAGCTATTGCAAAAGCATTAACAAATTCTAAGTTTTCAGCACCTCACTATTATTTAAACGTCGAGTTTGATATGGAAAATGCCATAGCATTCCGAACACAATTCAATACCATTCCAGATACTAAAATATCTTATAATGATATCGTTGTTAAAGCATGTGCTTTAGCGCTAAAACAGCATCCACAAGTAAATTCACAATGGTTTGCAGATAAAATGCGTTTAAATAACCACGTACATATTGGTGTAGCAGTAGCTGTTCCAGACGGGTTGGTAGTGCCTGTAGTTAAGTTTGCAAACGAACAAAGTTTGCCACAAATTGGTGCAGCAGTTAAAGATCTTGCAGGAAAAGCTAGAAACAAAAAACTAACCCCTCAAGAAATGGAAGGTAGTACGTTTACGGTTTCAAACTTAGGCATGTTCGGTATCGATACGTTTACGTCTATTATCAACCAACCAAATTCAGCAATCCTTTCTGTTGGAAATATTGTTGAAAAGCCAGTGGTTAAAAACGGACAAATAGTTGTTGGAAATACGATGAAATTGTCTTTAGCTTGCGACCACAGAACGATTGACGGTGCAACGGGTGCTCAGTTCCTTCAAACCTTGAAAGGATATATTGAGAATCCTGTAACCATGTTGGTATAACAAATTCCTGCGAAGGCAGGAATCTCATCATATTAAAAACCTGTTTCATTTATTTGAGGCAGGTTTTTTTTATTTGAATAGATGCCTTATTTGTCATCAGCCGTAGATGGATCAATGACAGTGGCAACTTTTGCGACTGAATTTGCTGGAAAACCACCTTGCTTCGCATGCTCTAAAACCATTTCTTCATTAGGTGCTGTATATACGCAGTAAATTTTATCGCCTGTAACATAACTATGTAGCCATTTTATTTCAGACCCCATTTTTTCCAGTACCCCACATGAGCTTTGTGAAATTGCTTTTAATTCTTCTGAAGTTAAATTGCCTGCTCCAGGGATTTCGCGTTCAATAACATACATGTTTTGATTTTGAGTAGTTGTTTCGTCTCTTAATGAGTCGGCAACAGATTTTTCATTATTGGCACAGTTTATAAAAGCTAATGCCAATATAAAAACAGAAAATATTTTTAAAGTTTTCATATATAAAATGTTTGGTTGCTAGTTTGTGATGCTTGTCTAAGGTACTGATTTTTATTTACTTGTGTAAATATTTTTATTCAACATTGAAAAACCACCGTCTTTGACGGTGGTCATGTTTTAAAGGCTATACCATTATTTAGGATTAATCAGTTTTGTGTTTTGATTGTGTAAATTTGGTATAGTGAGTTCTTAAATTAGGTTAAGTTGATAAAGATGTGATGCCCCTTTGGGGCTAATCTGAAATCCAAAGCCACCGTTTTTAACGGTGGTTGTTTACTTGAGGCAGTTTTTTAATTTATCAGATAGATGCCTTATCTGTCATCAGCCGTAGATGGATCAATGACAGTGGTAACTTTTGCGACTGAATTTGCTGAAAAACCGTCTTGTTTCGCATGCTCTAAAACCGCCATGGGGGGTGTTTTTATTCAGTTGGATTCGCATCAAAAGGAGCAACTAGAGCTATAAATAGTACGCAGGGACCGCTGTCTAGGCATTTTGCTTTGTGAGGTTTGCCTGCAGGACCATATAGATAGCTCCCTGCTTTTATTATTCGCGGTGCCTCACCTTCATAAGTTACTTCAAGTTCCCCTGTAATCAGTACCATTCGTTCGGGTGAATTATGGGTATGACTAATAACGTCGGTATTAGGTTCTATTTTAAAGAACAAATCTAAGTTGGGTTTAGAGATATCTCCATTTAAAATAGTAAAAGAGCAATTAGGAAAAAAATCTGGAGCCTTATGCCATATAAGATCGGCATCATCAATAGTATTTGCAATTGACATTTCTGAATTGACCGTTGCTGCTGTTTGGGCACAAAGGCTAAGGCCATTGAGCACAAAAACAATTAAACAGGAGTAGATAAATTTAAATTTTGTAGTTTCCATGACAAGTTATTTTTTAGTCTTTAAATAATATGTTATACCTACTAGGCAGGTTTGATATTCTGATTCACATTAAACAAATTGTTAGTGTCATACTTTCTTTTAATTTTTGAAAGTCGCTCATAATTGTGTCTATAGCTAGCTTTTATACGCTCTTGCCCTTCATCCATCATAAAGTTTGAATAGGCACCGCCAGATGAGTAGGGATGCAATGCTTCCCAATACTCTTTACACCAATTAGTGATTTTATCTGCATCTTTTGGTTCTGGTGATACACCTACAATAACGCCTGCATATTTTGCATCCCGATATGCCCAAGGGGTTTCTTCTGCGCCAATACGACTTGCTGCTCCACTAATGGGGTATAAATGCATTTGTGATAGCGGTGTTGGAATGCTAGATCCAAATTTTAAATGCTGTGCACTAACTTCTGGACCTAATTCATTAAAAAAATCGGCACGCCAGTACCATTGCAACCCAGGAGGCATTAAGCCATCGAAGAGGGTTTGTATAGAAGGGTAAGGCATTTCTCCTACATGTTCAAAAACAGGATTTAAATCCATGGCAGGTTTTATTAGTTTGTTGAATGCTTCCTGACTACCAGTATAACACCATACAATACCACAATATTGATTTCCGTGTAAAAAATCGGGAAATGGAGAGCCAGGAATAATCATGGTGGCTATAAATCCATTTAACTCGTCTGGAGCGTTATTAATGAATTCATGGTACCATGCCATAATTTCTTCAGTCCGTTCTATAGGCCATAAAGTGGGACCGCCAATAACATTTTTAACTTTATGGGCTTGAAATTTAAAAGAAGTAACAATACCAAAATTTCCGCCTCCACCACGAATTGCCCAAAATAAATCGGCATTTTGGTTTTTATTAACCGTAACAAAAGAGCCATCGGCTAGAACCATATCAGCTTCTAAAAGGTTATCTATTGTTAGTCCGTATTTTCGTGATAAATGGCCAATACCACCACCAAGGGTTAATCCGCCCACACCTGTAGTGGAAATTATGCCAGCAGGAACTGCTAAGCCAAAAGGGTGTGTTGCATGATCTACTTCGCCCCAAAGGTTTCCGCCGCCAACCCTTACGGTATTGTCTGATGTGTCTATGCGAATAAATTTTATTCCCGATAAATCTATTACCAATCCATCGTCACATAAACCCAATCCGCCGCCATTATGGCCACCGCCTCTTACGGCAATTAATAGATTGTTTTCCCGACCAAAGTTTACAGAAGCCATAACGTCGGCTACATCTACGCACATCACAAACATGCCTGGGTGTTTATTTATCATGCCATTGTAAACCTTTCGTGTTTCATCATAGTTAACATCTTTGGGCATGATAATCTTTCCTCTCAATTTTGATGAAAAGGCTTCAATAAGTGAAGGGTCTAAATTCTTAACTTGATTTTTCATTTTAGGTTGGTTTATTTTATTTAGAAATTATCATGCCCTTTAAAGACCATAAAACGGAAAGAACATCTTTTTTTGAGTCTTCATCAATACCGTTTTTATCTAAAGCAGCAAAAATATCATCTACCACATGCATATATTCAGTAGGGCTAATATTCATACCTGTATGAGCGGTTACCATATCTTTCCCTTTATATGTTGCTGGTCCACCACTGCCTGCACTAAAAAAATCGATGGTGTGTTGTTTTATGATGGCTAAATGTTCGGGTCTATCTTTAAAAGGAAGAAACCGGGCATTAACTTCAGGGTTGTTCATGTGGTTTTCAACGGTATCGTCAACGATGTTGGATATTCCATTTCTACCTCCTAAGCGTTCAAAAAGTGTTTTAGTCATAATATTAAGTATTGGTTATCTACCAAAATTAAGAAGACTACAAAGCGAAGACCTCTAGATTTAATTCAAAAAATGATAATTTTGAATCAATGTGTTAAATATTTAAACCACATGTTGCTGAAGGTATTGCGAAGGTAGCATTCCAAATTTATTTTTGAAGCAAGTAGAAAAATAAGCAGGACTATTAAATCCGGTTTCAAAAGCAATTTCTGAGATGTTTCCTTGTTGATCGTGCAGTGCTTTAAGTGCTTTTTGTAGCTTATAATCCACAATAAAGTTGTTTGGTGATTTTCCTGTAAGGCTTTTTAGTTTTCTATTAAGTTGCGATTTGCTATAACCCAATGTTGTACTAAAATCGTTAACATTAAAATCTGGTTTATTCCAAATAGTTGCTACAAAATCCATCAAATCCGTTAAGAATTTTTCTTCATTTTTATTTATCGATCTTATATGTTCTTTATTAATGAATTGATTTCTATTCTCACTTTCGTAGAGTGATTTTATTTCAGAAGTAATAACTATTTGGTCATTAACAATTTCACACAACCGTGTAGCTAATGTTATGGTTTCTTCAAAAAAGGAATCTTTATTGGTAACAGGAACTCCAGAGCTAATCCCCATGTTTAGTGTTCTCATTGAAGTGTCGTATTTTGTGGTTATGTATTTGAAATTATACTGAATTTTTAAAGCACATAAAATAGCATCAGAAACCGATACAAAAGAAACCAAATAGCTGCTATTATTTTGTTTTACAATACATCCTTTAAATTGTTTAAATGACTTTGTAACGCTGTTGTGGAATTTCTGTGTGAACAAACTAAACTGATTTCCTTCTAGTCTGTGCAAATAATCGCTGGTTTCAATAAGCATAATAACCCTAAATGCAGGGTCGTTAATAATGTTTAACTCAGTGTTTTGTGATTTTTCAGGATCTTCAATACGTCCTAAAAAAGACTCTACGATCGTTTTGTTTACTTCTATAATTCTATGAGGCACTTCACCATGAGCATTATTGTGCATGTCTTCAATGGCCTTCTCATTTGGTGCTTCAATTAAACAAAATGCGGTTCTTCTATCTTCATCACACCAATATGTCATGCCTTTACATCCATATAAATGTTGCACTTTTAAATCTTCTTGATGCATTAGAGCGACATGTTCGGCGGTGATTTCTTCCGGTATGTCATGGCGATCCATGTATATTGGCATAGTGTGTGTTTTTAATACAAGTTAGTGATATTTAGGGTAATAAGCTAATTTTGATGCATTTTGCAATGAAACACCCATGAGGGTTGCATTCACATATATGAAGATAATTATTCAGGACGTTCCATCTGACCGGATTAAAACAATAAACAATATTCAATTTTTTATCCTAAGGTTTTTTATCTTTAAACTCTAGTACAATCTTATGCAACATCCATTACTACAAATTTTCTTATATAATAGAATGATTCATATATGGATGTTACATCTGACCAATTAAAACAATAAATATAAACAGATGAAAAATGTAATTTTCTTTTTAGTATTAATAATCGTTGTCGGTTGTAAATCACCAATAGTCACCGTCAACAGTGAGGATTCAAATAAAAACGTCATTCCAAAATCTTCAAAAGGAGATATTGCTATGGCACCTTCTTCAAAAGCCATAAATAATTATTTAGCAACAAGTGAAGAACTTGAGGAAATAGTCACTTATTTGGCATCCGATGACTTAAAAGGAAGAGATACAGGTTCTGAAGGCATTGAAAAAGCGGCAGTTTATATAGAGACCATTCTTCAGGAAAACAATATAAAACCCTATTTTAAAACCTATAGAGACAGCTTTAATTTAAAAGGGGCGCATGCCTATAATATTGTTGGTTTTATTGAAGGCAACGATACAGCTCTTAAAAACGAGATTGTTATTATTGGTGCGCATTACGACCACATTGGTTCAGTAAAAAAAGTGAATAATGATAGTATTGCTAATGGAGCTAACGATAATGCCGCGGGAACCAGTGGGGTTTTGGAAATTGCGGAATATTTTGCAACTACAAAAAGCAATAAACGAAGCATCATGATTGCTTTATTTTCTGCGGAAGAAAAAGGACTTAAAGGTTCGGAGCATTTGGCTGAAAAGTTGAAAGCTGAAAATATTGATTTGTACACCATGCTGAATTTTGAAATGATTGGTGTGCCATTTAAAGATAGGCCTTATGATGCTTTTGTAACAGGGTATGAGCTGTCTAATATGTCTGCTAAAATAAACGCATACACCAATTCCAATCTCACTGGGTTTTCTGAAGTATCAAAAAAGTACGATTTGTTTAAGCATTCCGATAATTATGCGTTTTATCAAGCGTTTAAATTGCCTTGTCAAACCATTTCTAGTTGTGATTTATCAAACTATGATTATTACCACCATGTAGATGACGAAGCCGATAAATTGGATTATAACCACATGGCGGGTTTAATAAATAAGATGATTCCAGCGATCGAAACCATATGCAATACACCAACCAAAGAAATAAGAATGAACAATGAGTAAAAACGTTATTATAACAGGAACAAGCAGGGGCATAGGTTTTGAGTTGGTACAACTTTTTGCAAAAGCAGGATATAACGTATTGGCGCTTTCGCGGAACAAGCAACCCATTGAAATCCTTAAATTGAAAAATGTAACATCTTTGTCGTTCGATTTAAGCAATAAAGACGCTTATAAAATAATAGAAAGCTTTGTTAAAGCGAATTGGCAACAGGTGGATGTTTTAATAAACAATGCAGGAATTCTTATCAATAAACCCTTTTCAGAATTATCTATGGATGATTTTGAAGCTGTTTATAAAACCAATGTGTTTGGGGTTGCCGAATTAACGCGCATCCTATTGCCTTTTACAAAAAAAGAAAGTCATGTAGTAACCATCAGTTCGATGGGTGGTGTACAGGGTAGTATGAAGTTTCCAGGGTTGGCTGCATACAGTTCAAGTAAAGGAGCCGTAATAACCTTAACAGAGTTATTAGCCGAAGAATATAAAGAAACGGGGCCAAGTTTTAACGTATTGGCTCTAGGTGCGGTACAAACCGAAATGCTAGAAGAAGCATTTCCAGGTTATAAAGCATCAACTTCAGCGTTAGAAATGGCACACTATATTTTTGATTTTTCGCTTAATGGGAATAAATATTATAATGGGAAGCTATTGCAGGTTTCTAATTCTACGCCTTAAGCTATTGTTATTGGTTATTTCTCAATCTAATGGAAAAGAAAACCCGATAGCAAGGGCACCAGAAAATTGTTCTACCGAGGGGTGCTCATAATAGGTTATGGCAATTTCAACGTCATGATTTTTACCTAAAGCCAATCCTAAAGCATAAGGTATGTGCATCAATAGACCCTTATCTTTTTTGTAAATACCGGGAGTGTATGTTTCAAACGACCCCATAGAAGCACCAATACCTATTTCAAGATAAGGAGCAACCCAAGGAATAGGGGCACATATACGTACTTTGCCACCTATTAGAAAAGCTTTAGATGTTACTTTGTATCCAGAAAGACTAGGTTCACTGTTATTTTCATTAGGAGATGTAGTTATAAATCCAGCATATGGTCTTACCCCAAGCCATTTTTTGAAAGCAAATATGTATTCAGCTTGAGCATAAAAACCAGTACCTATTATATTATAGTCTTCATAAGGTGCACTCATGCCGTAACCTATGGACGCTTGAATAAACTCCCCTTTTTTTGGTTGGGAATTTGTAATATTGGAAAAGAATATAGTTGTGATTGCAATGATAAATATACCACGAAAAGTAGAAGGCATAGCTGTAATTTTTAAGATGGTAATATTATGAATTTTTAGTCAATAATTGTATGTCAAATCTTTATTTGTAAATAGTTTTTTGATTTAAGTTGCTTGTCTGAATACTTTTAATATTTTTTAACTAATAATTAGTCTTTAAATGGAGTCTTTTTGGTATAATTGAAAAAAAACTATTCAATAAAAATCGTTACAAGTTTCTAATTCTATTCCCAATTTATGAGCAAATACAAGTGCATAATTTTCGATTGCGATGGCGTTTTGGTAGATAGTGAACCTATAAGCATTCAAGTATTGGTAGATATGGCAAATAGCTACGGTGCTAATATAGATTTAGCTTATGGCATAAAACACTTTAAAGGCAGTTTTTTTGATGCCTGTAAAAACAAAATAGCCCAATTAACCAACACGCCAATACCCAGTTCGTTTCAAGAAGATTACAGAAAACAAAGTTTTGAAGCTTTTAAAAAAAATATGCAACCCATTAAAGGTGTGCAATCCGTGCTGAATAATTTAAGTGTCCCTTTTTGTGTAGCCTCCAGTGGACCCGAAGACAAAATAAGGCTTAATTTAGGGTTGGCGGGTTTGTTGCCCTATTTT
>LLBZ010065378.1_pt2 | contig 16459 bp, 16 predicted proteins | sample 1489421 | NCBI WGS metagenome assembly LLBZ01 (sample SAMN04092657, study PRJNA295927) | soil metagenome | biome: Soil prokaryotic community; feature: Bulk soil; isolation source: soil from tomato rhizosphere | host: tomato cultivar Moneymaker | place: South Korea | collected 2011-11-01 | reverse complement strand
CTACTCCAGATGAAGAGTAAAGACAAAGAATATATGAATCTTTTAGTGAATGAAGCGATTCCTATAGCTAAAAAATGTGGTGATAATGAAATTATTAGTACGCTATATAAAGGTGTTGGAAATGTTTTTATGAATACAAATCAACGAGAAAAAGCAAATGAATATTTAAAACAAGCAGAATATTATATTGAAAAACAAGCAGAGAAAAAGTCACCAACATTGATTGAATCTAAAGTTGATACTTATATAATTTATGCAGAAAACCTTGTGGAATTTGGAAACTTAGACGAAGCTCAAAAAAAGCTAAATAAAGCCTATTTTTATTTGGAAAATAAACCTGAGTCAAACTTAAATGCAGCTTATTCTTATGTAAAGGGAATTTTTCATGCTAAAAAAAATCAGTATGAAGAAGCTTTGAAGAATTTTGAACTAGGAATCAAAATTGCAGAGAAGACTAATAATCTTTTTATGATTAATAGAATTTTATATAAACAATATGAGGTTTATTTTAAATTGAAAGACTATTCAAAAGCCAAAGAAATACTCGAATATTTATTAGAGAAAAATCCTTTAGTAGTTGATAAAAAGAATAATTATTATGAATTAGCAAAAGTTTATGAAGCAATGGGCGATTCTGAAAATGCTTATTTGAACATAAAAAAATATAATGTTTTAAATGATAGCTTGAATAAATCAATGTATCAAAATGAAATAATTGAATTAGAGGCTAATTTTAACAAAGTAGAAAATGAAAGCAAAATTACATTGTTAGAATCTCAAAAAGAAAAAGCTTTAATTGTAGCGAAAAACAACAACATAAAAAGTCTGTTTTTCGGACTTATTTCAATTTTATTATTTATTATACTTTTATTATTTTGGAAATTTAATAAAAACCAAAAAAAGTTAAATTTTCAAAAGGAGATTAATTACAAACAAGCTCTTCTTACGATGGAAAACAAACAAAAATTAGTAGTAACAAATGCACTTTTAGAAGGAGAAGAAATTGAGAGAGAAAGAATTGCTAGAGATTTACATGACGGTTTAGGAAGTATGCTTTCAGGATTAAAAATGCATTTAAATAAAGTGGAACAAAATGAAACGCACAAACTTTCGGAAATAAGCTCACTTCTTGATGTGTCTATTAAGGAAGTTCGAAATATTTCACAAAATTTAATGCCAGAAACTTTATTAAGATTAGGATTAGAGCATGCTCTAAAAGATTTGTGTTATTCCTTGAGTAATGAAGAAAGTAATGTTGAATTTCAATTTTTAGTAGAAAATTATACTATTCCAAAAAATAAAGAAATTGTTATCTATAGAATTATACAAGAACTAGTAAATAACGCTTTAAAATATGCTAAAGCTTCGGAAATACTAGTTTCTTGTACCCAAAATTCAAAAATGTTTTACATAACTGTTGAAGATAATGGAATTGGTTTTGATGTAGATAAGGTCAAACAAAATAATGGTATGGGATTAAAAAATGTAAGAAATAGGGTAGAGTTTTTAGAAGGGAAAATAGAAATAGATTCCAAACCGAATAAGGGAACAGCTATATATATTGAAATTACAAATGAAGAAGAAATACATGATGAAAACATATAAAACAGTTATTGTTGATGATCATCCAATGGTGATTTCAGGTATTTCAGGTTTAATTTCCGAATTTAAAGGTATTAAAGTTGTTCAAAGTTTTGAATCTGGAAATAAATTGATTGAATATTTAAATAATAATCAAGTCGATTTAATAATAATGGATATTTTTCTTCCTGAAATTAATGGTATCGATTTGTGTAAAAGTGTAAAAAAAACATTCCCACATATAATTATTCTTGGTATGAGCAGTCAGTCTGAACGTAGCTTGGTTATGCAGTTTATTCAGAATGGAGGGAATGGTTATTTTCTTAAAAACGTTTCTTTAAATGAACTTAAAAAATGTATTTACGATGCTATTGAAGGTGAAATAGTATTTAGTGAAGAAGTCAAAAAAATTATAAGTAATCCGCAAGCGAATGATTTGAAGAAAATTCCCAAACTGAGCAGAAGAGAAAAAGACATTCTGATTTTACTTGCGGAAGGGAAATCAACTCAAGAAATAGCAGATAAATTATTCATAAGTTTTTTAACAGTTCAAACGCACAGAAGAAACATTTTAAATAAATATGAAGTTAAAAATGCTGCGGAATTAATTAATTATGCCTTAAAGAATAAATTATTAGAAGTGTAAAGGAAATAAAAGTAGTTTTAGTTTTTTTTAAATGACAAACTGGCACTTTAAAAAATTGGAATATAATTTGATGATTATTTTGTAACTTTAAGTTTTTAAAATAATAATAATTATGGATTTTACCTATTTAATAATAATTGGAGGAATTGCTCTTTTCAGTTGGTTAGTAAGTGCAAGACTAAAAAGCAAGTTTGCTCACTATTCAAAAATTCATTTGCGAAATGGAATGAGTGGAGCAGAAATTGCTGAAAAAATGTTAACAGATAACGGTATTTATGATGTAAAAGTAATTTCTACACCTGGTCAATTAACAGACCATTACAATCCTATAAACAAAACCGTTAATTTAAGTGAAGCAGTATATAACCAAAGAAACGCTGCAGCTGCAGCTGTTGCGGCTCACGAATGTGGACATGCAGTTCAACATGCACAAGCATATAGTTGGCTAACCATGCGTTCAAGAATGGTTCCTTTGGTGAACATTTCTTCAAGCATGTCACAATGGTTGATTATGGGTGGTTTAATTTTAGGATTTGCAGTTAAAACGAGTATTGGTTTTTATGTAGCTGTTGCAGGTTTAATTTTAATGGCTATAGCAACTACTTTTAGTTTTATTACATTACCAGTAGAATATGATGCAAGTAATAGAGCATTAGCATGGTTAAAGAATAAAAACATGTTAAGTCAGCAAGAGTTTGCTGGTGCTGAAGATTCCTTAAAATGGGCTGCAAGAACTTATGTGGTTGCTGCTTTAGGAGCATTAGCTTCACTTTTATATTGGGCTTTTAGAATTTTAGGTTCTAGAGATTAATATATAAAAGCAATAAATAATAGAAATGCCAAATTCTAATAAAGAATTTGGCATTTCTATTTTAACACATTAATTTTCTAACTTCTAACTTCTAACTCCTAACTTCTAACTTCTAATTGTATTTGTCTATCTATTTGTTGATCTAGTGAAATAAACGTTTCTGTTCTCGAAACTCCTTTTATCGCCTGAATTTTTTTATTTAATAATTGCATTAAATGCTCATTATCTTTACAAATAATTTTAATTAAAATACTCCAATTTCCAGTAGTATAATGACATTCTAGTACTTCTGGTATTTTCTTTAATTCTCTTACAGCATCTGAATTACTAGAGGCTTTGTCAAGATAAATGCCTACAAATGCCATAGTAGAATAACCTAATACTTTAATATCAACGGTGAATTTTGAACCAGAAATTACACCAGCTTGTTCAAGTTTTCTAAGTCTTTGGTGAATGGCTGCACCTGAAATTCCTATTTTTTTTGCAATTTGTAAAATAGGTTTTCTGGCATCTTCCATTAAATCTCTCAATATTTCTTTATCAATACCGTCAATTTCAATTTGTAGCTGATTTATCCTCATATTAATTCTATTTGTAAGCTATATAGTGTAAAAATAAGTTTTTATAAATAAAAAATCCGAAATTAATTAAAATTTCGGATTTCATAATGTTACTATTTTTTTAGCTGCTAACATTTAAAGGATTATACCCTAAATAATCTACAGGCATTTCCTTAAAAACAACTCCATAATCTTCTAATTCTTTTAGTATAGGAGTGTAAATCTCTTTAGAAATAGGCAATTGTACACCAGGTGTTTTAATTTCTCCATTTAAAATTTTTAAAGTAGCTATTGCAACAGGTAGTCCAACAGTTTTTGCCATTGCTGTATAGGTTTGATCATCACCAATACAAACCATAGTGGAGTCAATTTGCTTTTTTTCATTGTTAATGACATATCCAAATTTATGATACATAACAATCATATCTTTATCATGTGGTCGTAAAGTCCATTTTTCTGATAAAATTTTCTCTAGAATTTGAGCAGGAGTAGCGTTTTTTAGGGCTACATTTTTATCTGCATTAAATAAATCTAATTCTAGAAGTTTATCCCAAATAATATCGTCTTGGTCAATTTTTTGAGCATGTCTCAATTTAATTTCTACCGTATCTGTTGGATGATAAGGTAAAAAAGAATTTGTAAACTCGCGATAAGTCATTTCTTCAGAATTATCTATTGTATAAGAATCATCTGTCATTCCTAACTGAACTAAAATGTCCCACGCTCTAGAATAACCCACTCTTCGTATTGTTCCTCTATATACAGTTAAAGCATCGTCTAAACCATAAACACTTCTGTATTTCAAAGAATCTCTGTTTGCATAGGCTTCAAAACGACCAAAACCTTCAACTTCTAAAAATTCGGTTCTTCTAAATAATTTATTATAAGGAATGTATTTATAAGTACCTTCTTGAATAAATTTGGCTGCACCACCTTGCCCTGCTAAAACTACATTTCTAGGATTCCAAGTAAATTTATAATTCCAAAGATTATCATCACTTTCTGGAGCGACTAGTCCACCACAAAAAGATTCAAATAATATCATTTTTCCACCTTTTTCTCTAATTTCATCTATGATTTTCATAGCACTCATATGGTCTACGCCAGGATCTAAACCTATTTCATTCATGAAAACTAATCCACTTTCTTTAACCTTTGTATCCAATTCTTGCATAGCTGAGCTAATGTAAGAAGCTGTTACCATATGTTTTTTGTAGGTAAGACAATCTTTGGCAACTTCAATATGCATGTGTGCTGGTAACATAGAAACAACAATGTCAGCTTTTTGAATTTCTTCTTTTCTTTGTTCTGAATTTAGTATATCAAAAGCAATAGGTCTTGCATTAGGATGATTGTTGGTTTTCTTTTGAGCTAATTCTAAAGATAAATCAGCAATAGTTATATGTAATTGTTCTTTTTCTGATTTGTCCAATAAATATTTGATTAAGGAAGATGCACTTCTTCCAGCACCAATAACTAATATGTTTCTCATTATGATTATTTACAAAAATATCACACGAAGGTAATAAAATGTTATATTTATAAAAAATTTTTGCTCTTATTTATGTTTTCTAATGCTTGTTTTTGATTAAAATGATACTAGTAAGTTTAATTTAAAAACAAAAGCGACTATTATTTTGAACAGTCGCTTTTATATATATCATTTTTTAAAAATTATTTAATTTCTTTTAGATTATTATCAATAAGAGTTACCAAATATTCTTTGTGTGCTTTTGTTGCCAAATCCACAGAATTAGCTAAAGACATCATTTTTCTGATGTTTTTCAAGTTATATAGTGCCATAGATTTTACGACATTGGAATTTCTATTTTTAGGATCATTTTTTACAATGTTTATTAATCTATTTGTATATTCAGCTTGTAGGTTTTGTCTAAAAGTATTGATGTTACTATTAGCATCTGCTTTGAAAATGGCATTATTTAAATCGTTCATGAAAGCAGAAAGTTTATATTCATTTCCATACAATTCACTATCTACAATTCTTTGTAAAGTGTTATAATGTAAAATATGATCTAAAATGCTCTCTTGATAGCTTAAGACTTGCTCGTGAATTTTTGGATCTTCTGGACCATTGAAAAAATTATAACCTCTTCTTTGCATTGCCAAAAAGTTGTAAAGATCATTAGGTGCACTAAATGCATTAGGAGAAAAAACATATGTTTCTAATGCATTCATGGCTCTTTTTTGTTCTTTTAAGCTAACTGGAGTAAAAGGTTGAGTTCCGTTTTCTTGTCCTGCCATTGCTCTATCCACATAAACACCACCAATATATCTAGAAATAACACCTGCAGCAATTCTTTTTTGATTACTTAATAGGTAATAAATTCTTCTTAATTCTTGGAATGATTCACCAGTTTTAGTAAACTTTGTCTTTGCTTCTTTCATCATATTATCTACTAATATAAATCGGTCAATTGAATAACTAATAGGATCATTAGATAAATCACCAATCATAACTCTAGGGTCAATTGCTTTTCCTGGTGAACGCATGTCATCTGCATCATTACCGAATATTAATTCTGGTTGAGTAGATTTGTTTAGTAATGTTCTTTTTTCAAGCTCTGATTTAAAAGGAGTATAACCAAATTCTATCGCCCAAACATCATAAGGTCCTACAGAAGTGTCATAATACTGTCCTTGTTTTGTTCTGTCTAAAGATATATTAATGTCTGCATAATCCATTACAGATCCAGTTAAGGCTTATCCTTTAATGAAATTTGGATTGCTTAATTGTTCAGGGGAAAAAATATGACTGGCTTTCATATTATGATTTAAACCCAGTGTATGTCCTACTTCATGCATAACCAAAGCTAACATAGATTCTTTTTTCATTCTTGCCATTTCTAAATCTGATGCAGCAGCACTGCTTAAAAGAGCTTGCCCAAACATAGTATTTTCATGCATTATATGCCCTAAGGAACATAATTTATGATTGTTTTTAGCTAAATCAATTTCAGTGTTTTTTGAAGTGGCAGATAAATCAAATACTTTATCATAAAGTACTCTATTTGTAAAATGTACATATTCTAACATGATATCAGCTCCTAAAATTTCACCAGTTATAGGATTCACAAAACTGGGTCCATAACCACCAAAGACAGGATCGGGTGATGAAGTCCATCTTAAAACGTTGTATCTAATGTCACCAGCATCCCAAGTAGCATCATCAGGTTGTATTTTCACTACCATAGCATTTTTAAAACCAGCTTGCTCAAAAGCTTTATTCCATTCTAATACTCCTTCAGCAATAGTTTCTCTCCATTCAACAGGAGTTGTGTTTTCTATCCACCATGTTATGGGTGTAACTGGTTCTGAAATGGGAGCATTTGGGTCTTTTTTAACCAAATTCCATCTGTGAATTAAATCTCTATAAGGAGTTGAGGATGTAGAAGTTTGATCATTAACTTGGGTTGTAAAATAACCCACTCTAGGGTCGTCAAAACGAACTTCAAAATCATTTTCTGGTATTGCAATTAAGCTGTGATATACTTTTATACTCACATTTCTACCATCAGATATGGAGTTAGATCCATTATTTAAAACGGAAGGATTAGAATAAACATATTCGACAGCAATATCTGTATTTTCAGGATAATTTCTTATAGCATTTATTTTTGTTTTGTCTTTGTCTAAACTTCCTAATGAAAATGAAAAAGGAGAAGCAGTAGGTGATTTAGAAGGTTTAATTTGAGATAATGTTTCTTTTAAAAAAAGATCATTTGCAGAAATTAAGTATATGTTTTTAGTGGTATCAAAAGCCAAAACTTTTTCACTAGACATGTTCCCTTTGCTCAAATTAGCATCTTGAGATTTTGAAATAGGATTGTTAGGGTCAAAATAAAAAGAAGTATTTTGTGTGATGAATTCAATTTTATCAAAATACTTTTCAATTTTAAAAACAATTGATTGCCCATAAGAACCTCTAAACTGTCCTATATCTGCAGCACCATCGGCAATTTGGTTAAAATAAATAAAATCTTTACCTATTTGGTCTTCGCTAATCAGCATTTGAATACTACCAGTTACTGTATCTTGGTAGATTGTAAAAAGACCTTCTATTTTTTTACTTTGTTTGACTAGTTCTTCAATGGTCTTTTTTTCTGGTATTTTTGTTTTAGCGGCTAAAGCAGCAGCTTCTTTTTCTTTCTTTTTTCTTCTACTTTGCGCTTCTGTTGTTTGTCCTTGAAATAGAAAAAAACAGATTAGGAATGCAGAGAAAATACGTTTACTTGTTTTAAATGTATTAGTTTTCATTATTCGTTATTGATTGATTTAATAGTTTGCAATATAAAAAAAAACAGAAAATGATATTTTTTCTAAAAGTTAAAAATTATATAAAGTGTAAAATGAATATTTTAAGATAATAGCTTGAAAATGAAGTTATTTTTACCAAAGTAAGAATTATGAATTAATAAGGCAGTGATTTTAATTCATTAATATATTTTTTACCTTTACATATATTAAAATATTTAAATAATGGAAAAGAAAATCCTATTAACTGCCCTAATAATGGGAATTGTTGCAATTGTTTTAGGTGCCTTTGGAGCACATGGATTAAAAAAATTACTACCAACCGATCAATTAACCACTTTTGAAGTAGGTGTTCGTTATCAAATGTACCATGCTTTGTTTTTACTGTTTGTGGTTAATAATTCTTTTTTAATTTTAAAAGAGAAAACTGTTGTGTTTTATCTAGCATTAGTTGGAGTTATACTTTTTTCAGGTTCCATCTATTTATTATCAACAAGTACTATCACTTCAATAAAAACAAAAATTATTGGTCCTCTAACACCTTTAGGTGGATTACTGCTAATTGCTTCATGGAGTTATATGTTTTATTGTGTTTTACTAAAAAATAAGATTTAATTCTTCATTCTAAAATTAAATTTATAATTTTGCACTTTAAAACATACACAACATAACTCATTTTTTATGAATAGCTACGCCCAAATTACGAAAACGATTTCGTTGGAAAAATATGGAATTAGAAACGCGTCACAAATAATTTACAACCCTTCATATGAGTTTTTATATAAGGAAGAATTAAGTGAAGGTTTAACTGGATTCGAAAGAGGTCAATTATCAGAACTTGGAGCTGTTAATGTTATGACTGGAGAATTTACAGGTCGTTCCCCAAAAGACAAATATATTGTAAAAGATGATGTTACCAAAGATACAATTTGGTGGACTTCTGATAAGGCTGTAAATGATAATAAGCCTATTTCAACAGATACTTGGAATGCTCTTAAAGAAACTACTACAAATCAATTATCGGGGAAAAGACTTTACGTTGTAGATGCTTTTTGTGGTGCAAATGAAGATACTCGATTGAAAGTTCGATTTATAATGGAAGTTGCATGGCAGGCACATTTTGTAAAAAATATGTTTATTAGACCAACAGAAACGGAATTAGAGAATTTTGGAGAGCCAGATTTCATAGTTATGAATGCTTCTAAAGCTACTTTTAAAGATTATGAAAAATACAATTTGAACTCTGAAGTTTATGTGGCTTTTAATTTAACTGAAAGAATTCAATTAATAGGAGGAACATGGTATGGTGGTGAGATGAAGAAAGGAATGTTTTCCATGATGAACTATTATTTGCCATTACAAGGAGTTGCTTCTATGCATTGCTCGGCTAATAAAGGGAAAGATGGTGATGTTGCGGTTTTCTTTGGTTTATCTGGAACAGGAAAAACAACTCTTTCTACAGATCCTAAAAGAGAATTAATAGGAGATGACGAGCACGGATGGGATAATGATGGTGTTTTCAATTTTGAAGGAGGTTGTTATGCGAAAACCATCGACTTAAGTGCTGAAAATGAACCAGATATTTATAAAGCTATTAAAAAAGATGCTTTATTAGAAAATGTTACCCTTGATTCCAATGGAAAGATTGATTTCACTGATGGTTCTGTAACTCAAAATACTCGTGTTTCTTATCCAATTAATCACATAGAGAATATTGTAAAACCTGTTTCAAAAGCAGGTCATGCTACTAAAGTAATTTTCTTAACAGCAGATGCGTTTGGAGTAATGCCTCCAGTTTCAAAATTAACACCAGAACAAACGAAATATTATTTCTTATCTGGATTTACTGCTAAATTAGCTGGAACAGAGAGAGGAGTAACTGAACCACAACCTACTTTCTCAGCATGTTTTGGTAAAGCATTTTTGTCATTACATCCTACAAAATATGGTGAGGAATTAGTTAAGAAAATGGAAGAGCACAATGCTACTGCATATATGGTTAATACAGGTTGGAATGGTACAGGGAAACGTATATCTATAAAAGATACGAGAGCAATTATTGATGCTATTTTAGACGGTTCAATAGAAAAAGTAGAAACTAAAACCGTACCTATTTTTAATTTTGAAGTACCAGTTTCTTTACAACATGTAAATCCAGCTATTTTAGATCCTAGAGATACTTATGAAGTTCCAAGTAAGTGGGAAGAGAAAGCAAAAGATTTAGCTAGTAGATTCGTTAAGAATTTTGAACAGTATACAGATAATGTTGAAGGTCAGCAATTAGTGAAAGCTGGTCCAATGTTATAAAATAAAAATAAATCATTAAAAAAGGGTTCTAAAATTATTTTAGAACCCTTTTTTAATGATTAATAAAGAATAATTATTTTCCTTTATTTACTTCAACTATATATTTCTCAAGAGCACCAGTCATTGATGGCGTTCCTGGAGAAGGAGCCATTATGTCAACTCGTAAGCCACTATCAATAGCTTCTTTTTGAGTAGTTGTACCAAAAACTGCTATACGTGTATTATTTTGTTTAAAATCAGGAAAATTTTTGAAAAGCGATTTTATTCCTGTAGGGCTAAAAAAAGCGAGAACATCATAATATACATCTTTTAAATCTGATAAATCACTCATTACAGTTTTGTAAAAAATAGCAGGAGTCCAAGAAATTTTCAAGCTATCTAACGTTTGAGGGATATCATAATTTAATTGATCAGAAGCAGGTAATAAGAATTTCTCGTCTTTATACTTCTTAATTAAAGGTGCTAAATCCACAAAGTCTTTTTGGCCAACATAAATTTTTCGCTTTCTATATACAACATAACGTTGTAGGTAAAAAGCAACCGCTTCAGATTGACAAAAATACCTCAAGTCCTCGGGAACTTTAAAACGCATTTCTTCAGCAACTCTAAAAAAATGATCTACAGAATTTCTGCTCGTTAGAATAATAGCAGTAAAATTATTTAAATCTATTTTCTGGGCTCTAATTTCTTTTGCAGGAACACCTTCTACATGTATAAAAGGTCTGAAGTCAACTTTAACTTTAAGTTTGTTTTGTAACTCAAAATAGGGGGAATTCTCTACTTTAGGTTCTGGTTGTGAAACCAAAATTGTTTTCACTTTTAAATTTGACATACGCTTTGTTCTAATTTTTTGTAATAAAATAATAGATAAAATAGTAAGGTGCTATTTCAAGGGTGCAAAGATATAAAATAAAATAAAATATTTTGCGTAATACTAAATTTTGATACATTTTTAAAGCAACAAAATAGGTTGTTAAGTTGGTAATTATGATAATAGTTACAATTCCATAGTAAATCCAGTCTTTATTAAGAATAGGATTGTAATAAAGTATCACATTAATTGGTAAAAGTAAGAAGCCAAAATAAGTTCGATAACTGACTTTTAATAAATTAAATTGCTCGTTAAATTCTTCAATTTTAAAAGAAGTAGCTATAATTTTCTCAATTAAATACTTTGATAGTATAAATACAGCAAGAAAAGTAAAAATTTGAAGAAAAAGTATCCCTTCACTTGTTTTTGTAAATTTAAATTGTTTTAGTAATAAAAGAATGAAAAATGCAAATGAAAAAAGCTGAACGAAAAACATCGAGATGGTAAAACTACTCATCAAATTACTTGTGTCTTTGTAAATTTTAGTATATTTATCTGAAATAGCTAATTTAACAAATTCATTAAAACGAGCTTGAAATACGTTTTTATTTATTCCTATAACAAGAAAACTCAGGACAAATAAAATTGTTGCCCAGTCTTTAAAGTGAATGACTCTCTCTTGAAATTGTATTGCTAGCATTTGTGGCAAATTTACAAAAATTAACTTCAAATAATTATTATAAATTTATTAAGAGATAAACTTAAGAAATAGTTTATTTTTGTATCCGAAAATTAAATTAAATAATGTTGAAGGCAATAGTAGTCATACCTACATATAATGAGATAGAAAATATTGAGAGTATTATAAAAGCAATATTTTTATTGAATACGACTTTTCATGTTTTAATTGTTGATGATAATTCCCCAGACGGAACTTCAAAATGTGTAGAAGAATTACAGTCTGTATTTAAAGAGGGACTTTTTCTCTCAGTTAGACCAAAAAAATCTGGATTAGGAACAGCTTATGTTCATGGGTTTAAATGGGCTTTAAGTCAAGGATATGATTTTATTTTTGAAATGGATGCAGATTTTTCACATAATCCAAATGATTTAGAAAGACTTTTGTATGCATGTCAATCAGAAAATGCTGATGTAGCTATTGGATCTAGATATTCTACAGGAGTAAATGTGGTTAATTGGCCTTTAAGTAGAGTTTTGATGTCTTACTTTGCTTCTGTATATGTGAAGTTCATTACAGGCATGAAAATTCATGATGCAACAGCTGGATTTATTTGCTATAAAAAAAATGTTTTAGAAAAAATCAATTTGGATAGAATAAAATTCATTGGTTATGCGTTTCAGATAGAAATGAAATATAGAGCTTATGTTCAAAAGTTCAAAATCGTAGAAGTACCTATAATCTTTACAGATAGAACCAAAGGACAATCAAAAATGAGTGGATCAATCATTAGAGAAGCTGTTTTTGGAGTAATATTATTGCGAATAAGAAAAATTTTTAACAAATTATAATGAGTACTTTTTTAATTAAAAATGCAAAGATTGTTAATGAAGGAGTTGTTTTTGAAGGAGATGTGCTAATTGAAAACGAATTCATAAAAGAAATTGCTGAACAAATAAGTTTAAAATCATCTGACTGTGTTATTATTGATGCAGAAGGAAGTTATTTAATACCAGGAGCGATAGATGATCAAGTTCATTTTAGAGAACCAGGATTAACACACAAAGGAACAATAGCAACCGAAAGTAGAGCAGCTATAGCGGGAGGAATTACTTCTTTTATTGAGCAACCTAACACTATACCAAATGCTATAACGCAAGAATTATTAGAGGATAAATATAAGATAGCTGCAGAAACTTCTTATGCGAATTATTCTTTTATGATGGGTGGAACCAATGATAATTTGGACGAAGTATTAAAAACAAATCCTAGAAATGTTGCTGGAATAAAATTGTTTTTAGGTTCTTCAACAGGTAATATGCTTGTGGATAATCAAGAAGTATTAGAGAAGATATTTTCATCTACTAAAATGCTAATTGCAGTTCATTGTGAAGATGAAGCAACTATAAAGGCTAATTTAGAGAAATATAAAGAACAATTTGGAGATGATATTCCTATGAAATACCATCATTTAATTAGGAGTGATGAGGCTTGTTATTTATCTTCTTCAAAAGCAATTGCTTTGGCTAAAAAAACGGGGGCAAGATTGCATGTTTTTCATTTATCTACAGCTAAGGAAATAGAGTTGTTTACCAATAAAATTCCATTGGAACAAAAACAAATTACAGCAGAAGTTTGTGTACATCACCTTTGGTTTAGTAACGAAGATTATGAAAATAAAGGTTCTTTGATAAAATGGAATCCTGCTGTAAAAACGGTTGATGATAGAGAAGCGCTATGGAATGCATTACTAGATGACAGAATTGATGTTATTGCAACCGATCATGCTCCACATACATTAGAAGAAAAAATTAATCCATATACAAGTTGTCCTTCTGGTGGGCCATTAGTACAACATGCAGTTGTTGCAATGTTTGAAGCTGTTCATAGAGAAAAAATTTCTGTGGAAAAAGTAGTGGAGAAAATGTGTCACAATCCAGCTAAAATTTTCAAAATAGAGAAAAGAGGTTTTATAAAAGAAGGTTATTATGCTGATTTAGCAATAGTAAATCCTCATTTACCATGGAATGTAAAAAAGGAAAATATTTTGTATCATTGTGGTTGGTCTCCATTTGAAGGAACCAATTTTAAATCTAGAGTTACTCATACATTCGTTAATGGGAAACTGGTTTATGCTAATGGAAGAATCAAAGAAGTAAAAGCAGCACAAAGATTGTTGTTTGAAAGAGAATAATTATGAAAAAACTTGTTTTTTTGTTGTTACTGGTTTCAATTTCGTGTAATGAAAGCCCGGTTCCAAAACCAGATAATTTACTAGACGAAGAAATCATGGTAGATATATTATATGATACTGCTTTGCTTCAAGCAGCAGAAGCTTATTTGCCTAATAAATTAACTGAAAATAAAATTAGAATTAAAAATTATATTTATTCAAAATACAACATTGACAGTACTACTTATTATCAAAATCAACTTTATTATGCTTCTGATTTTAAAAAATACAAAAGTATGTATCAAAAGGTTTCAGAAAGGTTAGAAAAAGAAAAAACATTAATCGATACTTTAGTAGTTAAAGAAGATAAAAATAGTCCAGAAAAACCACCTTTTAAGAAAAGAAAATTCCCTAATAATTCTTTGAAAGTAAATAAAGATACTCTTTCATATCAATAAAGGAATAGTTTAGCTTTTCTTTAATTTTAATACTACTGTATTCACTTTTGTTATGTGATGCTAAACCAGCTTGTTTAGTAAATTTTCTTTTTCTGCCTGATAATTTAGATAATAACCAGTCCATTTTCCAAGCAAAATTTGTAAGGGTTTTGTTGGCATTTATAAAAGGTCTTTTTAATTTCATTGCATCAGCAATCCAAAATAAAATGTTTTCAAAAGTTACGTTTTCTGCAATAAGAGTAAAACGTTCTCCAGTTGTATTTTGCTTCATTAATAAATGCATAATAGAAACAACATCTTCAACAGCAATAATTCCTACTTTTCCTTTTGTGTAGAAAGTCATTCCTTTTTTTATGGAATTTAAAATAAGACTACTGCCTTGTTTTGGAAAACCATAACCAAAAATTACTCCTGGATTTACAATAACAACATTTAAACCCTCTTGATGACTTCTCCATACTTCCATTTCTGCACCAAATTTAGAAATAGCATAATCACTATGGAGTTTTTCAGGATTCCATTCTGTTTCTTCAGTAATTATAGATTCATTTTCTTTAGCATCACCCAAAGCAGCTATTGAGCTCACATAACAGAGTTTTTTAATCTTAAAATCCAAACAACAATTTACTACATTGGCAGTACCTTCAATATTTGTTTTACGAAGGTTTTCCTCGTCTTTTGGATCAAATGAAATTAGTGCGGCACAATGATATACTTCTGTAATATTTTCAAAAGCAATTTCTAGAGAAGGAATGTCTGTTATGTCACCTTGAATCCAATTGATTTTATCGAATAAATCTAATTGGTTTTTAAAGAGAAAAACATTTTTTACAGCTTCAATTTTGTACTTATTTCTATATAAAGCCTTAACTGTTTCGTTTTCTTGAAGCAGTTGAATAAGTAAATATGAACCTACTAAACCTGTTGCACCAGTAACTAATATCATGTTGTAAAGATAAAAAAACTTTTAAATGCTGTTTTTTTAAACAGCTAAACTTTTAAACTTTTAAACTAAAAACTATCTTTGCCAAAATTAATTAGAGAAATGAAGAATTTAGTAGAAGAATTACGTTGGAGAGGTTTGTTTCATGATATGATGCCTGGAACAGAAGAACAATTACTAAAAGAAGCAACTACAGCTTATATTGGTTTTGATCCTACAGCAGATTCTTTACATATAGGAAGTTTAGTGCAAATTATTTTATTAATGCATTTAAGGAGATTTGGACACAAAGCTATTGCGTTAGTAGGTGGTGCAACTGGAATGATAGGTGATCCGTCAGGGAAATCTAATGAGCGTAATTTATTAGATGAAGTGACATTAAATCATAATGTTAATGGAATAAAAGGAGTTTTGTCTCGTTTTTTAGATTTTGATGCTAAAGATGAAAATGCTCCAATATTAGTTAATAATTACGATTGGATGAAAGATTTTTCATTTATTGATTTTGCTCGTGATGTTGGAAAACGCATCACAGTGAATTATATGATGTCTAAAGATTCTGTAAAAAAACGTTTAAGTGGAGAAGAAGGAGCTGAAGGAATGAGCTTTACAGAATTTACGTATCAATTAATTCAAGGATATGATTTTTACCATTTAAATAAAGAATATAATTGTTTATTACAAATGGGAGGAAGTGATCAATGGGGAAATATTACTACAGGAACAGAATTAGTGCGTAGAATGAATGTAGGCAATGATGAGGTTTCAAAAGCTTATGCTTTAACAACACCATTAATTACAAAAGCAGATGGTACTAAATTTGGAAAATCTGAAGGAGGAAATGTGTGGCTAGATGCAGATAAAACGACTCCATATACTTTTTACCAATTTTGGTTAAATGCTACTGATGCTGATGCCGAAAAATACATTAAAATTTTTACATTTTTGGACCAAGAAACAATTGAGAACTTAATTACAGAGCATAATATTGATAGAGGAGCTAATATTTTACAAAAGAAATTAGCGGAAGAATTAATGCTTTTAGTGCATTCTAAAGAAGATTTAGATATTGCAATTTTTGCATCTCGAGCTTTTTTTAGTAAAGACATGACTGATTTGAATAATATGAACGAAAGTGAATTATTAAACATTTTTAGAGGTATTCCAATGGTAGAAATTTCAAGAGCAGAATTTAACGAAGGATTAGATATTATTGAG